>Ga0196981_1000053_pt1 | contig 147759 bp, 132 predicted proteins | sample S3_2013CmetaG_FD_155462 | JGI IMG/M metagenome (GOLD analysis project Ga0196981, IMG submission 155462) | Soil microbial communities from Anza Borrego desert, Southern California, United States - S3_20-13C | ecosystem: Environmental > Terrestrial > Soil > Desert | place: USA: California...
TAAAGGATACTCAATTGTCCTAAAACACCGATAACAAAACCCTTTCCAAAAATAGGTCGTCCTTTTATGTTGAATTTCCTGTTCCTTCAATTTCTTTTTCTTTTATGCGCTTGCTGCTAACGTTTATGTATAAGCCGTGGCGCTGAGCAAAAATAAAAAATGTCTCTCCTTATCAGCGCCATGGACTATACATTTTGTTGTGTGCAGTGCCCTTGTCGTCAAATCTTGAATCGAAGCAGTGTCTTTTTTGCTTTCTTATTTGTCGCGGTCATAAGCACAACTCCACACCAACCATTTTGTCCAAATAGCGCTTTCGCTTTTTCTCCGTCAACGACTTCAAGTTGCTTAACATTCTTGGTTGTCAACTCTTTTGTCAAATTCTCAATAGTCTGTCTGTCGGTGTCGTTCGCTACCTGAAGAAAGTAGCCCTCAACAAGGAGAATTGGTCGACAAAGTCCGTCTTTCTTATTTTCATATTCTCCTGTCTTGAAAGTTACTCTGTCACCAATGTTTTTGACATATACGCCAGTGTCCGCTAAAATTCTAGTCCGAATAATTTCCAATTGTGCCGGCAGTTCCTTTTCGTCACGAAGTTTGTTAATCCAGACAAGGTTCTCTTCTTCCGTCAGAATTACTTGTCCGTTAACCTGTCCGTAGATTAGAAGGTTCAATAAAAGTGTCAGCGTTCGTAGTCTCATCTGTCCAAAGGGCATTGAACACAACAACCAAATATACGTATTACGTATATATTCCTTTTATCTGGATAGCGTATTCCTCCAAAAAATTGATAATAACCGATACTCTCTTTTTCGTCACATCGTTCAAAAATCAATATCTAAATTGTCAACAGGACTTTTTATCGTCTTCAGATGTTTGCTCGATACCTGTGCATAGATCTCCGTTGTTTTCGGTGAACTATGGCCCAGGAGCGTTTGAATATACCGGAGGTCGGTGCCATTCTCCAGCAAATGCGTAGCAAAGGAGTGCCTGAGGGTATGCGCGGAAGCTGATTTGTTGATTTTTGCAACAGCCAAAGAATGTTTGATGATGTTATGAACGCTTTTCGCGCTATATGGACCGCCCCCGGGACCTTCAAATAAAAATTCTTTTGGCTTATGAGCGCACCAATACTGTCGTAACAAAGAAAGGGTTTTCACCGACAACACGGTTGTTCTGTCTTTCTTCCCTTTCCCATTCCTGATGATCAGCATGTTTCTGTCACTTTGAACATCTTTTATCTTTAGTGCGAGGAGTTCGGATAAGCGTAATCCGCAGGAATAAATTGTAACGATGATCGCCTTATGTTTAATATTCACGGTTGCATGGATCATGCTTGTGATTTCCTGCTCGCTTAAAACCATGGGTAGTCTGCTTTCCTTTTTCGGCCTGTCGATTTCATAAAAGCGTTGCGGCATATCGAGAACTTGCTCATAGTAAAACTTAATGGCATTGATAGCCTGGTTTTGATAAGACATGGAAACACCTTTCTTCACAAGAAAATGTATGTATTTCCTGATGTCAATTTCATTGATCTCGATTAATTTCTTGTGTTTATAATAAGAGCAAAAAGCTGAAAAAAGGAATGTATATGACCGTGCGGTATTCAGACTATAGCGTTTTGTTTCAAGGAGCTCAATGTACTCGGGTGGACAGCGAAGATTATTTTTATGAATTGTATTTTTCAACACGCCAAGGTCAGTCTCTGCCGCTCCCTCCCTCGAAGGCCTGTTTTTCGTAAAATCCCTGCAATTTATCCAGGCCAGTCCTTTGAATGTTTGAAATATATTGTTGAAATTTTCCCTGGTATTACTGATAAAAAACATTCTAAAGTCATCCGACCATCTTGGGCTGTGAAGGGTACTGACCAAAGATTCCATTGGCTGAGAATGCTGAAATTGAAGACCTATACAACGCGTACCATCGATTAATAAATGGCGAAGGGTAATGACTGGTAACTTTTGCATAATGCTTTTTTTTGATAAGCAATACTCGTTGTCCTGATAAAATTATCCGTGTTATTACCCGGGTAGATACGGATATACTCGGGTAAATAAAGTTCCTCTACATATGACCACGCAGAAATGTCCAGTTTGTAGTTCGCCTATTACCGGCAGAATAGATAAAAAATATTGTTCAGATCAATGCAGGTTCCTTCATAACAACAAGAACAAGAATATCACCGAAGAGCCAATTCTTCGCGTAAATAGAATTTTGCGAAAAAACAGGTCCATACTTAAAAATCTGTGTCCCGCAGGAAAAGCGACAGTGAGGAAGGAGGTAATGGAAGGAATGGGTTTTGACTTTAGTACCTTTACTTCTCTCTATATGACTGATCAGAAACAAGTATACTATTTATGCTATGATTACGGGTTTACTCCGCTCACCGAAAATAATGGAACCGAGAAAGCGTTGATTATTTCAAAACAAAACTATATGAAAAAATGGAATCCATGGAGATTCGTAAAGAAGAAGTAAGGCTACGGTGAAGCATCCTTGAAGTGAAGTAACAGTAACAGCGTTTGAAACGAATCGCCGGGATAACCTGCCATGGTTGCTCTTTCCTCTTCGCCATTCGAAAACTTCAACGAATCAACCAAAATCACAATCGTAAATTAAACTACAACCACGATTAGTTGAAGTATCTGTCTCAAATTCCAACGCCCATTTCTCCTCACCGATATTCCCCCTCGAACCGGTAACTCCCCGACGCACAACCAACAACCGTATACCCGCCATCACGACGCAAATTCTTTACCGGCGTCTCGACACCAACTTCATTGCCATCCACCAGGACCCTGCCGCCCTGTTTCACCGGCACCCAAATCTCCGCCGTCGTGTTCGGCGGGATGACAACATTCAATAAGAACTTCCCGCCTTCAATCTTCCAGTCACTGACAATCTTCCCCCGCACAGACTCGTAGCTCCCCTTTGCCCACGTAAGATCACCCGCAGGCTGTGGCTTGATCTGGATCTTTTCAAAACCCGGCGCCAGCGGATTGATACCCAACAGCGACCTGTAAAACCATTCGTCCACGGAACCAAACATCGGATGATTCCGCGAATGAACGGTCTCCGGAAATTGCCAGCTTTCCCACAACGTAGTTGCGCCATTCGCGAGCATGTATCCCCAGCCGGGAAAATCACGCTGGTTCGCAACCTCATACGCGATTTCGTTCTGATCGTATTCGCGCAACACGTCAAACATCATCTTCACGCCGAAGATGCCTGACGACAAATGCATCTTGTGTCTTTCAAATTCACCGCGCAACGTTGCAAGAATTTTGTCAACGTCCGCTTCCGCCAAATGATACCACAACCCCATTACCTGGGCACTTTGAGTCCCATTGTCAAACCTTCCGGCGTTTTTTACAAAATATTTTGAAACAATATCACGTTTGATGCGGATCGCCTGTTTTGCATATTGAATGGAATCCTCACGCTGATTAAGAATACCGGCAAATTCGGCCGCAAGCATTACGTGGTGATAATAAAATACCGAAGCGGAAAAGGCTTCGGGCTTCGGGTCAAGCGCTTCGTGGTCGCTGATATCCCAATGAAACAACCCATAGATCTCTTTCGACTTCAAAAAGGCAATCTGCTTCTTTACGGCTTCGTAGTGTTCTGCGATCACTCTTTCGTCGCCGTAGAAATCGTACAACTGCTTTTGTAAAAACGTAAACCCTAACTGCCAGCCCAATGGACCGGACCCGTCGCCATTGCCGAGATCATCAATACCGGTAGAAGGCGCTATTTCCGTAATGCCTCCTCCGGGACGTTGTTCATTCGCAAAATCACGGACAGCTTTCCTGTAAAAATTCCGCATGTCGTAATTGTAAATGAAAGCATTCGAGCTCACCACCATATCGGCACCATATCCCATTTTCTCTCTGCCAGGACAATCCGACTGCACGCTGAAAACGTTGCTGAGAAATGTCCACTGGATAACGTCATGAAGTTTTGTGAACATTTCATTCGAACACGAAAATGTTCCATTCAACGGCAGATCACTGTTCATTCTCAAGCCCTCGAAGTCACTGAGTTTTGGTTTCCCTGGCCAGCCCGTCACTTCAACATACCTGAAGCCGTGAAAAGTAAATCTTGGCGCCCACGTTTCAACACCTTGCCCTTTGAGCATATAACTGTCTTCCTGCCACGCGGTCTCCGGCGCGCCGGGTCCGCCGCGGATACCGCCTTTTTTTATCTGGGTCGCGACGGCCGTCATCAGATTGATCGAACCATCTTTAAAGAGTCCCTCTCCAAGTCGTAACGTGATCTTTTGTCCGGCGCGTCCCTTAACCTTTAGCTGAACCACGCCGGCAAAGTTTTGTCCGAAGTCGACAATGAATGTATCCGGGGCAGGTTGCGTGATGGCTACCGGTTCTAAAATTTTTGTTACACGAATCGGCGGCTGCAGTTGTGAGGTTAGTATTCCGGAAGGGCCCGGAACCACGGAGGACGTTTTCCATTCGGAAATTTTTTCATTGGCTGTGTTCCAGTTTTTCTGCTCGAGTCTTGCGTCGTAATGTTCGCCGAGATAAACGTTGTTCCTGACAACCGGACCGGGAGCCGTGAGCCATGAGGCGTTGGAAACAATCACGTCTTTCGAACCGTCATCGTAGGTGAGATGAATTTCAGCTTTCACACAGGGACGCCCCGTCTGCTGGTGTTCCCTCAGATCCCAGCGCCCGAATATTTTGAAAGGCAAAGGATTCCACCACCCGTTGCCCAGCATGATGCCCGCGACATTCTGACCCCTCGAAATCTCCGGCGTAATATCAAAGACCGAGTACAATACTTGTTTTTTGTAAGTGGTCCAGCCCGGATCAAGGACACGGTCGCCGATCTTTTTTCCGTTTAAATATGCCTCATAATATCCGACGCCGCTGATGTACAGTCTTGCCGATGAAATGTTTTTCGAGGACACAAATTCTTTTCTGAAAAGAGGCATGCGATCCGGCAGGTAATGATCCTCATCTTTTTCAGGAGCTTTCTTGCCGTCGGATATCCATGACGCTGTCCAGTCTGACTCTTTTAACATGGCCGTCTCAAACCACGCGACCTCGCTCCAGGCTTCAGCACCATTCGCGTCAGTGATTTTTACCCTCCAGTAATATCGTGTAAAGGATTGAAGCGGACTTCCGCCGTAAGGAATGTTGATACTCGAACGGGAATCTACCCTCCCCGTGGACCACCTGTCGCCAGTGAAGGACTGGACGTCTACCACACGCGAAGAAACAATGATCTCGTAAGAAACCTGGAATTCATTCTTCCCTGTTCCGCGAAACTTCCACGATAACAACGGTGTGGATATATCAATACCCAGTGGATTGACCAGGTTCTCACACGTCAACGTGACAGGTTCAAGCGCAACCGCTTCCCTTCCGAACAAACAGATCAAAAACAGGAAGCAAATGTTACGCATAAACTGATTCGTTATTCATTATTCGATATTCGTCGCTGGCCAGGTGGCTGGGTGGCCAGATAGCTGGGGCTCCGAAAGTAAAGCAGCGCACGCCCGGTAGGGGAACCCTTCAATTCGACAATGACTTTTTGAATGTCGAACCTGCCTGCCGGCGTAAGGACCAGCGCTTCGGCAGGCAGGTTTGCTATTCAATCGTTGATCGATGATTCTGAATCAAATTCTGCAATCCTCCAGATCCCTTCGTCCTTCGAAGCTCGACATTCGGTGTATTCGGTGTCGACATTCCCTACCTTTGCGAAATCGGATTCCAGTTATCCGTCCTGAACGGAGAAGCCGGCAATCCTTCCTTATTGTACACATTGGCGTCATCGGGATTGTTGCCCCACCCATACCTGACGGCAACCGGATTTTTTACCGACTTACTAAACACCACGATCTTGTCGCCATCCTGGTATCCCTGCGCCCAGTAAAATTTTTCATCCGGGCCGGCAATCGAAAATCCCCGCACATACCCGTATTTGTCTTTGATCATCAATCCACTTCCTGTATTCGTAAAGCTGAGCGTGATCCTGTCGCCGGATTTTTCCATTGACTTGTAGACGGGCCCTGAATGGACAACGTCCTGGTTGTACGCAACCTTCAATGCGGCAAGCGCAAGTCTCAACCCAACGTCTTGCTTGTTGCGCGGGTGAATATCGTTGGCGTCACCAATATCGATGGCGACGGCCATGCCCGTTTTCGGCAATGCTAAAGTGACGCTCTGGGCTTCCCGCAGCTCCGCCCATTCACTTTGCACGGGAACAGAATCCGCAGCCATGAAATTTGCAAGCTGAACCCACAGGAACGGAAATTCATTTCCCCATTTACCTCGCCAGTCCCTGATCATCTCGGCAAATAAAGTCCGGTATCGGTATCCTTCCCATGTATTCGATTCACCCTGGTACCAGATGGCACCTTTGATTGGAAAACGGATTATCGGCGCGATCATCGCATTGTAAAGCTGGGAAGGAAAAGCATTGGGACCGTTGTTGACGATGCCAAATTCGGTCGTCGTTACGGAAGGACGATAGGTCCAGCTTCCCACAAGCGAAATCCTCTTTTCGCCGGCCTGAAAATAAAGCAATTGTGGTTTTCCAAAAATCCCGCCGCCTCCTCCGGTATCATTAACTCTTACCACCAGGATATTTTTCCCAGCGGTGACGATGCCTTGCCTGACATTGTAAAGCCTGTTCTCATTCCAGACATTCATGCCACCGATCGGTTTTCCATTGAGCCACGTCTGGTCGTGATCATCAATCGGGCCAAGGCTTACAACGGCGGCGGTACCCGCATATTCGGCGGGAACCTCAAATTCTTTACGGAACCAGATAACACCATCTGCGTTTCCAATTTCCGTCGCTTCCCATCGTTGGGGAATACCAATCGGCTTCCAGTCAGTTGTAGCGGTAGTTTCATACCATTTCTCCGTCAGGCCCTTTTCATTCCTGAGTGCCTCCTGAAACCGTTCCCCTTTTGCAAGCATATCCTTACCCGCATCTTCGACCGCTTTCAGATCAACGTTTTTGTATTCGGGTTTCTTTTGCATCAGGTCCCAGCTCATCCACGCCTGGATATTCGTTCCTCCCCAGGAACTGTGAATCAGTCCTATCGGGACATCGAGCTCCTGATTTAATTTCCTCCCGAAGAAATATGCAACCGCGGAAAAATCTGCAACATTACCCGGATTGCATTCAAGCCATTCGCCGCCGGCAAGATCCTTTGAAGGAGTGAAACTGGTTGCCTTTGGCACAGTGAACAGCCTGATCTTTGGATAATTGCTTTGAGCGATCTCCATCTCGGCGTTATCGGTATTTTTGATTATCCACTCCATATTGGATTGTCCGCTGCCTATCCACACATCGCCTACGAGAATATTCTTCAGGGTAATGTTATCCGACTTGCCCTGAATACGCATTTCGTACGGGCCCCCCGGTTTCAATAAACCGAGCACCACCTGCCACCGTCCGTCTTTATCGGCTTTCGTTTTTAAAGTTGAATTATTAAAACTGACGGAAACGTTTTCACCTTTCTCCGCCCACCCCCAGACGGTGACGGGAATATCCCGCTGAAGAACCATGTTATCGGAAAAAATCCGCGCAACGGATACTGTCGCAGAAACCGAACCGGAAATAAACAGTAGAAACACAACAACTAAAACTGATCTTTTCATCCGCATATACTTTTATTAAATGATTTTATACACTCGATTCAATGTCGTTGATTTAAGGCTGCGAATTCGTGTTTGTCGGCCTGCCGTGGAATACCGTTTTCAAAGTAGACCAGGGACATTCGCCACCAAGGCCCGACGTCGCCAAGGTTCACCAAGCGCCAGGTGCGAATAGGATAATTCGTTGCCAACTTTCGCTCATTCATATCTTTTGAGTTGTGACCATTACGAAGAATTAGTTTTCTTGTCGCTCACCCTTAGACATTCTCGCGATTGATGATTCACACTGATTCTCTATAAATAGCAACATTAATTTGATGGCGCAGGTACCGTAACGGGATAAGTGAAATTATACTCCCCTGAACCAACCTCGATATAAGCATTTTCACCCTGATTCGAAAAAGTTTTTACAGGCCCGGTGGTCAGCCTGACTCCGTTCATGTTGACTTTCGAAATATCCGCGCCCGGCAGGATCACAACGGCCTGGGTATTAGCAGGGATCATAACATTCACGGTCATCGCTCCGTCCTTAGCTTCCCAGCCCGATGATATTTTTCCATACATGCTCTCATAGGAGGCCTTCGCATATTGCAACCTTGCATCGGGTTTCGGCTGTATCCGGATAATCCTGTAACCGGGAGCGCCGATTTCAATTCCGGCAACCACCCTGTACATCCAGTCCCCGATGGCGCCGTATGCATAGTGGTTGAATGAGTTCATTCCGACATCCTGGAAAGTGCTGTCGGGCCTTTGGCCATCCCACCTTTCCCAGATCGTGGTTGCACCCATTTTCACCGGGAACAACCACGAAGGGTACGATTCCTGCAATAGCAGATCAAACGCGACGGAAGTCTGGCCGTTTTCAGAAAGTACATGACAGAGGTACGGTGTTCCGAGAAAACCCGTCGAGAGATGATTCCGCCGTCCCTTAATGTCGTTGACAAGATGTTGTGTGGCTTTGGGCCTCAGTCCATCCGGAAGCAGGTCGAACATCAGGGCGAGAACATACGCGGTTTGTGAATCGGACGCGATTCTGCCGGAAGGACTGACATATTCCTGGTTGAAGACCTCCTTCACTTTTTTAAAGATCGCTTCGTATTTGGCCTCGTCTTCGATCTTTCCCAATTCCCGCGCTGTACGCGATAACAGCTTGGAGGAATAAGCATAGAACATCGTGGCGATCATATCCGGATTTGTATATCCGTCCGGTTCGGTATGACTTTCCATTTGCGGCTTGTAATACAGCCAGTCGCCGAAAACGCTTCCCCCTTTCCATATATAACTCTCGCCTGCTTTTTTGTGGATATAGTCGACGTAAGCCTTCATGCTTGAATATTGATCCTCGAGGAATTTCTTATCGCCGAAAACCTGGTACATCGTCCAGGGTGCGATCGTTGCAACATCTCCCCACCCTGCAGATGTTCCGCTGTTTTGCCTGATCACATCGGGAATGACGAACGGAACCCGTCCATCGGGATACTGATCAGCGGACAGGTCTTTCAACCACTTCACAAAAAAAGGAGCGACGTTCATGTTGAAAGCCGCCGTCCGGCAAAAAGCCTGGGCGTCACCCGTCCATCCCAACCTTTCATCGCGTTGCGGACAATCCGTGGGCACATCCACGAAGTTCCCTTTTTGTCCCCAAACAATATTCCGCTGAAGCTGGTTGACCAATAGATTTGAACATTCGAACGTCCCGGACGGAGTCATGTTTGAATGAACAACAACACCAATTACATTTTCCGGTTTCAGTTCACCGGGAAATCCTTCTACTGAAACATACCGGAATCCAAAAAATGTAAAACGCGGCTCATACACCTCCTCGGCGTTTCCGCCTTTCAGGATGTATGTCATTGTTGCATCGGCATCGCGCAAATTTGCTGTATAGAACTCGCCGAATTTGTCGAGGACCTCTGCGTGTTTTATTACAACCCTGGCCCCCGCGTTGCCCCTGACGCGCAACCTCACCCAACCCACCATGTTCTGTCCAAGGTCTGCAACGAGGGTGCCTTTCGGTGTGCGGAAGATCCTGACAGGTTTAAGTTCCTGTATCCGCTGGACCGGGACAGTCTCCGTTGCTACAATGACATCGAGCGGATATGTTGCTGCATTGACTGCTTTCCATTTGCTGTCGTCGAACCCGGGCTTGTCCCAGCCGGCGATTTCCTTCCGCGCATCATAGGTCTCGCCGTCGTAGATGCTGTTCATGACGATCGGGCCATCGTTGGTGAATTTCCAGCTGTTATCGGTGCCCACAATTTCCATCGTTGCATCTGCGTATGTGATCTGCAGCTGGCAAAGCAGGCCGAGCTGTTTTCCCCAGACGCCCCAATTGATCGTCCAGCCGAGTTGGCCCCTGTACCAACCATCGCCGAGCATCGCGCCAATGGCATTGGGCCCCTGCTGGATCAGGTTCGTCACATCATATACCTGGTATTGTAATCGTTTTTGATATGCCGTCCAGCCCGGTGTCAGCACTTCGTCGCCTGCTTTTTTGCCATTGATCGAAACCTCATAGAAGCCATGGCTTGTTACATAGAGGCGGACGCTTGCAATCTTTTTTTTCGTGTTGAATTCTTTACGCAACATCGGGGCAGGAATTTTTTGAAGCGTGTCGTGCACGGGCTCGATCCACGATGCCTTCCAATCGTCGGGAGACAGCAGGCCCATCTCCCAGAACGCGACTGGGCTCCACGCCGATTCACGGTTTTTGTTATCCCAAACCTTTACCTGCCAGTAATACCGGGTCGCGGATCCCAGCGCTTTGCCTTTATAGGGCTGAAGGATCGACTCCGCAGAATTGATCTTTCCGGATTCCCACACGAGACTCGTCTTTGAAAAATCTGCACGGGTTGAGACACGGATTTGATACGCCTGTTGCATGATATCCCTGCCTTCGCCGCGAATCTTCCAGCTAAGCCTCGGCGCCTGATGACCGATGCCAATGGGATTTGTACGGTGATCCGTCGAGAGGTCGTAGAGAGAGATTTTTTGGGCGTGCAGCCCGAACGTTACAAAAAGAAAAAATGCAGCAAAAAAAGATCTCATAAGCATCGTTTGTGTTTGTGTGACAATTTACTCGTTACCCCACAGTTTTTTATCATTGTTTTTCGACTTTCTCCAGGCATCTCTCCATTTGTGCATATCAACCGGGTTGATCAGGGGCTTTACTTCTCTTTCGGCTTTCGTCTTAATGGACGGCACGCCAACGGCCTGGCTCTGGTACCAGTACGCTACGCTCCGCAAGTCAAGCACGAGCACATTGTTGTGGCCATGCTCAATCGTAAATTTAAGCGATGAATCAAAGTACACGGGATCCGAGATATGAAAACGGTAGACATGCGTACGACCCATCCAGCTTCCGGCAAAAGACCGGTCGCTTGTATTGACCCTGGGATATCCGAAGTACGGATGTTGAAACGGTTCCTTGGGGCACCACGAGGTATTGAAGTAGTCTTCGGTACCTGTTCCGTGCAGCGTTGGAATTTGTGAGCCGTCAATGAAGATCATGTCATCGCCTTCACCGTACCATACGGGTGTCGGGCAATGAATATAATAATTTACACCAATAAATTGCCCCTTGCCCCGAATGTCGGCAAACAGGTAGTTCAGTTTGCCATCGCGGTTCTTTTTCTGACCGCCGAAAATACTCCATTCATTTTCCTGTTCTTCACCATCCACGGATGTGAGTTCCTGATTGAACCATGCATGAAATCGTCCGGCGTCCGGAGGCAGTTTCTCCATTTCATAATAATCAACATAAAAATAAAACGCGTCGATGGCGCGCTCGCCCTGGTTCTCAATTTCGATCCGCGCACCCTTCGCAAACGGCATGTTGAAATAGCTGACAAGCGCTTTCGCATCCTGCGGTCCGGCAATGAGCGGTTGTGATTGGAAATTGTACCATTCGTTCCAACCCTGTCCGAAAAACGAACCGATTGGAGATTCCACCGAAGGTGAAGTGTTTCCATCCCAATACATGCGCAGGACAATGTCCTCCCGTTTGAGTTCCGCGGGGTCTGGCGCTATCGTGATCCAGACGTGGTTGATAATTCCGGCACCAGCAACATTGAAGATCACACGTTTCTCGCCGGTTTTAATATTTTCAAACCGGTCGTTGTTGCCTCCGGTGGTGTCGTAGCTGCTGATGCGCTTCGATCTAATGCCCTTTCTGATCTGGGTGATCGAATAAAGATCGTTGCCGGTCTGCTGAGCCGCCGCGATTGTAATAACGCAGGCAGCGAGAACGGTACAAGTAACAATTCGCCTTATCATAGAAATGTAAAATATGGTTGCAAAATCTAACCTCACCCGGACCTCTCCTTTAAGACACATACTTCGGATGAACCGGAGCGTGACTACGGATGAGGTGATGGCAGCGACGCGATTACATTCACAAACAACGACGAGAGCACAGGTTCAACCTTCGCTGCAACCTCCAGAATGTCTTGGATTTCAACCGGTTCAAGTTTATCAGGATCACAGTCATCCGTAAGGACGGAAACAGCGGAACACGGCAGCGACATGTGTTTCGCAACGATCACTTCCGGCACGGTTGACATCCCGACAACATCCGCGCCGATGATCCTCAAAAAACGATACTCTGCGGCCGTCTCCAGATTGGGGCCCATCACCGCGGCATACACCCCTTCACGAATTTCGATTTTCATTTCGGCTGCAATCTTCCGGATATTCTGGTTGAGCATCCGGTGATACGGCTCACTCATATCCGGAAATCTCGGCCCGAGCTCGTCCGCATTTTTTCCTCTCAACGGATTTTCGGGAAGCAGATTGATGTGGTCTTTCAGGAGCATCAACTCTCCCTTCTTCCAGCTGCGATTTAGATTGCCCGCGGCGTTGCTGATCAACAGAAATCTTATGCCCAGCATTTTCATTACCCGCACCGGGAAGGTAATGTCTTGCATACTGTATCCTTCGTAATAATGGAAACGACCTTGCATACAGAGCACTTTTCTACCCTTCACAACGCCGTATATAAGGCGGCCCTTGTGCCCTTCCACCGTCGATAGCGGGAAATAAGGAATCTTGCTGTAGTCAATTGTTACCCGGCTTTCAATCTGATTAACGAAGTCGGAGCCAAGACCTGTGCCGAGTATGATGCCAGCTTCGGGCTGCCCGATGCCTGAATTTTGAAGGAAGTCCACAGCCTCCCTGATGCGTTCAATCATGAACCGAATTTACATAGTACCGGTAATATTGTACGTTCTTTTAAGATGGTAATGTCAAACGCTACTTCAGGAGCGTGCCATTCAGACGAAGCAGCTCGGTCTCGGCAACCTTGGCATTATACCGCGCCGTGATCAAACGGTTGTATGCGTCTGCAAGACTTTGCTGCGCAGTCCGCAGCTCAATCGATGTCGTGACACCGCGCGTAAATGTTTCAAACGCGATGTAAACATTTTCCTTTGCGGCTCCGATTGTCTCTTCCTCGATCACCAGTATCTTCTTGGCATTTTCGTAACTGACCAGCGCATTCCGCAATGCGACACTCAGGCCGGTCCGTTGTTGTTCGTACAAAAGATTCTGGCGGTCGAACTCAATCGATGCCTGCTGGGTCAGCCTTCGGGTATTGAATCCGTTCAGGATTGGCATGGTCACGGAAAAACCATAATTGAGACCCTGGGTCTGGTTAAAGATCGGTCCGAATGGATTTATTTGTTTCGTATTGTCATTCCGCGAATAATTGTAGGCCGCGTTGAAATTCAGGAAAGGCAGGTATTCAGATCTCCGTTCCCGGATCGTTAGCTGTGAAATATCCAGGTTCTTTTTTAATGCCTGAAGCTGGTAGTTAGAACGTTCGATGTTTTCAAATTTCGCAGGATCGTCCAGCGTCATATCGATCACAATGGAATCTGCAACGTCGTAGGATGCCGGAAGCTGGAGACCCGCGAGGCCATTTAATTGTTCCTTCAATTGCGTCAGGATTGTTTCCTGTTGGATCAGCTGCGCCTTTTGCGCATTCAGATCGACCCTTGCCTGTAATAATTCGGGTTTGATGCCGGTGCCGACCTGTAATTTTTTTTCCGCGAGCTTTACCCGCTCCTCATTCAGGGCCATCTGTTCCCGGATCGCTTTCAGTTGCTGCTTTTGCCGGACGATACCGAAGTAATTTGTAATTACTGTGGCGATGGTATTCACCATCTGATTTTTAACTAAAAGCTCACCCTGCTCGGCAAGCTGCGAAACGCGCTCGCGCGTGGCAAACATTCTCGTTCCATCGAATAACGTCCAGACAAGTTGTAACGAGCCCGCCGTGTTGTTGCTGGCAATCTCCCCGCTGTTATTTCGCGTTGCGTCGTTAAAGCGTAATTCCTGGTCACTGTTATTCCAGCTTGTCGAAGCGTTTGCGTTGATCTGCGGAAGGAACGCGGCGGGCGCGTAACGGTTATCCGTTGCGGCCGACTCTGACAATTTTTGGGCGACCTTCACGTCATAACTCCTTTCGAGCACGATCGCAATGGCCTGATCAAGGGTAACCTGCTCCTGAGCAACACACAGATCTATTGCTATAAAAAAACACAACCCAGTGACGATACTAAGCTTCATAAATCAATTCCTTTGTAGGTTCGGATGATTCCATCTCCTCAGCGGAGTCGACAGATCTTCTCCGGATGGAGAAATAGCTGTAGACCGCAGGGATCACGAACAGCGTCAGTACAAGAGAGAACAGGATACCGCCGACGATCACAATGCCAAGAGGCTGGCGGCTGGTCGATGCATCGCCGAGCGATAAAGCAAGAGGCAACGATCCAAGTGCCATGGCAAGGCTCGTCATAAGGATCGGACGGAGGCGGAGCCTCGATGCTTCCAAAACTGCATCAAATTTGGAGAGACCCTCTTCCCGCTTCTTATTCGCAAATTCAACAATCAGAATCCCATTTTTCGTAACAAGTCCGATCAGCATGATCATACCGATCTCTGAAAAAATGTTCAGCGTTTGTCCGAACAGCCACAATGAAATGAAAGCACCACAGAACGCCAACGGCACCGTTAACATGATGGTGAAGGGATCGATAAAACTTTCAAATTGCGCGGCAAGGATCAGATAAATCAATACCAGCGCGAGTATCAGGGCAAAGGAAGTATTACTCGAGCTTTCGGCGTAATCCCGCGAAGTACCTGCCAAAGACGTAGTGAAGGTGTCATCCAGGACTTTATCTGCGATTTCCTCCATCACCTTGATCCCGTCGCCCACAGTTTTCCCAGGAGCAAGGCCGGCCGAAATGGTCGCAGATTTGTAACGGTTAAAATGATACAGGCTTGGTGGCGTGGTTGACTCGCGCACAGTCACCACGTTATCGATAGAAATCAGTTGTCCCGAATTAGTGCGCACGTACAACGATTTCAAATCCTCCGGTTCGTCCCGGTTTATGCGCGTCACCTGGCCCATCACCTGATACTGTTTGCCATCCTTCGTAAAGTATCCAAACCGCAGGTTGCTGTATGCGAGTTGCAACGTTCTGGCAATGTCTTCTACGCTGATTCCCAGCTGCGCTGCTTTAAGCCTGTTGATTTCAACTTTCAACTCCGGTTTGTTGAATTTCAGATCGGTATCAACACCCTGCAATACCGGGCTACCGTTCGCCGCCTCCAGGAATTTGGGTATTGCTTGTTGCAGCTTTTCGAAATTGTTATTCTGAATCACAAACTGAACAGGAAGCCCGCCGCGCCTGTTGACAGAAATGGTTTGTTCCTGGATTGGAAACGCCCGCCCTTCGGAAAAATTTGAGAGGTTGCGGCTCACCATGTCGACAATATCCTGTTGCGATCGGTTCCGGTGATCCGGATCAGAAAGGGTGACACGAACAAATCCGCTATTCACAGAGCCCGAACCCGTGAACCCCGGAGCAGTAACTGATAGGGCCGTTTTGTATTCCGGCACCGAGTCCTGAATAAAGTCAACCATACGCTGAACATAATTGTCCATGAAATCATAGGAAGTTCCCTCGGCAGCCGTCAGCGACAGCCTGAATTGGTTTCTGTCCTCCATGGGAGCAAGTTCTCGCTGGATCGAAATAGCAATGAGAACCGTGATCGCAATGCAAACAACAATAATAATAAAAGATATTCCCCTGACCCTCATAAACGACGCAAGCCATCTTCCGTATCCGTTTTCCAACGCACTGAAAAAAGGTTCAGTCTTATGATAAAACCAGGAGTGCTTATGGCGTGACCGTGTTAGCTTAACACTCAGCACCGGAGTTAACGTCAGGGAAACGAAACATGAAATGAGCACAGCACCTGCCACGACGATTCCGAATTCACGGAATAACCTCCCCGTAAATCCTTCGAGGAATAAGATCGGAAGAAAAACCACCGCCAGGGTGATTGACGTCGAAATAACTGCAAAAAATATCTCCTTCGATCCCTCAAGCGCCGCACGGTGCTTATTCATCCCTCCCTCGAGCTTCTTGTAGATATTCTCTGTCACAACAATACCGTCGTCAACAACAAGTCCCGTTGCCAGCACAATACCCAGCATTGTCAGCACATTGATGGAAAATCCACACAGGTACATGATGAAGAAAGTGGCTATCAGTGAAACCGGGATATCGATCAGGGGGCGGATAGCAATTATAAAATCGCGGAAAAAAAGATAGATGATCAGCACAACCAGGAGGAACGATATCATCAGTGTTTCCTGTACCTCAGCTATGGAACGCTTGATAAATATAGTCTGGTCCATGGCAATATCGAGTTTGATATCTTCCGGAACTTCCTTCTTTATTTGCTCAAGGCGTTTATAAAATTCATTGGCTATTTCAACATAGTTCGAACCAGGCAAAGGCACCATGGCAAGTCCAACCATCGGGATATTGCTTTCGCGAAGGATCGATTCTTCGTTTTCCGGACCAAGGAGCGCCTGTCCGATGTCTTTCAGCCGGATATCACCGCCGGGAGCGGAACGGATGATCACATTCTCAAAATCCTCTTCGTTATAAAGTTTTCCAAAAGTTCGCACCGTCAGTTCTGTTGCCGTTCCGGAGATTTTTCCGGATGGGAGTTCGATGTTTTCACGGTTCAACGCATTTTGTACATCAAGAGGTGTAAGGCTATAGGCGCTGAGCTTGGCGGGGTCAAGCCAAATTCGCATCGCATACTTCTTTTCGCCCCACACCTGGATGCTGCTGACCCCGGGGATCGTCTGCAACCGTTCAACCAGCACATTGTTTGCGTATTCCGTTAGCTGAAGCGGATTACGCGTGTTGCTTTGCACCGTCATGGAAATGATCGCATCGGAATTCGCGTCGGCCTTGGAAACCACGGGGGGATTTGTCAGATCCTGAGGAAGTGACCGGATAGCCTGCGAGACTTTATCACGGACATCGTTCGCCGCTGCTTCCAGCTCAACACTCAACTCGAATTCAATGTTGATGTTGCTGACTCCCATACTGGAAGAAGAAGTAATATTCTTGATTCCGGCAATTCCATTGATGGATTTTTCGAGCGGCTCCGTGATCTGAGACTCGATGATATCGGCGTTGGCGCCCGAGTAATTCGTACGGACGTTGACATTCGGAGGATCGATCGCAGGATAATCACGAACACCCAGAAAATTGAATCCTATCACTCCGAAAAGTACCAGTATGATGTTCATGACGAACGCCAATACGGGACGCTTTAAACTTAGCTCGGAAATATTCATACGTTGTGTTTCTACATTACCACATGTCTTAGAGAGAGCTCACTTTCGTAACCTTGACTTTTGAATTCGGCCTGATGGCCATTAATCCGGTGGTGATGACCGTATCCCCGACCTGTACCCCCTGAAGGATCTGAATAAATGCAGAATCGCGGACACCGGTTTCCACTACCGTAAACGTTGCGCTGTCCTTTCTCAGGACGATCACCTGTTTGTTCCTCGCAGTTGGAATGACCGCTTGCGTAGGAATCAGCAACGCGTTCATGTTCCGTCCCAGCTGAAGGTTAACCTTGGCAAAGATTCCAGGGACCAATTCCTTGTGACTGCCACCAACCACAGCACGAACTTTCAGCGTGCGCGTCGTCTGATCGACACTGCTTTCCGTTGCCATAACTTGTGCCTGGTGGTCCTGAACTCCTCCGTCCACGCGGAACCTCACCATATATCCCTGCGTAATTTCAGATGCATATTTCTCGGGAATCGAAAATTCAAGTTTGAGCTTGTCAACCTGCCTGATTGTTGTGATGATGTCGGAAGGTGAAATGTAGGAACCAAGACTGATGTTTCTTAAACCGACTTTACCCGTATAAGGCGCACGGATCGCCGTTTTTTCAATGGCGATTTCGGTTGCTTCAATGTCTGCGCGTAGATTTTCGACATTCAGCGTGCTCAGATCATATTCCTGCTGGCTAATGCCTTTGATGTCCAGAAGTTCCTGATTCCGTTCCTGTGTCTTCTCGGCGATCTTCAATTGTACCTGATACTTTCTCAGCTGCGCCTGTAAATCAGCGTCAAACAATTTAACCAGCAGGGTTCCGGAGGAAACGACCGATCCTTCCTTCACATTGAGTTTGACAATTCGGCCACCGACTTCCGCGCGGATCTGGGTTTCTTCAAAAGGCATCAATGAGCCGGGGATCTGGACATCCTGACTGACGGAGCTCTCTTTAACGACAAAAGCGTCCACACTCACCGGCCCTTGCCGTGGTCTGGCGGCAGTAGGATTTCCTTTTTTGTCATCCGAACATGAGACCGATGCAATCAGCGCAATGAGAAAAACACTTTTGAGTGACCTGAACAATGACATAGTACGTTAAATGCTATTTAGTAACACACTCAAAACACATCTGGTTCGAGTTATTAAATCAGTTGCCGCCTGTAAAGATCTTGTGAAGTTTCAAAACCTGGGGTATAACGAGCTCAGCATCATCATTAACGATGATGTGGTCCGCGCGTTCCCGTTTTCTATCCTCCGGCATCTGTTTTTCGACGATTCCTCTTATCTGTTCGACAGTTCTGTGCGCATCACGTTTTAGTACCCGCCTGATCCGCAGCCCCTCCGGCGCGCTCACAACGATGATCTGGTCGAGATTACTTGCAGTGCTTGTCTCGAACAACAAAGCGGCTTCCTTGAGTACATAGCGGAATTGCCGATGTTGCTGGACCCACTTTTCATAGTCGACAGCAACGCGAGGGTGTACCAGACTATTTAAAAGGTCCAGCTTTTTCTGATCTTTAAATACATGGTTGCCGAGATAAACTCTGTTCAGTGTCCCGTCCTGATGGTAGGCCAAATCACCGAATTCTTTTTTGATCTGGTTGATCAGTATTCCATCGGTGGTCATTAATTCTTTCGCATGGCTGTCGGCATCATAGACAGGAACACCCAGGTGGTGAAAAATCCGGCTGACCAGACTTTTGCCTGATCCGATGCCTCCGGTAATGCCGATTTGCAAGGGTAATGACAAACCTTTAGAATTTTACTTTCACCGAATCTAAATGCAACACCTTCGCATAGGGGGGTAAGCCGGTAATTGCAGGCAAAACGACCTTTTCGCCTTTTCGAATTTTCTTTACGTCAATAATTGCTTTTAATGAATCGGGTTTGAACCGATTCATCATATTTTCCGGAACTGAAATTTTAAGCGGAAGTTTTTTGCGTCCGATGACTGGCCAGACATTCGCGGGAACATTGCTGATCACCAGTGTCGCCGAGTCGTTGACGATCACCATCTTTTCCACATCGAACATGACGGCGACGGTGGGCGGGTGCCGCTTCAGAAAATCGGACGATGGCAGTTGAACCTCAACATCCTCCATAAAGTGTTCGTCGATATTGCCGAACGGCACCACAATTCCTACAGGCTCGGGAATGCCGTCAATGATCGGACGTGGGCCCTCGACGAAAATCGAGTCCGGCATGATGGAAATGAAGCTTGCGAGGCCATAACCCTTCTTTATCTTTAAGGATGAGCTGTCCAGTGTGAGCTTGATCCACCTTCCCGTTTTTGGTTCAAGATTAACGTATAACGTGTCCGTTAGTACGTGGTTGATCTCCAGGCCTTCGAGCTGATTGGAAAAGTACTGCGGCAGGTTACTGGCAACGATCTTCTTCGTCTCCATGGGTCGTTCGACCGGAATCTCCAATGGCGGAATCTTTACCCCGGTGCTTCGCCGGAACAGACTCCAGCCGTTTCCAGTCACGTTCAACCGGATATCTTTTGGCAACGATTTGACAGGCACAAAACTTTGCCTGTCGTATTCGAATGTCAGCGGGAACGTCAGGTTGGTTGTATAGGTCTTATTCAACGCATTGAGGAACCAGAACACAGTTGCGGCAAAAATGCACAAAACCACTGCCCTCCAGTTCCTGCGGTTAAAACGCAGCACGCTAAATATGGAATTGATCAGCTTCATTCACCACCAGCAACCGCAGAATCGGCGGCATCGAAAAACTATTTCTTATTCGCCAGCCTCGTATACTCCATCGAGATCGCCGTCTTGTTGTAACGGATTCGTGCTCCCTTCTCAACCTCAAGGATAAATGTATCACCTTCGAGTTCGGCGATATGTCCGTGCGCACCGCCGATGGTTACCACGTAATCGCCTTTCTTGATCTCATCGACAAATTTCTTCTGGTCTTTAGCCTTTTTCTGTTGGGGGCGGATCATGAAAAAGTAAAAGACGAAAAAGATTGCAACGGTGAAAAAAAGAAAACCATAATCGCCCAGCGGGCTTTTTTGGGCCTGGGCCTGTAATAAAATAGTTAGCATATCAATGTTTAATTAACTGGCCAAAGTTAATGTGATTTCATACAGTTATGGCCAGCGGGGGAAATAAAAAACCCCGCCATTAGCAGGGTCTTTGATCTTTTTACTTCACCGGACCTTCGGCCTCGGCTTTTGGAGTAACCATCGCCTTGAATCGAAGAACCGTTTGCTTGGGATAAGTATTTGCCGTGACGGTGATCACTTTGTTCTGGATACCCGGCTTGCCGTTGCTGTCAAATTTTGCTTTTACATAGCCTGAGCCTCCCACCGGGATCGGGTCCTTTGTCCAGTTGGGGACCGTACAGCCGCATGACGGTTTTGCATCCTGAATGATCATCGGCGCTTCACCCGTATTTTTGAAAGTATATGTGTATTCTACAACCTGGCCTTCGTTGATCGTACCAAAATCATGTTCAACTGTCGCAAACTGGATTACGGGAAGTGGCCCGGCCGGTTTCGCCTCAGCCACAGGCTTTACAGTCTGAGTTTCGGGGCCGGCAACGACCTCCGGAGTGACTGTCGGATTGGCCGTTTTCTGGCCCTTTAGCTCTGCAATCTGACTTTCCAGATCCGCAATCCTTTTTTCCGTGTCCCGATCCCTGCAGGAAACTGCAAGTGCAAGCGCTGCCACGATCATAAACGCCCTGCCGATATTCATATTCATATTGTCTTAATTACTCTTCTTACCACGAATTTGATCCAAAAGTTCATCAACATCCAACAAAAGCTTTTCCGCCTTGTTCTTGGCCTCATCGACAACCCGCTGTCCCTGCGATTTAGCCTCGGAGGTCAACGGCGTTTCCCTGCCGGAAACAAAATCATTGATCACATCCTGAAGCATTTTTCGGTATTTATCCAGCTGAAACGACAGTTTCTCGCGGGTATTCGATCCTTTATCCGGAGCGTATAGTACTCCGAGAATCGCACCGGTAGCCGCTCCAACCAGGAATGCCAACAGCGTGTTTCCACCTTTTTTGCTCATAGCCTTTCAAAATTAGTTTGCTTCGAATTGCAAATTCAAAATTTTAACATTTTTTAACAAATTCCGGGAAAGAGTTATTTATTATCGATCAATCCCCGGCCGCTCTTTTTCAATTCCCCTGAGTCCTGCAGCTCTTTTGCGATCACATCCAGGATGCCGTTAATGAATTGCCGGCTTTTTGGAGTACTGTAGGTCTTTGCAAGCTCAATATACTCATTGATGGAAACTTTTACGGGAATATTAGGGAAGCTGATAAGCTCCGCAATTGCCATTTCCAGAATGATCCTATCGGTGAGTGGCAAGCGGTCGACCTCCCAGTTGCGTGTATTGCTGGAGATTAGCTCCCGGTGTTTGGGTGACAGCGCGATCGCCGTATCATAAAGCGTTTCAATAAATTCCCTGTCCTCATCCCAGTTTAATGAAAGGGTATGCAGGGCAATCGGTTTGCCCTGGGAAGGATCATAGGATTTTACTGTCTTTTCCACCAGCGCCTTGACGATATCCTTGTCTTCGGCCCACCGCAAAACCTCCTCCTCGTAAAAATCATTGATGACCGTTTTCCCAAGAACGATTTTCTTAAAGACGTGACTGACGAATTTTCTTTGTTCGTCTTCCGTCGGATTCTTCCGGTCAAGATAATTCAGGTACTCATTGTCCTGTCTGACCACATCGCGGAACCACGACCTTACTTTATCCGTGTGATCCTGCCAGTGACGACCAAGCTTAAGCGCATCTTTCCTCAGGGCATCGCTGTTTTTCAACGCCTTGATCCATATGTTGTTAACGAAATTCTTATGGCTGACTTTTTTATCGGCTTCCGCAAGCTCGGCAAATGCAACCACGAGACTTAAAGTGGCGATGTAATGCTCATAGATCTTCTCGACCTCGGAGATCAGATTCTTACGAAAAAAATCCGTGTCTTTTTTAACCTGGCCGGCGTAGAACACGAAGGCGCTGTTAACCTCCTTTTTGATCTTGTCGTCTTCGTGAACAACCCTGGTTTCTCCTTTTTCAAAAGACTTCTGAAAAAGTTTGATTGCGATCTTTTTCTGTTGCGTGAGAAGTTCCTTGTTTTGAACTTCCATGGAATTCAGATCCGGTGAAAATGTCTCGCTGATCCTTTCCTGGCATAACTCAAAGGTCGCTTCTTTACATTGCTGCAAAGCGAAGAGACTTTGCATGACTTTGATCCTTAGACTCCTTCTGTTCAGCATGTTAAAGAACTAACGTTTTAGAAAGGTTATTTTTGACAGGCACAAAAATAAAAATCCTGTCAGTTATTCACTAACAGGATTGCGATAAGTTTTCTCCAATAACGGTCAACAACTGTTATCGTAACAATTTAGGACACAAATATTGGTAAACCAGCCAGTCGTCAGCGTGACATCCTGATCCTTCCTATTTCGCCGATCCGTTTTTCCGCCAATTTGATGGCCGCCTCCTGGCTCGATACGTTTTCCTTCTCCGATACGTTGAGGATATTCAAACACGTGTCATAAATCTTTTCGGCCTGTTCAAACACGCGTTTACGGTTATAATTGCCGAGGTATTCATTATATACGTTGATCAGCCCGCCCGCATTGATGAGAAAGTCCGGCGCATAGACGATGCTCCGGTCCATGAGCATGTATCCATGTCTGGTCTCATCCTTCAGCTGGTTGTTTGCCGCTCCGGCGATGATGCTACACTTTAACCGGTCGATCGTATTGTCATTGATTGTTGCTCCCAGTGCACAGGGGGCGTAGATATCGACATCGAGATCGTAAATCTCGTCCTGGCCAACTGCCGTAACGCCGAACTTTTGTTCGATCGCTTTCAGCTTTTCCTCAAAAAGATCGGTGACAAATACTTCAGCATTTTCCTTCACAAGATATTCCACCAGATGCATCCCTACCTGCCCGGTGCCCTGAACCGCAATCCTCTTTCCGTGAAGGCTGTCGTTGCCAAAAACTTTTTTAGATGCGGCCTTCATTCCCATATAAACACCATAGGCTGTCACAGGGGAAGGATCCCCGCCGCCACCCATCGATTCCGGCAATCCCGTAACGTGTCTGGTTTCCATGGAAATATATTCCATATCCCGGGTGTTCATGTTCACATCTTCGGCCGTAATGTATTTCCCGTTCAGGCTGTTCACAAATTTTCCGAACCTGCGAAGAAAAGCTTCATTCTTCATGGATTTTGCATCGCCGATGATAACGGCTTTGCCACCGCCAAGGTTAATGCCGCTGATAGACGCTTTAAAGGTCATTCCTCGGGAAAGCCGTAATACATCGGTTAACGCCTCCTGTTCGCTGGAGTAATGCCACATACGCGTGCCGCCGAGGGCAGGACCAAGAACGGTGTTATGAACGGCAATGATCGCCTTCAGGCCCGTAGGCTCATCGTGACAAAAAACGACTTGCTCATGGCCCAGCGCCGACAACGTGCCGAAGATGCCGGTTTGCACTTTCTCTAGTTCTTTAATTTCCATGGAATGACATTTACGTTGATTGTTGTAGTTTTAGACCCGGTTTTCCCGGGTTAGTCCGGAAAACCGGCCCGGGAAAATTTATCCAAATTTATGCCGTTTCAAACGTTTGCATTGGCTTTTGGAAGTATATTTCGTCAGGGGCGACGTTTACAAAATTTTCAAAAGAAGATCCGCGGAAAGACAACTTTAACTTTCGAAAAACGATAGATATTCCAAGTGGGAACGGAACCAATTTTTTGTCTAACGAATTACACATTTTTGCGGCCGCAGAGTGGCAATGGCGTGGTGGCGATGAATCATTAATGCATGAAAGAATTACGGTACCTCAACAAATATCTTCTTAAATACAAGTGGCATCTCATCTGGGGAACCATTTTCATTATTATCTCCAACGTTTTTCAAATCGTACCCGCACAGCTCGTCAGACAGTCCATTGACCTTGTGGTCGATAATCTCGCGCTTCACCAGGCTTTTTCCGGTCTGAAATCACAGGATTCGTTTTTCAGCGTTTTTGCATTCGGCATCCTGATTTATGCCGCGCTCATTCTGATCATGGCCCTGCTGCGCGGTATCTTCCTGTATTTTACGCGGCAGACAATTATCGTAATGTCCCGGCACATTGAATACGATTTGAAAAATGAAATTTTCGAACACTACCAGTCGCTTCCGTTAAGTTTTTACCGTCGCAATAACACCGGCGACCTGATGAACCGGATCTCCGAGGATGTCAGCAGGGTGCGGATGTACATTGGCCCGGCTATCATGTACGGATTGCAATTGCTGACGTTGTTTCTGATGCTGATACCAATCATGTTCATGATCAGCACCAAGCTCACATGGTATGCGCTTAGCCCCCTTCCATTTTTGTCGCTTAGCATTTTTCTCGTGAACAACAAGATGGAAAGGCTGTCGGAATCGATCCAGAAAAGCCAATCGCGTTTGTCCACATACGTACAGGAAGCATTTAGTGGAATAAGGGTGCTGAAATCCTTTAACCGGGAAGATGATTCCATCCATTACTTCGAAAAGGAAAGCGAAGGATATAAAAAGCAGTCAATGCGGTTGACCAAGGTCCAGTCAATGTTCCATCCCCTGATGATGGGACTGATCGGTCTAAGCACGATCCTGACCGTTTACGCTGGCAGCACGGAAGTGATCAATGGAAGCCTTTCGTTCGGCAACATCGCCGAGTTTATTATTTATGTCAACTTGCTCACATGGCCCGTAACTTCGCTCGGTTACACGACAAGTCTTGTTCAGCGGGCCGAAGCCTCACAAAAACGGATCAACGAGTTCCTCGAAACCACTTCCAGCATAACATCCGAAAAAAATCTGCTCACGGCCATTCAGGGAAAAGTTGAATTCAGAAACGTCAGCTTCACCTACCCGGATACGGGAATCAAGGCATTGAAAGGCGTTTCATTCCAGATCAATCCCGGTGATTCTCTCGCAATCATCGGAACCACAGGATCCGGCAAGAGCACGATCTCAAACCTGATCACCCGCCTGTTCGATGTGCGTGAAGGGCAGGTTTTGATCGACGATGTCCCGATAGCCGATTACGATATCAGGTCGCTGAGAAGTCAGATCGGATACGTCCCGCAGGACGTTTTCCTTTTCAGCGATACCATTTTTAACAACATTGGGTTCGGCATTGGCGATCTCAAGCCGGAAAAGATCACACAGGCTGCAAAGGATGCGGATGTTTATGAAAATATACAGGCATTTCCGAACGGATTTGAGACGCGTGTCGGTGAACGCGGAATTACATTGTCCGGCGGTCAGAAACAGCGCGTATCCATTGCGCGCGCCATCGTGCGCGACCCGAAGATCCTGATGCTGGATGACGCGTTGTCGGCGGTTGATATGAAAACCGAGAACAATATTCTCAATAGCCTCAGGAGGATCATGGAGGGAAGAACAACCATCATCATTTCGCACCGCGTCTCATCGGCCAAGCTCGCCAACCGGATCATCGTACTCGTGGATGGCAAAGTCGTTGAAGAAGGTTCTCATGAGGACCTGTTGTCACACGACGGTCTTTACCGCGATCTGTACGAGAAGCAGGTTCAAATGGATGAGGCTGAATAAATTTCTTTGAGGATCAAAAACGATACCGAAGGCCGGCAGCGGCAAAAGGCTGCAGCGTCACACGATTTAGAAATTCGACCATCAGACTTACCTCGCCGAAAATTGTCAGGGGAATATCTTCGAAAGTATATTCCATACCTGCGATTCCCTCCGGGCCCAGGTCGAGATCGTTATAATAGTCCGTTTGCTCGACCGTGCCATCAGATGGTATATAGTTGTAACGGACATTTGCAAACTTCAGCACGCCGCCAAGACCCCAATACCAATCCCACTTGCCCTCCATACCCTCTACGAAGATCTCCGAATGCAGAAGGTACCTTCCCTGAATGTAGAGTGCGCTTTTTAACTGGTGAGACCGATACCTGTGACTTTCGTAGGCATTGATCGATTCAAAAGAGTTTTGATAATAAGCGTGGTGCCATCCTGGTCCTGAAGAACCGATTCCAAATTCAACCGCATGTACTTTGTCCAGATACTTTTTGTAGGTCAGCCCGCTCGGATCACCGAGCCGAAGTCCGATACCCTGCGTTTTCCTTTGTCCGTAAATCAAATGACACATCGCAAGGACGATGATAACAGAAATTACTTTTTTCATAAGGGAGGAATAAGAAGCAATAATCAAAAAAATCAGGCCGAAACACCTCCCCACTCTGAGTAAAACAGCGCAATTGACGAATGAAGCGTTGAAATTGTCGTTGGGTGTAGTCGCGTCAGAAAATATAACGCAGTCCAACACCGCCCTCCAGTCTGTAAGAGCCCGGGTCAATCTGAACATCGCGGTAATATTCCAGTTCGGTAAACGCCGAAACGGGAATATCGAACGAACCATATTCCAATCCGATGATCAATTGGGGCCCCATGGTGAGCCTTCTCCTTTGAAATTGTCCCGGATTACTTTCGATTCCGGAATTGGTGTATTTATAGACGTAGGAAATATTCGTATCCTTCCATTCCCACCCCCCTCCAACATAAACCTGGATGCCGGGGGAAAGTACCTTTGCGTCAAAATGGTAGAGAAACTTTACCTCGCCCGTCAGGTCGGAATTAATTTTATGAGATATATACTTCAGGGATGCGTCGCTGGTTTTGAACGTATCGGATTTTGCATACTCGTCAAACTTTTCACGAAAATAGCGGTTGTACAAACTGCTTGCCGCTGAACCGAAATCAACAGCAAATGAGAAGTCCTCCGTTACATAAAATTTATAGGTCAGCGCGAAGGGATCGCCGAGTTTAAATCCAATGCCGTGATGCGGGAAATTTGACCTGATACCCTTGTAGGTTTTGCGGTTCTTCCCGCTGTTAAAGCTCTGTCCTTGGCCCGATCCCCAGATCAACCCTATTAACAGAACTACCATCAAGGTTTTCCGACTATACATGCGGTCGTAATTATACGTCTTTGCTTTTGACTGCAATTCGTGCCTCCCAACCGTCACTGGCCGACAAATTCCTTGTACTGCATTTTATGAAGCTGCGAATAGTAACCCTCCTGTAGAAGAAGTTCTTCATGTTTTCCAGCCTCTTTGATCTGACCATGATCCATGACGATAATTTTATCGGCCTTCTGGATCGTTGAGAGTCTGTGGGCTATAACGATGGCGGTTCGGCCACTCATCATTTTCTCGATCGCCATTTTGATCATTTCCTCCGTTTCCGAATCGACAGAAGATGTCGCTTCATCCAACACCAGGATTTTCGGATTGTAAACCATCGCCCGGATAAACGAGATCAGCTGGCGTTGTCCTACAGACAGGGTCGCGCCGCGTTCCATCACATTATACGAAAGCTTCCCAGGTAGCCGTTCAATGAATCTCCTCGCGCCGACAAGATCCGCCGCGTGCCAAACCATTTCCTCGGTCACGTCCGGGTTACGCAATGTAATATTGTTGAGAATGCTGTCGCTGAATAAAAAAACGTCCTGAAGCACCACTCCGATATTCTTGCGTAAAATCCCGAGATCATAGTCCTTGATATCAATATCATCGACTTTAATGCTGCCTTTGTTGACTTCATAAAACCTGTTCAGCAGATTGATGATGGATGATTTTCCCGCGCCTGTTGCTCCGACAAGTGCAATCGTCTCGCCCTGCCTGATGGTCAGGTTCACATCTTTTAACACATATTGCTCGTCATTGTACGCAAACCATACATTTTGAAATTCGACAGCGCCGCGAATTGTATCGGGTTTAATTGCTCCGGTGTGCTGAACATGTTCGTTATTGTCGAGCAGGTTGATGATCCTCGAGGAACTTACAATGCCCATTTGCAGGGTGTTGTACCGGTCGGCGATCATGCGGATGGGCCGGAAGAACATCTGAATGTACATGATGAACGCGATCAGTTTACCAATCGTAATTCCTGTCTCTGCAAAGTTGACCACCCCCTTCGCTCCGTACCAGACAAGCAATCCGATTCCGGCAGCTGAAATAATCTCCGCGACCGGGAAGTAGATCGAATAGTAGAGAACGGATCGCAGATTCGCCTGCCTGTGCTCTTCATTTATGACTTTGAATTTTTCAAACTCGCGCTTTTCGCTGGCAAAGATCTGAACGATGTTCATGCCGGTGATGTGTTCCTGAACAAACGTGTTCAGATTCGCCACGGCATTCCTCACGTCGTTGAAAGCAACCTTGATCTTTTCTTTAAAAATGTATGTGCTTATCAGCAGGAGTGGTATCGTCGAAAGACTTAAAAGTGACAGGCGCCAGTCAGTGACAAACATCACGATGAGGATGAATACGAGTTGCAGCAAATCACTGACCATTGCCGCAAGGCCTTCGCTAAAAACATCGGCGAGCGTTTCGACGTCGGATATCGTTCTGGTGACCAGTCTGCCGATCGGTGTTTTGTCGAAAAATTTCAGCCGCAGATTAACCAGGTGCGCATAAAGTTTTGTCCGGATATCACGAATGACTTGTTGACCCATCCACCCGGATATGTAGGTATGTACATATTGAGCCACCGACTGTACAAGCAGAAGCACCAGCAGGATGATCATCATTTGCAGCATGCCGCCGTAATCGCCGGCGGCAACATCGGTGTCAAGGGTCCATTGAACCAAAAGGGGACGTATTGGCGTAAGAACTCCGATTGCGAAGGTGAGAAATATTAAAAAATAAAATTTGCCCTTATACGGGGTAACAAACTGCATCAGTCTTCGCACAACTGACCAGTCAATTATATTTCCACTCTTTACTTGTTCCTTATCCACGATATCACTTGATAAAAACTGACGAACGGTATTTGACTTTCATGAGGTAAAGGCCGTACGATGGCACGTTGGCACCGGCTTTTTTACGATCTCTGCTTTGAATGATCCCTTTGAATTCCTGCATCGAAGTTTTTCCTGTACCTATATCCAATAACGTTCCTACGATCGAACGAACCATACCCCGGAGAAACCGGTTGGCTGAAATTGTAAAAATCAACATATCGCCTTTTTCATGCCACTCTGCTGTCCGGATATCGCAAAGAAAATGGTTTACATCCGTTTTTACTTTGCTAAAGCATTCGAAATCATGCTCGCCCCTTAATAACGCAGCTGCCCCATTCATGGTTTGAATATTTAGTGGTTTAAAGAAATGCCATGCAAATCCTTCAAGGAACGGGTTTTTCTTGCGCGTGATCTGATAGCGGTAACTGCGTTCAATAGCATCGTAGCGCGCGCTCGCATTTGCCTTTACCGGATGGATCGACTGAATCGAAATGTCGGATGGAAGAATGGAATTGATACGCTGTAAATAAACCCCAGGGTCTAGTGCCTTGTCAATATCAGTGTGAAAAAATTGCTGCTCGCAATGAACTCCTGTATCGGTGCGGCCGCTTGCTACAATCCTGATTGGTGAACGGAAAAGTGTCGAAAGTCTTTCCTCCACAACCGTCTGAATGCCTATGCCGTTGGTCTGGCTTTGCCATCCGTTGTAGTTCTTACCATTATAAGCTATCTCGAAAAAATAACGCACGTGTGAAAAGGGGGAAGTGTTTTTGTCCCTTAAAATATTCCTTCGAAAACTACTGCGGCACCTTGCCCGACGCCAATACACATGGTTGCCAGCCCGTACCTGGTTTTCCTTTTCTGCATTTCGTTTATCAGCGTCGCGCCGATCCGAACACCGCTGCATCCAAGAGGGTGTCCAATCGCTATCGAACCTCCATTAACATTGACAATGTCAGGATCCAGTTCAAGATCACGGATACAGGCAATGGATTGTGATGCAAATGCCTCGTTCAGTTCAACAAGGCCAATGTCTCGGATAGAGAGGTTTGCCCGCTGAAGGGCCTTCCGGGTTGCCGGTACGGGCCCCACACCCATATAACCCGGATCAACTCCCGCCACGGCCATGCTGACAATCCGCGCGATTGGTTTTAAACCAAAAGTATTCAACACGGCCTCGCTAACGATAAGGCTGGCTGCGGCGCCGTCATTGATCCCGGAGGAGTTTCCTGCGGTCACCGATCCGCCTTCCCGAAAGGCAGGTTTTAATCCCGCCAGTTTTTCGAGTGACGTGTCACGCGGCTGTTCATCTTTGTCCAGCACTTTTGTCTCTCCTTTTGCGATCAGCGGATAACCCGCAATTTCGTTCCTGAACTTTCCTGCATCAAAGGCCTGGCGATAATTTTCCTGGGAGCGCAAGGCAAAAATGTCCTGATCCTCACGGGAGACTTTCCATTTTTCCGCAACATTCTCCGCAGTCTCACCCATAGAAAAAGGGCGATATAACCTTGACAACTTCGAATTGACAAACCGCCATCCGAGTGTTGTATCGAAGATCTCCGGTTTCCTGGAAAAAGCCTCCTCCGCTTTTGGAACGACAAAGGGAGCCCGGCTCATGCTCTCAACGCCACCGGCAATGTATACAGATCCATCACCCGTCATCACCGCCCGCGACGCATCCATGATCGCCTGCAAGCCCGATGCGCACAATCTGTTCACAGTGGCTCCACCCACCGTAACGGGAAGTCCCGCGAGTAAAAGTGCCATGCGGGCAACGTTGCGATTGTCTTCACCGGCCTGATTCGCTGCGCCGAAAATCACGTCCTCGAATTGGTCAGGAGGAATTGAAGGATTGCGATCCAAAATCTGGCGGATCACAAAGGCAGCAAGGTCATCAGGGCGAACCGACGAAAGCATTCCTCCGTATTTTCCAATAGGGGTACGGATGATATCTACTATATAAACGGGTTTCATAACCATTCTTCCTTTTGTCGCCGCAAGTTTACGCAACTATAATTTCATAAGGGCGATGTTTCTCAATGGATCAAATAGATTACTTTTGCTCTCCATCAAAGGTGGCAAGTTAAACGAACACAAATATGTGGCAAAGAATTCAAACTGTATTTCTGGTTATCGCAATCATCAGCCTGGTTCTTTCGATATTTTTTCCCATCTGGACTTACAATGATCCGCTGGGACAAACCCATTATTTGTATCCCCTGGAGTACAGCACAATTGAAAAGGGAGTAAAAAACACGACTTACCTGCCATACTCCATCACAGCAATCCTGGCAATAGCCGCAGCAACGCTCGCTTTTATCGAGATTGGAAAATATAAAAACAGGGTGCTCCAGATGAAGCTCGGCGCGTTGAACTCGCTATTCATCGCCGGCACGATTGCTTCTGCGGTGATATTTTCAAATCAGCTGATGAAGACATTTCATGGTGGCAGCTACGGCCTTGCATTGTGGCTGCCCGGTATAGCGGTTTTGTGCAACCTGCTCGCTAACCGGTTTATACGGCGTGATGAAAGGATCGTAAGGGAATCTGATCGACTGCGTTAGAATTTCAGCGTGAGGAAAAGTATCGCCGGAACATTGAATTGAAGTTTCTTCAGCTTATCGTCCGATTCCTCTTTTTCTGTTCTTGTGATAAAAATTACCTGGCCTGTAAACGGATCAACTTCCCGGGTGGAAATTTTACTTTCAATCTCCTCACTGTCCTTCAATGCCTTAAAATAATAGGTGCATTCTGTGCCGATCAAAATCCTGTCCGTAATCCGGTAATGCAAAGTGAGCCGGGGGCCAAAGCCAAGCGCGTTGAGTTTGCTTGTGGTCGTGATGGTCGACTTGTTAAAGTCAGAATCCGTTTTTGTTGTCGTGTTATTTTTCTGATTGTCAAGAACCACATCGATTCCCCAACCCGCCATCCATTTTCTGCCGAGCCAGTACTTGCGGTCAAACCCGGCGCGAAGAAAAAGATCGTTGAGCTTCGTGGTACGTTCGAAGACAGCATCGCCGTTCTTAAACTGATCAAAACTATACCCCACCCCAACGTTAAATCCCAATCCGGTGGAATCGGAATTCCTGGAATAATTTAGAAGGTAAGGGGTGGTAACAGTCGAACTGCTGCTGCCGAAATTAAACAACTGTCGCAATAACTGATTAGCCTGTACACCGAGGTAACTGCTTTTTGCTTTGGGGTCTTTGCTTTGAGCCTGGGAGGCCATACAAAGAGTCGCCAGCAATATACTGGCGAACGGCTTTTTTATCATCTTACCGTGAGTTGAAGGGATTTGAAAACTTTGGATCGCTGATCATTGAATAATCAGTGAATGAATGTAAAAAAGCAATGATGGCGTCCTTTTCATGGGCTGTTATGCTCAGTCTAAGCGGTTTTCCATCGGAGCCCCTCAGCTTGGGATCGAGGCTGGGATGATCAGCAATCCCTTCGCTGTAATGATCCAATACTTCCTCCAGCGTATTGAATCTCCCGTCATGCATATAAGGCCCCGTGAGCGTTACATTTCGCAGAGACGGGATCTTGAACCGTCCAATGTCGCCCACCGATTGTGTCACCGCCCGAAGACCTTCATCATCATAAACTTCATCGAGGCCGATATTCGCAAAGGTGCCGGCATTAATATAGCCGTGGGGATCCTGTACCTGATGGCACTCGTTGCAGTTATACCTGGAGGAAAACAGTTCCATTCCCTCCGTTTGAAGGGCTGTCAGGGTTCCGTCATCAAAAGCCGTATTCATGGAAGTGATCTGCATCAGGAACGTGCTCAACGCATCGGCAATTTTTTCCTTTGTTATCTCGTCGGATCCATAGGCGTTTGTAAAAAGCGTCTTATAATAAGGTACCTCCGATAATTTTGCGGAAAGCTCATCGAGGTCGCTGAACCCCATTTCTATGTGGTTCACAATCGGCTTCATGACCATTTGTGTAAGGGATGTTTCACGACCGTCCCAAAAGAGAAACTGAAAGCCGGGAAATCCAACACCAAAATTATCGATATTCTGAATTGGCATTGAGTTGCGGTCTGTTAGCTTGTTTTCAAAACCGACACTTTTAGCGACATTGTCGGAAAAAGCAAAAGTTTGCTTGTGACAGGAACTGCAGGAAACAGAGTTGTTTAACGAAAGCTGCCGGTCATAAAACAAGACCCTGCCTAAGGTTGCAGCGTTGTCGTTTTCGGTACGCTGGTAATCAAAAGGAACTGCCGGGAGATCCAGGTATTCCGTTTTTAACTTTTCATCGGACTCGCATGCCTGGAGTATAATGAAAAAAAGTAGGAGAGGGTAAGCTACATTTTTCATAAAAAGTTATTTGTAAAACAATATTACCAATTAGCAGCAATAATTTCGCCAATAACCGGCAATTTAAATAACGGCTCCTGACATGATGTCAGTGTATTAATCGTGGAATAAATTTTGAGCCGCGGCCTTCGAGTTCACTTTCCCAAATTATATGCAAGAAAAAGGCACAATTTCAATTCACACCGAGAACATTTTTCCGATCATCAAGAAATTCCTGTATTCCGACCACGAAATTTTCCTGCGGGAACTGGTTTCAAACGCAGTGGACGCAACCCAGAAATTGAAAAAATTGTCCTCCCTGGGAGAGTTTAATGGTGATCTGGGCGACTTGCGCATTGAAGTGAGTTTTGATAAAGACCGGAAAACGATCACGGTGTCGGACAAAGGCATTGGGATGACTGCCGAAGAAGTCAAAAAATATATCAACCAGATCGCTTTTTCCGGAGCAGCCGAGTTCGTGGAAAAATTCAAAGACAAAGCCGACGGCAAAGACATTATCGGCAAATTTGGTCTTGGTTTTTACTCTTCATTCATGGTCGCCGACAAGGTTGAGATACTTACCCGTTCCTATAAGGCGGAGAAAAATGAAGCGGCGCGCTGGGAGTGTGACGGTTCAACCGAATTTGAATTGTCCGTTACCGAAAAAGAACATCGCGGGACGGATGTTGTGCTGTACATCAATAAAGATTCAGAAGAGTTCCTCGATGAATGGAGGATCAAAGGTATTCTTGAAAAGTACTGCAGGTTTTTACCGGTTGAGATCAAATTTGGCAAAAAGGAAGAAAGCGTCGAAGATGGCACCGACGAATCGGGGAAACCAAAATTCAAGACTGTCACCAAAGACCGTATCATCAACAACCCGTCGCCGCTTTGGGCTAAATCGCCATCCGAACTGAAGGATGAAGATTACACAAAGTTTTATAAGGAGCTTTATCCGTTCTCTGAAAATCCCTTGTTCTGGATCCACCTCAATGTGGATTATCCCTTCAACCTCACAGGAATCCTTTACTTTCCGAAAGTAAAAAATGATTTTGAGGTCCAGAAAAACAAGATCCAGTTGTATTCGCGACAGGTGTTCATTACCGACGAGGTGAAGGACGTTGTTCCTGATTTTCTCATGTTACTGCACGGTGTGCTTGACTCTCCGGATATTCCTCTAAACGTCTCCAGGAGCTACCTGCAGTCGGACGCAAGCGTGAAAAAAATCAGCCAGCATATAACCAAAAAGGTCGCGGACAAACTTCAGGAACTTTACAAAAAAGACCGGAAGGACTTTGAAAAGAAATGGGATGACATCAACATTTTCGTGAAATATGGCGTCATCAGCGATGAAAAGTTCTATGACCGCGCGAAAGAATTTGCATTGCTGAAGAACGTCAACAATGAATATTTTACCCTCGAAGAGTACAGGGAAAAGGTCAAACCGGTACAGTCGGACAAAGACAATCAATTGATTTACCTATACGCTTCCGACAAAGGAAAACAGGACAGCTTCATTCAGGCAGCAAGAAATAAATCGTACGACGTCCTGCTTATGGATGGAATTCTCGACAGCCATTTCATAAACGCGCTGGAACAAAAGCTTGAAAAGACCCATATCAAGCGGGTAGATAGCGACACCGCAGACAAGTTGATCGACAAGAACGAAAAAGCTGAAAGTGTCTTATCCAAGGAAGAACAGGATCAGGTAAAAACCATTTTTGAAAATGCGATCAATAACAAGAATATGAGCGTGGCTGTCGAATCGATGTCGCCGGACGACCTGCCTGTTGTCATAACAATGAGCGAGTTCATGAGGAGAATGAAAGATATGGCAAAGATGGGTGGCGGCGGATATGGGTTCATGGGACAGATGCCGGACAATTATAACGTCGCAGTCAATGGCAACCATCCGATCATACAAAAGCTGCTGAAAGCCGAAACGGATGACTCCAAATCAAAACTTGCCAAGCAGGCATATGACCTGGCGCTGCTTTCCCAGCATATGCTTACAGGCGCGGATTTGACTAATTTTATCAAACGCAGCGTAGAGCTGGTTTCATAAAGGCCAAAATAAATCTTGATAATCCCCGATAAACCGGGGATTTTTTATTTTTATACTATCGGATATTTTTAAACGTTTAGGCGACATGAAGTTTTCTCTGGCTATACTCTTTCTCATCGCTCCAACAATGATCTTCGCCCAGGACCAGCCGGAGCCCGAGCCGGACGAAGACCAGCGCTTTACCATCGATACGCCCGTCAGTCTGGATTTTCAGGTGGAAGAAAAGGAGGAGGAACCGAAGAAAAAGAAAAAACCAAAAAAAAAGGTCTTTTACGGGATCAAAACCAAAAAGGGTTTTACCCGGAAAGGCTACGGAAATCGCGTTACGTATGAGCTATTTTACTATCTGAAAAAACCACAGCTGCCACAAACTTTCGTGCGGGATATCTATTGGTATGATTTCACCAGGAAAGAAATCCGCAAAACGGAAAAATTTGACCAGTCCAAGGGCGTGTTGTTGCATGGCCCTTATGAAAAAAGACAGGGCGAAGTTGTTATCGAAAAAGGCATTTATTACAAAGGCACCAAACACGGCCGCTGGCTGAGTTACAGCCCCCGCGACAGTGTTCTTACCAACAAGGAAAAATATTATCGCGGCTGGCCAAAAGAGTCGTCTGTTTCCTATTATGACCCGTCGGAACGGAAGAAAATGAAAGAAATTATCCCAATAGAATACGGGGAAAAGGAAGGCTATTACTACAGGTTCTATGAAAACGGACAGGTCGCGGTCATGGGAGAATACCATTGGGATCAGAAAGTTGGCGACTGGGTTGAATACTATCCAAACAACAAACGCAAGAAGATCATCACTTATCCCGATCCTAAGGAAGCATACGATGCTGATTTCAAACCTTTTATAAAGGCAGAGTGGAACGACAAGGGGAAAGAAATCTACCGCAACAATAAGATGGCGAAATAATCTTGCGTCGATTATTCATTGATGGCATCTTCGAAATGCGTGATTTCCGGTTTATCCGAAAGCTTGACAGAAACGATATCGAAACGAACATGACCCTGCCAGTCGTTGCGGAATATGTATTCCTCGGCGGCTTCATAAATCTTCCTCGCCTTAAAATCTGTAACGTAATCTTCGGGTTCGGCGAACTCCGTTGAGGTCCGGGTTTTCACTTCGACAAAAACTATCCAGTCATTGCGCTTTATGATCAGGTCGATCTCACCGCGGTTAAAGCGGAAATTTCGCGCTACAACTTCAAAACCTTTGCGAACCAGAAATTCGGCAGCAAGATTTTCTCCTTTGACACCAGTTTCGATTTTATCCATCATACAAATGTCATAACTTTGAATTTGGAATTTACAAACTATGTCTGCAACCAAAAAATACATCGAAGGTTTTACCCGCCAGCTGGCCGACGCTTTGAAGATCGGGCAATCCCTTGACCTGGTGAGGCCTGGCAGCGACATTCGCAACGTCGTGATCGCCGGAATGGGCGGCTCCGGAATCGGTGCAAACCTCGTTGAATCGTTGACTTTCGGGCGGATCCCTTTCCCCATCACGGTTTGCAAGAGCTACAACATCCCACAGTTTGTCAGTCCCCATACACTGTTTATCGCAAGCTCATACAGTGGCAATACGGAAGAAACAGTGGCCGCGCTTAACAAAGCACTTTTGAAAAGAGCGCAATGCATCGTGATCGCTTCAGGCGGAAAAATCCTCGACATCGCCCGCGAATACAATCTTTTTTACATTCAGTTACCCGCGGGTTCCGCAAGCCCGCGTTCCATGCTGGGTTACAATATGGTCGCGCTGATGTCATTGCTGTATCACACCAACCTGATCGGCGCCGCATTTATCAAGGAAACCGAAAACGCCATCGAATATCTCGACCGGGGAGAAAAGGGAATTCAATCCGAAGCCGAACTGATCGCAAAAAAATTAAAAGGAAAACTTCCGGTCATATACTGCGATAATCGTCTTTACGCGATGGCTTTGAGATTCCAGCAGCAGCTGAACGAAAACTCGAAACACATAGCGCACGTCAACACGTTTCCGGAAATGAATCACAATGAACTGGTCGGCTGGCGTTTCCCCGAAAACCTGATGCCGATGCTGCAAGTGATCTACCTCTATTCCGACCACGACCATGAACGCGTCGAAAAACGGATGGAGATTTGCCGCGATATTTTTGAGAAAAAATCAAATCCGATTATTGATGTCATCGGTGAAGGAGCATCGTTGCTGGAGCAATATTATTACCTGATCCACCTGACAGACTGGATCTCTTACTACCTGGCCAAAGAAAACGGTGTCGAACCCGATCCCATTGAATCCATCAATTATCTGAAAGACGAACTGGATAAAGTGAAATAAATGAATCAGCCGTTGCGGGTAACTTTTTAATGAACCAGATTTTAAATCGTGTTACGGAATTTCGCGACCTCGGATTGATCGACTACAAAACCGCATGGGATTACCAGACCGGGCTTTTCAACCAAACCCTCTGGGTTAAATCCGAAAACCGGAATTTGCCGGCCCCCGCTCAAAAACCCACGTCCAATTATCTGCTGTTTTGTGAACACCCTCATGTCTATACACTCGGAAAAAGCGGCCGGGAAGAAAACCTCCTTGTAAAAAAAGACGCCCTTCACACGATTGACGCGGCGTATTACCACATTAATCGGGGCGGTGATATCACCTATCACGGTCCGGGCCAGATTGTCGGTTATCCGATCCTGGACCTTGAAAATTTCTTCACAGACATTCATCGCTACATGCGCCTGCTCGAAGAGGCCGTAATTCAAACACTTTCAACCTACGGGCTGGAAGCCGGCCGTATCCCGGGTCTCACCGGCGTTTGGGTCGAACCGGAAAATGATAAGCTGGCACGAAAAATTTGTGCATTTGGTGTCAAAACGAGCCGCTGGGTCACGATGCACGGCCTGGCGTTGAATGTGAATAGCGACCTGGGTTACTTCGATCACATAGTTCCATGCGGAATCGAAAAGAAAGGTGTTACTTCTCTGCAAAAGGAACTCGGACAGCAGCAGGATATGGATCAGGCCAAAAAGGTCCTGAAAGAAAAAATGAAAGAACAATTTGGAATGGAGTTGATATGATTAAAGACATCATCGTACCGGAAGTAAAAAATGTCACCCTTGCGGTCGCGCGGAAAAAGTCGATCGGCGAGCAGGATGAGTGGAAAGTTTACCTGATCAACAACAATGACTTTCCGATCGAAAACACGCTGGTGGCAAGCAAGGGTTATGGTGAGCACAACGGAGAAAAACAATTGACATCAACGCTGCGCCATTTTCTTGAAACGGTTCCTGCGCACAGCTCCATGTTGATTGAACCAATTGATCCGGCTGTATTTCATCTGTACAATGAATACTGGGTGAGCTACTACGTCGGCGGACAGATATTTGACAAGCGTTTTGTTTTTGTCCCGGAAACAATTCGGGAGGAAAATATCTCTTTTATCAAAGAGCTGTCCATGGAGGGGGTGCTTCACTCATAAGTCATTCAGGTACCCGAGGTTGACAAGCTCATGAAGCTCGCGAACCGGATAACATTTGCCGCTTTTGAGTACATATATTTTGTCGGACAGCGTTGTGACGTGCCGGTGCATGTGATCCGTGATGATGATCCCTTTTTGAACTTTTGCCTGCGACAATATTTGCATGATGGTTTCAATGTGTACAGGCATCAGGCCGGAAAATGGCTCATCGAGAATACAAAACTGCGCGGGTGAAAAAAGAATAAGCAGGGTTTCAATGATTCGACGGTATCCGCCCGAAAGTTGCGCTGGCCGAAAATCGAGAAAGTCCCTCACCTGCGGAAAAACCTCAATTGCCTTTTTACTATCTGTGACGAAGATATCGAGGGCCATTCGGATTGTCACATTCCCGGGAATCAGGTTTTCCTGAGGCAGGTAGGCGATTACTCGTTTGCGAAGGTAGTCTTCACCCAAAGGCACATCATTTACCCGGATGTGCTTGTGCTGCGCGTCCATGGAGCCGAAAACGACCTTCATCAGACACGATTTGCCAGTCCCGTTTCTTCCGAGCAGTCCAACGATCTGCCCAACCTTGCACTGCATGTGGATCGAGGAAAGAATTTTTCTCCCGGCAAAAGCCAGCTCGATGCTGTCGAACTCCAAAAAGTCTGTCATAAAAAAATGGTGATGGTGAGAACAGACATCAGGATCCAAATGAGCATGTCAAGCATGAAAGTGGCCGCGAACAGTCGGGTGCGGCTGAACCCAAGGTTGTAATAGAAATAAAACTGACTATCGTGAAAAATATTGACATATAAACCCAGCAGTATATTTGTAACGATCTTGACCCAAAAAACAAAGATCATAAACGCAGCAGAGCCATAGAGCCACATCATGTAACAGCCGAACATGCTGATGCCTGTAACGAACCAGATGAAGTTCCGGTAGAAAGAAAAGATGACACGCATGCCGCGGGAAAAGGCAAGGATTGTACCATTATCATTGCAAAGGACCTTAACAAAGTATTACTTTGGGCATTATTTTTTGAGATGATCCCCGAATTTCGCGACATTCTTTTTGTTGATATCGAAACTGTTGCAGCCACGAATGATTATAACACCCTTGATGAACGACTGAAAGTGCAATGGTCGAGAAAGGCAGGTTTTTTCAAACGCGATGCACACCTCACCGAAGAACAACTTTATCACGAGCGCGCCGGCATTTATGCCGAATTCGGAAAGATCATTTGTATCGCGGTGGGAAAATTCTGTGACACCGAATCCGGAGAACTTGGATTGAGGACGAAAGTTTATTCCGGCCACGATGAGAAGGAAATCCTCTCGAATTTTAAAGCAATGATCGAAAAGATCGATTCATCCACCCTCCGGCTTTGCGCCCATAATGGAAAAGAATTCGATTATCCGTATCTATGCAGGCGCTTGCTGCTCAATGGTATCACACTTCCGGCAGCATTGAATATTGCCGGAAAAAGATCATGGGAAGTCCAGCATCTTGATACCATGGAACTTTGGAAATTCGGAGACTATAAACATTTCACCTCCCTTGACCTCCTTGCTGCAATATTTGACATTCGCTCTAGCAAAACAGACATGGATGGCAGTAAGGTCAATGAAGTGTACCATAAAGACAATGATCTTGGTAAGATCAGTGAATATTGCCGGGCGGACGTAACCGTGCTGGCACAATTATTTTTGAAAATGAAAGGCTATCCTGTCGTTTCCGAAGCAAACATCATAACTGTTTAACCCTCCATGAGCAAGAAAAACAAAAAGGAAGTTCGCACCAAAAAGAAAGAGAAACGCGAAAAAAATAAACGCGGCGAACTCCGTTCGAATATTCTCGCCCTGCTGGACGATCCCAGGGAGCGCGGTCTGAACCTGAATCAGCTTGTTCGCAAACTCGGCTTGAAAAAAAAGGAGGATATTAAAAAAGCAACTGAGTATGTAGACGAATTGCTGGAAAACGAAAGGATCAAGCAACTGAGCAATGGCGGCTATACCGGAAAGAAAAAATCTCAGGAGTTTGAGGGCGTCGTCGATCACGTCAGCTCCAGGTTCGCATATATCAGGGTCTCTGAAGATCAACCTGATGTTTATATAAAAACAACCGACCTTGCCTCAGCTGTCGATGGCGATACAGTAAAGATCGTCATCTTCCCAACGCGCCATGGCGAGCACCCCGAAGGAAAGGTTACCGAAATCCTGAGACGCAACCGAAACCGGTTTGTCGGTAAAATCGAGATGTCAAAAAATTTCGCCTTCGTTGTCGCGGATGCGCGCAAGATCCATCAGGATTTTTTCATTTTTCCCGAGAATATCAAAGGAGCAAAGCACGGAGACAAAGTTATCGTCGAAGTTACAAACTGGGCATCGGACGACCGCAAGCCCGAAGCAAGGGTAACGGATGTGTTGGGCCCCGCCGGAGAGAACGAAGCGGAAATCCATTCCATCATGGCGGAGTTTGACCTTCCGTTCCGGTTCCCGGAAAGTATCGAGAAAGAGGCCGCAAAAATCGACGAAGGAATCACGCAGGAAGAGATCAACAACCGACAGGACTTCCGCAATGTCACCACTTTCACGATTGACCCGATCGATGCAAAGGACTTTGACGATGCGCTCTCTTTCAGAAGGCTGGAAAATGGCAATTATGAGATCGGTGTTCACATTGCAGATGTAACGCACTATGTGAAAATGAATTCGAACCTGGACAAGGAAGCCCTTGACCGGGCAACTTCGGTTTACCTTGTCGACCGAACAATTCCCATGCTCCCGGAAAAGCTTTCAAATGAATTGTGCTCACTCAGACCCGACGAAGACAAACTTACTTTTGCGGCGATTTTTGAAATTACGGACAAAGCGAAGGTCGTCGAACAATGGTTTGGAAGAACGATCATTCACTCCGATAAAAGATTTTCCTACGAGGAAGCCCAGGAAGTACTTGATTCCGGCAAAGGACCATTTTCGGAAGAGCTGATTACTTTGAATGATCTGGCGAAAAAACTTCGGAAAGAACGGTTTGGAAAAGGGGCCGTTAACTTTGAGACAACTGAAGTCAAATTCAAACTCGATGAAAAAGGCAGGCCTCTTGCCGTCATCCCAAAGATTCGAAAGGATGCACACAAGCTCATTGAGGAATTCATGCTGCTCGCCAACAAGTATGTCGCCACGTTTGTTCACGAGTATAAAAAAGGCAGGGACAAAAACACATTTGTATACCGTATCCACGATTTCCCGGACCCCGATAAGGTGAAGACCTTTGCACTCTTTGCAAAACAGTTCGGGCATAAAATGAACGTGGAAGAAGAATCGATCAGCCGGTCCCTGAACAAACTCATGGAAGAGATCGAAGGAAAGCCCGAACAAAATGTCCTGGAACAGCTCGCGATCCGCACAATGGCAAAAGCCAAATACTCCACGGAAACGAAGGGTCACTTTGGTCTCGCCTTTAAACATTATACGCACTTCACATCACCGATCAGACGATACCCCGACATGATGGTTCACAGGCTTTTGCAACATTACCTGGATGACGGAAAACCCGTGAACCGGGTTGAGTATGAAGAGCGGTGCATGCATTCTTCGGAGAGGGAAAAACGCGCCGCTGATGCAGAAAGAGCTTCCATTAAATACAAACAGGTCGAGTTCATGACCTATGCAGAAAAGAAAGTGTACGATGGCCTGATCTCTGGTGTAACCGAATGGGGCATCTACGTCGAGATCGTCGAAACAAAATGCGAGGGAATGATAAGAATGTCGGATATGACGGACGACTTCTACGAATTTGACGAGAAACGTTATCGCATTACCGGCAGGAGGAACCGGAAAATTTATACACTCGGAGATAAAGTAACGGTCAGGGTCAAAAAAACGGACATCGACAAACGACTGATCGACCTTGTCTTCGCAGATCGCCAGGAATTGAAAGACAAGCTCAGTGAAGACGAATGATTCTGCACGCCTGATTTGAACCCCAGATATATTTTAAACCCTTTACGAGATAAATGTCCCCGCAGCTTCGGAACTATCATCAATGGATTGAGGCGGAAATAAAAAAACAGCGGTATGGTGTACAGCCGGCATCCCTCTATGATCCAATCACCTATCTGATGGGCCTCGGAGGCAAGAGACTGCGTCCTATGCTTACCCTGCTTTCGTATGCTCTTTTTGCCCGTGATGTCAGGTCAGCCGTTCCGCTCGCCGTGGCCGTCGAAGCTTTTCACAATTTCACCCTGATGCACGATGACATCATGGATCAGGCCCCATTGCGCAGGGGTAAAGCAACGGTTCATGAAAAATGGAATGTGAATACTGCCATACTCTCGGGCGATGTCATGCTGGTGAAGGTTTACGGCATGTTGTTGCAAACCGAAACCGATAAGCTTCGGCACGTATTGACGGCTTTTAACAAATGTGCTTCCCGGGTTTGCGAAGGGCAACAATGGGACATGGACTTTGAACGGCGCAATGACGTTTCCGAAGCGGAATATATCAAGATGATCCGGCTGAAAACAGCGGTGTTGCTCGGTTTCAGTCTTCAGTTCGGAGGGTTGCTGGCGAATGCCTCATCAGAAAATCAGAAAGCGTTGAACGATTTCGGAACCAACATCGGCATCGGTTTCCAGCTGAAAGATGATTTGCTCGATGCTTATGCTGACCCGGGAAAATTCGGAAAGCAGGTCGGCGGTGACATAATTTCAAATAAGAAAACCTATCTGCTGATCCAGGCCCTCCAAAAAGCAAGAGGGAAAATGAAAACGGAACTTAACGATTGGATCCTCGCAAAAAAATTCAATAAGAAGGAAAAGATAGAATCGGTTAAACATATTTACGACAAGCTTGAAATTCCGGCAATCACCGAAAAAAAGATCGATTTTTTCTTCAGAAAAGGATTCCGTAGCCTGGACGTTGTCAGTTGCGATGAGGCGAAAAAAGAAATGCTTCGGAATTATGCGGAAGGTCTCATCGGAAGACAATCGTGAAATCACTTATATAGCTTGCGAAACTGGATGGGGCTCATTTTATAAAAATCCCTGAATTGCCTGTTAAAATTCGAAAGGTTATTGAAACCGGATGCATAACAAATTTCAGCAACGCTCAACTGGTCTTCCTGCAGAAGTTTCGAAGCGTGCCCCAACCGAATCTCGGCAATAAAATCTGAAAATGTCTTTCGCGTTCGTTTTTTGAAATAGCGCGAAAACGCGGCAGTGCTCATATTCACCTCCGCCGCAATTTCATCCAGCCGGATCTGGTGGTGAAACGACCGCATAACACGCTCGATCACTTTATTCAGCCGCTCGTTATCTTTTTCGTGCCGGCCCTGAAGCGCATGCCGGGAGATATACTTGTATTCGTCGGTTTCCGAAAGTATGTGAAGGATCTCCAGTAGTGTCATCCAACGTGGAAACCCATTAAGTTTTAACAGTTCTCGCATCTTAACGGAAATCATTTCTCTGGTTTGTCCGACGACGTCCATTCCCCGCAACGAACGATCAAAGAGTTTTCGCAAACTCTGTGCTTCGGGAAGCGCAAGCATGTCATGTCCAAAAGATTCTTCTAGAAAATGAACGACGATCGACTTTGCGTTCAATTGATTGTGAGGTTCGTAGTAGCGGTGATCATTCCGGTACAGGTGAGGCAGGTTCGGCCCAATAAATGCAAGGTTGCCGGGCGCGAAATCGGAAATATCATCACCAATAAACCGTTTGCCCTCACTTTCAGTCACCAGGACGAGTTCATACTCGGGATGGTAATGCCAGGGCGTCGGGTAGTAAGCGTATTCAAAGAATCGAACAACAAATGACTCTTTCGCCTGCCGGGGTAAATATTCCAGTACTGGTTTCACACGTCAGTTCCAATGTTATTACGACCTTAAATTACCACCAAACGTCTCGATTTGCATCAAAATAGTATCGGTTTTTGCGAAAATTCTCGTGGAATAGCGAACGGCCCTTTACCAATTTCGAGTTGGGTAAAACAAAGAAAAATGACACAAGACGAAGTCACAGTTTATAACCGCGATGGTTATCTGATACTAAAAGGGCTGTTTTCACCACCCGAAGTGAAACGACTTTATTCGACCGCGCTGCAGGACGAGGCGATGCAAAAAAACGCGCTTGACCTCAATGACCAAACGGGAAAGAAAACCAGGCTGTCATTGTGGTTCACCCCGGGCAACGACGTTTTCGGTTATATGACGCGAAGCAGGAGAGTAATTAACGCGATCAAACCGTTGCTTGACAGCGACTCGCCGGTGTGCCATTTTCATTCCAAGCTGATGCAGAAGGAACCGAAGGTAGGTGGCGCCTGGGAATGGCATCAGGATTACGGATACTGGTACAAGAATCAATTCATGTTCCCCGACCAGCTGATCAGTGTCATGGTTGCACTTACCGCGGCAAACAGGGCCAATGGGTGCCTGCAAGTCATCAAAGGGTCACACAAACTCGGTCGTGTAAATCACGGGTTCGCTGGAGAACAAGTGGGAGCCGATATGGTTATGGTTGAAAATGCCCTGAAGACGATGCCGTTGGTTTATTGTGAGTTGCAGCCCGGCGACGCCCTGATATTTCACAGCAATTTGTTGCATCGTTCGGAAGCAAACCTTTCCGACCAACCCCGCTGGTCTGTGATCTCCTGTTATAGTTCTCAGTCCAATATCGCGTACAACGAAAGCTCTTCGGCCTGGAAAGTCCCCATCGACATCGTTCCGGATGAAGCAATTCTCGAATGGGAAGCGGAGCCGTTGTCAAAGGCAGATTTCCTGAAAAAAGAAAACGACCCCGCCCTGAAGAAAACCGGATGGGAGGATGGCGTGAATATGAAATAAGGTACGAGGTACGAAGTACCCACCTACGCCAAAGCTCCGGCGGGCAGGCGAGGTACGAGGGCAGCACCGAACTCCTTTCAGCTTTCCACTTTAAGCTTTAAGCTTTTGATCTTTTCCATGTATATTTCTCGTGACAATAAATCATCCCTATGAACCCTATCAACATCACAAAGTTGTCGCTCATGATGCTGCTCGAATATTTTATTTGGGGCTCATGGTATGTTACGATGAGCACATACATGACAGTGTTCCTGAAATCGAGCGGCGCAGAGATCGGGGCGGCCTACAGCGCGTTGGCTATCGCAACCATCATATCACCATTCTTCGTCGGCATGGTGGCGGACCGGTATTTCGCCGCTCAACGGATCATGGGGGTCCTGCACATTGTGGGAGCGGTGCTTCTTTTTTTTGCAACGCTGGTTACTGACAATACGATTTTTTATTGGGTGATACTTTTGTACTCCCTGATGTATATGCCAACGATTGCGTTATCCAACAGCATCGCTTTTCACCAGATGTCAGATCCCGGAAAACAATTTCCGTGGATCAGGGTGTTTGGCACTGTCGGGTGGATTGTTGCCGGACTGACGATTGCGGCACTGGACGTTGAAAAGACGTCGCAGTTACCTTTTACATTTCACATGGCGGCGATCGCTTCTTTTGGACTGGGAATATTTAGCTTCATCCTTCCGCATACTCCGCCAAAAGGAAAATCCGAGACCGGTTCCAGCGTAATCGGCACGGAAGCAATCGTGCTGTTCAGGAACAAACCGTATTTGGTGTTTTTTATCGCGGCAATCCTGGTTTGCATTCCCCTGTCATTCTACTACGGCTTTGCAAATGTCTTTCTGAATACCATCGGAATGGATAATGCTGCAGGAAAGATGACCCTCGGTCAATTTTCGGAAGCTATTTTTATCCTGGCAATTCCGTTCCTTTTCAACAATATCGGTGTCAAGAACATGATCCTCATCGGAATGGCAGCATGGATTCTGAGATACATTTGCTTCGCTTATGGAAACGTGGATTCAAACCTTTGGATGCTGTATGCCGGAATCATTCTTCACGGAATCTGTTACGATTTCTTTTTTGTTACGGGCTACATGTACACTGAAAAGAAAACAGGAGAAAAGTTTAAAAACGCCGCGCAGGGACTTTTCACGTTCGCGACGTACGGAGTCGGGATGTTGGTCGGGACACTCGTGTCAGGCTTTGTAACGGATTATTATACGACGGATGGGGTGAGGAACTGGGAAGGCATTTGGTATGTACCCGCGGGAATTGCAATATTTGTGCTCGTATACTTTATCATTTTCTTCAGGGAAAAAAGGAATATTCAACCAGCAGGTTAATTCAACAAATTGAACCACTTAATCAATATCAGACACAATGAACATAGCGATGCTAGGGTCCGGCTTTATCGGACGATTTTATGCGGATTCACTTCAGGGCTACCGAAGCAGAGACAGGATTGTAACGATCTATTCAAGAAGGGAAGAGAGCGCAAGGAAGTTTGCGGCGGACTACAAGGTGCCGTTCGCAACCACAACACTCGAAGAAGCTATTAACCGTCCCGAAGTTCAGGTTGTGTGTATTTCTCTGCCGAATAACCTGCATGAAGAGGCCGTCATGTTGTGCTGTAAACATAAGAAGGCGGTAATGACCACAAAACCATTGGGAAGAAACGCCGAAGAAGCCGGGCGTATGCTTGACGCAGTGGAGAAGGCCGGAATCTTCAACGGATATCTCGAAGATCTTGTATATACTCCCAAATTCCTGAAGGCGCATGAAAGTGTGAAGAACGGCGCGCTGGGAAGAATTCTTTGGGCAAAATCCCGGGAAACGCACCCGGGCCCCCACAGCGATTGGTTTTGGGACATCGAGCAGGCCGGAGGCGGTTGTATCCTCGACCTTGGCTGTCATTGTGTCGAGATCACCCGCAGTTACATCGGCAAAGACATCAGACCGATGGAAGTGATGTGCTGGGCCGATACCCAGGTAAAGCCAATCGATGCAGAGGATCACGCCATTGGATTGGTGAAGTATGAAAATGGCGCCATCGGCCAGTTTGAGGTAAGCTGGACCTTCCGCGGTGGGCTGGATCTTCGTGACGAGGTGATGGGCACTGAAGGAACAATCTGGATCAACAGCTTTTTAAGGACAGGATTCGAAATGTTCACAACCGGAAAAAGCGCCGACTATGTTGCGGAGAAGGCCGAGAGTAATTCAGGTTGGTTGTTTCCTGTCGGCGATGAATTAAATGAACTTGGATACAACCACATGTTCGCCGATATGTTCAACGCGCTGGAACAGGGAAAGGCCCCGAAGGAAACATTTTATGACGGGTATGTTGTAAACGCAGTCCTGGATGCGGCGTACCGTTCGGCAAAAACAAAACTATGGGAACCGGTTAAGCTGGATATATGGCGCGGCAAGACAGGGGTGTCGCGGCACAGTCATTTGCAGGAGTACGACGCCGAAAACTATCTGGTCAAGGAAGAAGTTACGCATTACGGAGCAAAAAAGGTGATCCTGAAGGACAAGAAAACCGGAAAGATTTCAGAAAAGGTGTTGTCGTAAACGCCAACGCAAAAAGGCCCGGAACAACGGACCTTTTTCTAATCTCGTCGGCGCCAAGACCTATTTTCAACAATGGAAGCAAACCGTTTGCCGAGACTCACACGATCGTATTTTCTTTCAGCAAGTAGCCTCGCGTTCCTTTGATATATGCTGAGTAATCCCGGGTCGCGAAGAAAAGGTTTGATCTTATCGGCAAATTCATTTTCACCTTCGCGATCGATGTAAATGCCGCATTCGTTATTCATGACTTCTTCTTTAATCCAGCCATCGAAATTGATGATAATCAGTTTGCCGGCGGCAAGCCCGTCAAAAAATTTATTTGGAGAACCAGTCTGAAGTATCGGAACAGCCCGGTAGGAAATAAAAGTTGCGTCAGTCACGCTTAACAATTCACGGACACCTTGCCTGTTTTGAAACGGAATAATAGATAAGTTCATCAGCTTTTTTAGCTCTGCTATTTCTTTCAGTTGAGGTAACATGGCGCCGTCGCCGCACAGGACAAAGTGAACCGGTAGCGATGAACTTGCGGCTTGCAGGGCACACTCAATAAAATGCTCGAGTCCGTTCGCGTACCCTAATGTCCCGATGTAGGAAACCACAAACTTGCCTTCGAAACCGAATTTCTTTTCTGTATCAGGATCTTTTGGCTGGGGAACAAAGAATTGGATGTCACTCATATTTTCCACGACGTGGACCTTCAATCCCGGAAGCTTTTCCTCGATGCTTTCCCTGATCGGGTGCGAGAGGGCTACGACGCACATGGCATTTTTGTAGATGTATTTCTCAATCCGGTAGAGTGTTTTGATCAGGTGCTTGTTCCTGACAAATCCCATTTGGATCGGCGCCTCTGGCCACAGGTCTCCGACTTCGAAAATGTAGGGGATCCTGTAAAGTGCTTTAATGGCAATTGCAGCGACGCCAACCGTTAACGGAACTGAAATCGCGTAACACAAAGAAATATCCGTGAATTTGCGGGTCAGCGAGACCGCCCGTACCATATACTTGAGAAACGACTTTGTTCTCTTATAAAAACCAAAACTGTTGTGATAACCCACAGGCAGGTAGTGCACTTCAAGGCCTTCGACAACTTCTACTTTGTATTTGCTTCCGTTGTAGGCTGTAACGATGATCGCGCGGATTCCCCGATCCGCAAGCGCTCTTACAAGATAATAAGATCGTAACGGTCCGCCCTTTTGAGGGGTATTAAAATGCTGGTGAAGAAGCAGGACTTTCACTTTTGCAAGGAAAGTAAATCACCGTGAGTATCCGAATGGCCGAATGACTTTTTTTAGATGCTCACCGGCAAAAACAGCGCTTTGAGGAAGGCATTCCCTTTCGCGACGGGCCTCAGATCGGCAGAAATAAAAAAATCGTGACCGTTGGGTCACGACTTAATTTTGAAATGTCTTTGCAATAACAAGCTTCATTCTCCAGATGCTGGAGTGAAAGAAACGAGTCGAAGGGAAGCAACTTTTAAGCTATTTTCCTCCGTAGTTCTTCGAATAGCTCAGGATATTGAGTACCGTAGTGCTGGATGGCTGAAGTTGAGCATCATTCATCGACTTAGTCAGTTCGCATAAATCTTTGTACAATGCCATTAACTCGCTGTCACAAATCAAGGCTTTGTTAATCTCCTTCATCTCCTCCTCCGTAGTCTCGCGGTATAAATACCTGATCAGGTCCGTCTGGGTAAAAGTTTTTATCATAGGCTCTGTGTTTTACCATCTTCTTGCGCAGGTTGATCAGTGCGTAACGCATTCTTCCCAATGCGGTATTGATACTGACACCGGTGCGGGTTGCGATTTCCTGGAAACTCATCTCCAAATAATGCCGCATGATCAGAACCTGTTTTTGTTCTGTCGGCAGCTCTTTAATGTAATCTCTCAGTTTTGACCGTGTTTCCCGCAAAACCTGCTTATCCTCAATCGACTCCTCTGCGAAGTCAATCGAATTGAACAGCCTGCTCCCGTCTTCGAGCACTACCTCCGGATAACGTTTTTCTTTTCTGAAGTGGTCGATCGCAAGATTGTGGGCAATCCGGCTGATCCATGGCAAAAATTTGCCTTCTTCATTGTACTTTCCGCCTCGAATCGTATTGATCGCCTTCACAAATGTCTCCTGCAAGAGATCCTCAGCAACGTACCTGTCTTTTACGATCAGGTAGATCGCTGTGAATACTTTGGACTTGTGACGGTGTAAGAGCAATTCGAACGCTTCTTCGTTACCGTTTTGATAGAGCGACACGAGTTGGCTGTCGCTAAATCCTTTGTCAATCATTCTGCTTCACTTTAAGGTAACGTAGAGCTCTATTCGATATTGTATGGGTTGGATTTGTTAGATTTATTGGTGAATTAGTTTGAAAAGATATGAATGTTTTTCTACAGTGCAAAAATTTTTTAGAAAATTTCTTGCCTTCTAAATAATTTCTTTTGCTATTTGTCGCATATTTTTTGTGCAACTAAATATATGCCCGTAAACAAGAAGCGAATTATCAAAAGCCTGGAAAACCTCACGGAAGAATTGAAGAATATTCTCCGCGATCAGTACCCCAATGGCTATGAAGGAAGCATTACCCGGATCACTAATGCAAAGAAAGAACCAATTTTTGTTTTCCCGATCGAAACCGAAGATGCTACCATTCTCGTTAAAGTCCCAGTCACAAAAAATAGCGAAGGCGAGTACGACGTGGAATCCACGCCCGAACCGGAGCTCGAAACAGCCACCCCGGCCACCACTGACGACGATTACTCAGATGAAAATGAAGAAAGCGGCAGTTTTCGCGACGATGACTATGATGACGAAGGTGGAACCAGAAAGAGTCGCGAGGCAAGCTACGATCCGGATTTTGACAACTGATAACTGACATTTATCCCAGCCAACACCATCCTTCCGGGCTGGTGTTTTTTATTTCCAGGGTTTCCATCTTTATACCGTAATTTTTTAGCGGGAAACTTTGTTACTTTAAAAGTCAAAAAACCGATGAAATTGTGAGTCAGGCCTTTCCTATCGCAGATTCGTATTTAGACGAACTCGATCCAAGAAACTATATCATTATCAAGCGCGCGAGGGTCAATAATCTGAAAAACCTGAGCGTTGCCATTCCACGCAATCAGCTGGTGGTGATCACCGGCCTGTCAGGCTCAGGTAAATCCTCACTTGCATTCGATACACTGTTTGCTGAAGGCCAGCGCATGTACGTAGAGAGTCTTAGCTCCTACGCAAGGCAATTCCTTGGCAGAATGGAGAAACCGGATGTCGATTACATCAAAGGCGTTTCACCGGCCATTGCCATCGAACAAAGGGTTAATACGAGAAACCCGCGTTCTACCGTTGGGACCACCACCGAGATCTACGACTACCTGAAACTCCTTTTTGCAAGGATCGGTAAAACATACTCTCCTGTAAGTGGAAAGGAGGTTAAGCGCGACACGGTCACCGATGTCGTCAATACGATCAATTCACTCGCCGCCCGAACGAGGATTATGATCGCCGCGCCGCTCCGCCTTAAAAAAGGCAGAAAAATATCGGATGAATTGAATCTCCTGCTCAGCAAGGGATTCGCGCGCGTTCTTCTCAATGGTGAAGTGAAATTCATCGAAGAACTTGTTAATCCTGACGCTAATGCTGCAAAAAAGAAATCCAAAGCTCAGAAGATAAACGGCGATGTTGAGATTCTGGTCGACCGTGCGGCTGTTAATCGCGAGGACGAAGACACCGTTTTTCGTTTATCAGACTCCATCCAGACCGCCTTCTATGAGGGAGAGGGAGAAGCAATCGTTTATGCCGAAGTCGATGGGAAATCGACGCGTCAAACATTTTCCGACCGGTTTGAACTCGATGGAATCACCTTTACGGAGCCTTCCGTCAATTTTTTCAGCTTCAATAATCCCTATGGCGCATGCCAGACTTGCGAAGGTTACGGAAAAGTCCTGGGAATCGATGAGGATCTCGTCATACCCGACAAAACATTATCCGTATATGAAGGCGCCATCGCGCCGTGGCGCAGTGATGCGATGAGCGAATGGGTTGCACCTCTTCTGAAAAATGGCATCAAATTCGACTTCCCCATTCACCGGCCTTACAATGAGCTGACGCAGGAACAAAAAGACCTGCTTTGGACCGGAAATTCCTACTTCGAGGGCATCAATGATTTCTTTAAACACATCGAATCGAAAAGCTACAAGATACAATACCGCGTAATGTTGTCGCGATACAGGGGCAGAACCAATTGCCCTGACTGCCGCGGTACAAGGCTTCGCAAGGATGCACAGTATGTGAAAATTGCTGGCACATCCATCAGCGACCTCGTATTAATGCCGATTGAGGAAGTCGTCGTTTTTTTCGACCGGCTTTCACTCAATCCCTTTGATCAGAAAATTTCTGACCGCATTCTCACCGAAATCAGATCGCGGCTTGAATACATGGTTCGCGTCGGATTGGGATACCTGACACTGAACCGGATTACCGCCACCCTGTCGGGAGGTGAGTTTCAACGTATCAAACTCGCCACCTCCCTGGGCAGTGCCCTCGTCGGCTCAATGTACGTCCTGGACGAACCGAGCATCGGACTGCATCCCAAGGATACATCGCGAATGGTTGACGTTCTGAAATCACTGCGCGACCTCGGCAATACCGTTATTGTCGTCGAGCATGAAGAGGAGATCATGCGCGCGGCAGATCAGATCATCGACATCGGCCCGGATGCAGGAACCCATGGAGGGCAACTGATTTTCCAGGGCAAGATCAAGGACATCAATGGAAAGGTCACTTCGCACACGACAGACTATCTGACGGGAAGAGAAATCATTGCCGTACCCTCGAAGAGAAGAAAATGGACGGATTCGGTGACGGTGATCGGCGCGCGTGAAAACAATCTGAAAAATCTTACTGTTAAGTTTCCGTTGGGAGCATTTACGGTGGTGACCGGGGTCTCCGGTTCCGGGAAATCCACGCTGATCAAAAAGATCCTTTACCCCGCTGTTGGCAGGTTGAGCGGATCGGTAGGAGACGCACCAGGCCGGTTCGACAAGCTCGAAGGAGACTTCCCGCGGATTGTGCAGGTTGAATTCGTGGACCAGAATCCGATTGGCAAATCATCGCGTTCTAATCCGGTAAGTTACGTGAAAGCGTACGACGGGATCCGCAATCTTTATTCGGAACTTCCGCTTTCAAAACAACGCGGATACAAGCCATCGCATTTTTCTTTCAACGTTGAAGGCGGCCGCTGCGAAACATGCCAGGGCGAAGGAGAGATCAAAGTCGAAATGCAATTCATGGCCGACATCTATCTGAAATGCGAAAGCTGCAACGGGCACAGGTTCAAACAGGAGGTTCTTGAAGTTGAATACAACGGAAGGAATATCTCCGACGTTTTGAATCTGACGGTTGAAGAATCGCTCGATTTCTTCCAGGAAAAAAAGAGTATCCTCGACAAACTCATCCCGCTCAATGATGTAGGACTTGGTTATGTGAAGCTAGGCCAGTCATCCAACTCGCTGAGCGGAGGAGAAGCCCAACGCGTAAAGCTTGCATCCTTTTTAGGGAAAAACACCGCCGAAGGTAATATCCTTTTCATTTTCGATGAGCCGACCACCGGGCTGCATTTTCATGACATATCAAAATTGCTCAAGGCGATGAATGCGCTCGTGGATGAAGGACACACCGTTATCGTCATCGAACACAACCTTGAAGTCATCAAGTGCGCTGACTGGATCATCGATCTTGGCCCAGAGGGAGGAGAAAAAAAAGGCGGGAACCTCATCTTCGCCGGCACGCCGGAAGAAATGGTCACGCGGGCCTCCGGCTATACAGCCGAGTTCTTACGAACGAAAATCCGGAAAGCGTAAGGCTGAAAACCCTGAGCTTTTTATGGCAAATGACTCTGGCCACAAGGAGTTTTATACTCGCCGCTTGATGCTTTCAGCCTTTGAACGTTCCGCGTTGGTCAATCTTTAATTGAAATCCTGTGCTGAGTAACCTGATTATTCTGCTGAATGAGCATGAGATAGATTCCCTCGCGCATTCTTTCGCGCGGGAGTATCTTTACTCCATCATTCACCTGATCTAAAGAAAACTGTCCCTCAAACACCTGCCTGCCGGTGAAATCGATGACCCTGATAAAGACCGGGGAGAGATCCTCGGATTCCATTTGCAGGTTAATATCGTTTTCGGTTGTCGGATTGGGATATAGACTAACAATCGACTTTTGCCGCGGCTCTTCCGATGCAGCGAGCCGCATCGAGGAACTGGAAGGTGGTGTGCCACTCTTGAGCGCAGTCGTAGGAATGGTAATCATCGAATTCCCCGTATCCGGTCCCTTGTAACGAACCGTCAGGACATGGCTCTCATCGAATTCAAAATATTTAACATTGATCCGGTGCGCGCCCGCCGAAAGTGTCACGAATGCGCTCGTTATTGTTCTCGCGCCATGGATGCCATCGTTATTGACCAGCTCTGTCCCATCAAGGGTAAGCCTGCTGCCGTCGCTCGATGTTGTATTGAACTGGTAGCTGCCTGCGGTTGTAATGTAAAGGAATCCATCGAATTCCATATTGAAATAATCTTCCTGTGTTCGCTTCAAAAGACTGAAAGTGGTCACAGTCCCCGAAAACTCGGGAGGCGATGTCCAGTTGATATCGTCGAGATCGACCCATGCACCGGTGGTATGTTCATAAAACAAACCGCTGACATAAGTGTTGGCTGTAGCCGAATTACTGGAGGCACTCAGGTTCCCGCCCATATCCTCGGCTTTGACAGTAAAAGTGTAGGTTGAATTTAAGTTTAGTCCGGTGACGGTATAGCTTGTCACGTTTGAACCCGTTGCGACAGACTGGGATCCGTAATAAATGCGATACTGCTTGATGCCGGTGTTGTCCGTTGATGCCTGCCAGGTGAGCTTGATCGCCTGGATTGCGGCCTGTGCCGCCGTTAAATTCAACGGTGTGGTTGGCAACGAAGTATCCGCAGAAGTTTTAAACACCAACGCTGTTGTGGAGGGTGTATAATTCGACCTTCCGGAATTTCCGACACCCCTGATTCTGTAGTTATAAGTTGTTGAAGGTTCGACCGGGGTGTCGACAAAAGATGTAACGTTTGCTGCGGTCAGTTTTCGCATTTCCCACGGAGTGAAAGAAGATCCTACGGCTTTTCGTCGCCATATCTCATAGCCGCCTTCGTTGGTTGCCGCGTCTGGCCATGTGAGCCGGATCCCATTTGCCCCTTCCATTGCCGCAGTGAGGCTTCCTGGCGCTGTGATATTGATTGGCGCCTGATCATTAAAGTAAACATATTTAGGTGCTGACCGCGGACTGGGGCAATTATCAAAACCTGCCGTGACGAGCGTATAAGCTCCGTTGCCACTGCAAGGCCCTGCCGAACAATCTCCAGGTTTATATATTGGGTTATAGATGGAGTCGGGAGTACTTAACAATACGCCGTCTTTATACCAGTAATAGTGGGCCTGATTTGCGGGCCCTTCAAGCCTGGCATCGCCATAGTTGTTGAGATCTTTTAACAATACAGTTCCGATCTGCGAGAGTTGCGCCTGAGGAGGATTGACCTGTGTAACAGAGACTGGAGCTGACCATGAATTCCAGTCGGCCGCTGTCGGATTAGCGATTCTGCTGAAGCGCGCCCTGTACGTGCCGACCGACGTTGCCGTATATGCATAAGTGTTGGCGCCCGAAATAATAACTCCGTCTTTTTCCCATTGATAAGCACGAAATCCTTCACCCAATTCCATTTTCACACCCTGACCATTCGTAATACAAATGGCAGTCGTGCCTGAGTGAGTGTGAATCTTTGATTTATTCTGGCTGAGTAACCATTTGAAAAAATCTGGCTCCTTCCATGCAGTATTCCAGGTTCCGTGTCCGAGATTTTCATAACGCGTGTATCGGACCACCATGCCGGCTGTCCTGAGTTTTCGGACGATTGCCTCGGTTTTCGAGGGCGTGGGATTCGTGTCCTGTCCTCCCTGAAAAACCCAAAACGGAACTTCTGCGACTGTCGGTTCCAGTTTATAATAAGTTATTCCGGCATCACTCACCGCTGACATTGCAACTCCGGCAGCAAAGAGCCATGGGGCTCTTTTAAGCGTTTCAAAAACAGCATATCCACCGTTGGACAAGCCTTGAAGGTAGATCCGGTTTTCGTCAATGTTGTATTTTTTCGCAACGAGTCTCACAATTTTAATCGCGTCCTGCACACTAACGGTCGTCCAACCGTTAAGATTTTGGGGGAACAACACAAAGCCGGGGAATGATCTCGCCGGAAGTGACGGATCATTGGGCAAGCGTCCGTTCGCGGCATTTCGCATTTGAAGGTGTGTGCTTCCTCCATGGAGCAGATTGTGATCATTATTCAGCAATTTTGAATTGATGTCTGTGGGGGCCGGAGGTGTGTTTGACGCCGGAGTCCAGGTGGCATCGGCGTGATAACAGGTGTTGTGCCAGCAGTTTGCCCTTTCCCCTGCGCCATGAAGAAAAATGATCAGGGGATATCCCGGCGAATATGAACTGTTGTAGTTCAGGGGAAATAACAGCCGGTAGTTCATGATAAAAGCATCAGCGGTACCGTTCTTTTCGCGCAAATTTCCCTGAGTGTAAGGACTTGAATCCCACGAGGTCATGTCCCGGTACGTGTTCGTCTTAACTCCCGGAGAGCTTTCCCTAAAGGCTACTGTCCGGTTTTCCTGCAAATAATAGTAACGTGTTGATGACTTCGCCAATCGGATATCAAGTGTTCCGTATGGTAAACCTGTTTTGTAAATAAACGATGTATCGACCTGCGCGCATAAATTATAATGTAGTACCATCAACAGCACCAACCCAACTCCATTCCTCATACAGTAAAACATTAAATCATTGGAAAATTTTAAATTAGAAAGATTCAGATTACTCCGCTTTCTAGTAAAATCTTATACCAGCTTAATGTTTCTTTCGAAAACAAAAAGAAAATGCGACAGGATGATGAATGAGATTTTTGCGCGAGGAATTTGCCGGTTGAATGCAAGCGGCAATTTACATGACAATCTTATTATATGAGGCGCAGATTCCCTTGATCAGGGAAGAACTAAAACCCTGATGTTCCATTTCATTCAACCCGGCGATCGTACAGCCTTTGGGTGTAGTCACCTTGTCAATTTCCTCTTCCGGATGGCGATTGAGTTTTAGCAATAACTCGGCCGCGCCTTTTACGGTTTGAGCGGCAATTAGATTGGCGGTTCGCGCATCAAAACCGATTTCAATTCCACCTTGCGTTGCGGCGCGTATGAACCTGAGAGCATATGCAATACCGCAGGCGCCAAGCACGGTCGCGGCATCCATCAATTTTTCATCAATGGCTATGGTGATCCCAAGCTGATCAAAAAGATCCGTCACATACTTGACGTAATCATTGCCTGCGCTTTGATAACACAGGCAGGTGACCGACTCCTGGATGGCGATTGCCGTATTTGGCATTGCCCGGAAAAGCGGGACCGATGGACCGACTATATCCGCAAGATCTCTGAGGTATATGCCGGTTACAACGCTGATGGCGATGTGACGGGACGCATCAAAGTAAGCCTTCAACCCGCTCAGTACCTCCTTAACGTTGTAAGGTTTAAGTGCAACGATGATGACATCATTCGATTGAATGGCCTCAGCATTGTCATTTGTCACATGAACGCCAAGAGCTTTCAGGTGATGGATCGCTTCAACATTTCTGCGCGTGACGGTGATATGTTGCGGAGATACAAACTGACTTTTGATCAGTCCTTCAGCAATTGCTGATCCCAGATTTCCTCCGCCAATGATGGCAATTTTCTTCTCGCGCATAACGAATACTTGTTAGGTGTGCAATATTGTTTGCGGGCAATTAAAATACTTTACCTTTATTCTGCTAATTCTTCAGGCAAATAAATTAAAATGATGAAAACATTGTATGAGCCGTGGCCATGGTACATCGCAGGTCCCGTGATTGGAATAACCGCAGCAGTATTGCTGTATATCGGAAACAAACGACTTGGCGTCTCCTCAACATTGCGACATATTTGTGCCGCATGCCTCCCGTCTTCCGGTATTCCGCTATTCGGCTACGACTGGAGAAAAGAATTATGGAGCTTATTTTTTATCACGGGAATTATTCTTGGAGGTTTTATCGGTGGATATCTGCTTGCCGATCCTCTTCCTGTAAACATTTCTTCCGATACGTCCGATTATCTCAGGTCTAAAGGCGTCGACGTGGAGAAAGGCGGATTGCTTCCCGCGGCTTTATTCAGCTGGGAAAACCTTGCATCCCCCCAGGGTCTTCTCCTGATTGTTGCCGGCGGATTCTTGGTGGGGTTCGGTACAAGATACGCCCAGGGGTGCACCTCCGGCCACGGCATATTCGGACTGGCTACTTTTCAGTGGCCTTCGCTGGTTGCAACCGTTTCATTTTTTGCCGGCGGAATTTTATTCAGTCACTTTGTTTTACCATGGATCCTCACCCTATGAGAAATGTGCTCTATTTGTTAACGGGCGTTTTGTTCGGGATTGCCCTCACGAAAGGAGAAGCCATCTCATGGTTCCGGATCCAGGAGATGTTTCACTTCGACAGTTTTCACATGTACGGCATCTTTATGACAGCGGTCCCCGTTGCGGCGCTTTCTATTTTCACGATGCGGAAACTTCAAAAGAGAACGCTCGACGGCGATTTGATCCAGATCCCGGATAAAAAATTTCATCGTGGCATCATTCCCGGCAGCCTGATTTTCGGATTCGGATGGGCCCTGACCGGTGCATGTCCTGGTCCGATCTATGCACAAATCGGCAGCGGTTATTCCGTTTCCATTGTCACTCTTTTGGCGGCTCTCGCTGGAACGTGGACATACGGCGTCCTTCAAAAATATTTGGGTTAATCCTTTACGGGGCCGGTTTCTGTTTTTATCAATCTTCCCGTTATCTTCGGCCCCGCTAACCAACCCATTTATGAACCATCAAGAGATCGTTGATCGTGTCAAACAACGAAACCCCCATGAGCCGGAATTTGTGCAGGCAGCGGAAGAAGTGATTGTTTCAATCGTTCCCGTGCTTGAAAAAAATCCCTCGTTCGTAAAGCTGAAAATTCTCGATCGCATCCTCGAACCGGAGCGGCTTATTTCTTTCAGGGTTACATGGCTTGATGACAAAGGCGAAGTGCAGGTAAACCGCGGATATCGCGTGCAGATGAACAGCGCAATCGGACCTTACAAGGGTGGCCTGCGTTTTCATCCGTCTGTCAATACCAGTGTTCTGAAATTCCTGGCATTCGAACAGATATTCAAGAACGCCCTCACCGGTATTCCGATGGGCGGAGGCAAAGGAGGAAGCGATTTTGACCCGAAGGGAAAATCCGATAACGAGATCATGAAATTTTGCCAGGCTTTCATGATGGAGCTTTGCCGGCACATCAATCACCGCCTCGATGTTCCCGCGGGAGATATCGGAGTAAGCGGTAGGGAGATCGGATATTTATTCGGGACTTACAAAAAGATCAAGAATGAGTTTACCGGCGTCCTGACAGGAAAAGGCATCGGCTGGGGAGGTAGTTTGATCCGCACGGAAGCGACCGGATATGGTCTCATTTACTTCGCAGAAAATATGTTGCAGACAAAGAGTGACTCCATAAAAAACAAAACGTGTCTGGTTTCCGGCTCGGGTAATGTCGCACAATATGCGATCGAAAAGATCCTTCAATTGGGAGGAAAGGTGGTGACGGCATCGGATTCATCGGGGTTCATTTACGATGAGTCAGGACTAACCCAGGAGAAGCTGGAGTTTCTGAAAGATCTGAAAAACAACCGCAGGGGCAGGATCAGGGAGTTGGCGGATAAATTCAAGGAAATCGTTTACAAAGAGCTTGATCCCAGGGCTGATCACAATCCGTTGTGGAACCTGAAAGCAGATTGTGCGTTCCCCTGCGCGACTCAGAACGAGATCAACGGAAAGGACGCATCCAACCTTGTTCGGAATGGCGTCCGCCTGCTTGGCGAAGGCGCCAATATGCCAACAACGATAGAAGGCATCAACATTCTCATCGACAACGGTGTGATGTATTCCCCCGGCAAGGCCGCAAATGCCGGAGGTGTTGCCACGTCGGGTCTGGAAATGACTCAAAACTTTATGGGTTCAAACTGGACGAGACAGGAAGTCGACGCCAGGCTTCATTCAATCATGAAAAGCATTCACGACACCTGCCTGGCTGCGGCGCAGGAATATGGCAAGCCGGGAAACTATATGGCAGGAGCAAACATCGCCGGATTCCTGAAAGTTGCTAAAGCCATGCAAGCCCAGGGCGTGATCTGAACGGTTCACATTGCCTTCATGAAAGCCTCATGTCATGAGGCTTTTTTGTTTTACTTTCGCGCCGGAAAATGGAACTGAAACTGAAAACGGGATATCGTCAGATCCTGGGAATGGCCCTGCCCATCTCGATGGCTTTGCTTGTCCCGCAGATCAATTTTGTCACCAACAACATCTTCCTCAGTCGATTGGGAGAGCATGAGCTGGCCAGCGCCGGGATCACGGGCGTGTACTATCTTATTTTTGCGGTCATCGGAAACGGACTGAACAACGGGTTGCAGTCCCTGATCTCCAGACGCGCCGGCCAGGATCTTCCCAAAGAAATCGGAAAACTTTTCTTTCATGGAGTATGGATCGCATTAGTCATTGCCGTTATCGGCATCGCGATCACCTACACGGTCGCGCCGTTGATCCTAAGGGCGTCGATCAACAATGAGAAAATTGCAGAGCAGGTAATTGACTTTTTGCTTATTCGAATCTGGGGGCTGCCGTTTCTCTATCTGTATATAATGAGAAATGCGTTGCTGGTCGGCACCAATCAAACCCGGCTGCTCGTTTGGGGAACGCTGGCCGAGGCGGTAACAAACATTGTATTGGATTACGGATTGATCTATGGAAACCTCGGATTGCCACGGCTCGGCTTCAACGGGGCTGCCTATGCGTCGATTATTGCCGAAGCAACGGGGCTGCTGGTGATTTATGCGGTGATCCACGCAAAAGGATTTCACAAATCATTCGGCATGTTCGACAGCCTGCGATGGAATCCTCAGATCACAAAACTGATCCTGGCCAAGTCTTCGCCGCTCATTGCCCAATACGGCATCAGCATTCTCAGCTGGGAATATTTCTATATCCTGATTGAACATCATGGAGAACGCGCCCTGGCGATTTCCAACACGCTGAGGAATGTGTTCGGTCTCTTTGGGATCTTTTCCTGGGCATTTGCAGCCACCACGAACAGCATGGTATCAAACATCATCGGGCAGGGAAAAAATGAAGAAGTCATTCCGCTGATCCGGCGCATCGTAAAAATCAGCTTTTCTTTTTCCTTTGCGATCTTCCTCCTGCTGGTCGTCAAGCCAGAATGGTTTTTGGGTTTTTACGGACAAAGCGACGCCTTCATTGCCGAAGCAATCCCCGTGGTTTATGTGGTTTCCGTCGCGTTGCTCATGATGTCTTTTTCAACGGTATGGCTGAATGCAGTAACGGGCACCGGCAATACCCGTGTAAACCTGTTGATTGAGCTAATCACGATTGTGATATACAGTCTTTATGTGTATCTGATCCTTGAATACTGGAAGTTGCCCATCACCTGGGGGTGGGCGTCGGAATGGGTTTACTGGATCTCGATGTTCTCCATGGCATTCTGGTACATGAGATCCGGCAGATGGAAGAACAAGGTAATGTGACTACTTGCGCCTGTAGAACCGCAGGAATATTTTTTCACCTTTCGATTTCTCGCTCACCGTAAAGTATCCGCTTCCGTCACGGGCAAAGCAAATGGCTTCACCCTGTGGTTCCTCGGCATACGGGAGAATTTTGCCAGGGCGGTCAAAAATTTCCTTCAGCGATTTGCCTTCTCCCACATCCCAAAAGAATACATTTTTATAATTCTTCATCAGGATATGCTTGCCATCGGCCGAAAAATCCGCCGCAACAATCTGCGTTAGCGGGAGCGTCGTTACCCGCTCTGCCACCAGCGTGTCGCGCGTCTTTTGGGGAAATGGCAACCGGTAAACGACCACCGGCTCCTCGCGTTTTGAAACGACATACAGGTCTCCCGTAGTCGGATGAATCATCAGGGCTTCGGTATCTTTTTGCTGGTCAAGCCGAAAAATAATCGTGTCATATTCCGTTATGACAATTTCTTTCGGCGACCGGGCGGACAGGGCAGGCTCTTCAAACCGGTAAATAATTTTGGTGCTGTATTGTGCGAGGTTATCGCCGATGTCTCCGATATAAATATAGTTCCTCCCTGGCTCAGGTCCGGGCCCTATCGCAATGTCTTCCCAATCCCGGTTTTCGGCTCCCTTCAAGCTGCAAACCATATGGACCTTAGATCGGCGGTCTATCAGAAAGACTTCCGGTGGATTGCCACTGTCGTTGTGCGTCCAGAGCATATCTTTATTTGCAATGCTTGAGGCCAGACCCGATGACTCAAGAATCCGTTTGTTTTCAAAAGGGGCAAGTTTCTCCCCGGGCAAAAAAGTGAACGAGTCAGGTTGTTCTGCCGGCGTTTTAGTGCAGCCAAACAACAAGACATAAATTCCCAATAACCAGTGCAATCGCATATATTCCGTCAAACGGCGAATAAAACAATTTCCATTCCCTTTCGGAAAGATTTTTTTTAAGTGGACGCAATTCTGTGCGATCATTCGTTTTCCAGGCCACTAATCAATTGAATTTTTACCTTTGTAGCAATGAATGAACAAGAACTGCTGAATGACGATGAACCGGATGATGTGCTGTTCGAGCACCACCGTATTGTCGCTGACCCGGGCCAGACTTTATTAAGGATCGACAAATTTCTGATGGATCGGTTGCCCAACGTGACAAGGACAAAAATTCAGGACGGCATTCATGCGGGATTTGTCAGGGTGAACGATAAAACTGTCAAGCCGAATTACAAGATCCATCCCAACGACATTGTTATCGTCTCTCTTCCAGAACCTCCAAGAGATACCGACGTTGTACCGGAGAATATTCCACTGAACATCGTATTTGAAGATAATTTTCTTCTCGTGGTGAACAAACCGGCCGGCATGGTAGTCCATCCGGCATACCAGAATTGGTCTGGGACGCTTGTAAACGCGCTGGCATATCATTTTCAGAATTTGCCGCATTTGCCGGGAAACGAAGGCAAACCGGGTCTGGTACACCGCATCGACAAGGATACATCGGGACTTTTGGTTGTCGCGAAAACCGAACCCGTACTAACGGCGTTGGCCAGGGAATTCTTTGATCACACGATCGAGCGCACATACGCTGCCATTGTGTGGGGCATACCTGATCCTCCGGAAGGGACCATTAACGTTCATGTGGGTCGCAGTCACAAGGACCGGCGTGTGACAACGGCATTTCCGCAAGGCGAACACGGACGGCATGCCATCACCCATTTCAAACTCCTTCAGGATTTGCGTTATGTTTCGCTGGTCGAGTGCAGACTGGAAACCGGGAGAACCCACCAGATCAGGGCGCACATGAAATATCTTGGGCATCCCCTTTTTAACGATGCAATGTATGGCGGAGACCAAATTCAGAAAGGAACTGTTTTCTCAAAATACCGTCAGTTTGTTGAAAACTGTTTTAAGATAATTCCGCGTCAGGCGTTGCACGCCAAAACTTTGGGATTTATCCACCCGCATACGAAGGAAATGATGCGGTTTGAGTCAGACTTGCCGGAAGATTTCAAGGCCGTGCTTGAAAAATGGGAGCATTACGTCAAGTACACCTGACGTTTCCCTGCCGGATACTACAGGCCTATACTTTTTTGTCGCGTGAGTGCTGAACGGATCTGGTTCATGGCCTCACCTTTTGTGGTCATATGATAATGATGCCGTGTTTTTTTAACATTCACAAGACGTTGAATGTAGCGAAGCACTTCTTCCGTTTGTGCCTGGTCCAGGTCGTTTAACGATTCAAGGATCTGATGCTTTTGAAACAGTGTTTTCATGTCAGTAGTGGTTGACACCATTAAATACGTAAAATAACTTGCTGATGTTCAAGCTATAGACTGGTATTTAACAGAAATACAACACCGGAGTAATATTTATGACGCTTATGCACCGGTCAAACAAAAAAGCAAATGAACATTTACTGTCATTTGCCTTCCTGCTTGTGGGATCGAGGGGGTCGTATAGAGAGAATCAAAGCCTAACTGATCAATTTAGTCCGGTTTTAAGCATGGCATGCCAGGGTTTTTCGTCAGACTTAAACCGTTCATGCACAATGTCAGCCAATCTGCCGTCAACGTCACGGGTAGCCAGCATTCCGGCCACGCCAAGGGCATTGCCGAGGTGTTCGGTCTTTGCATCGACATTGTCGGCGATAAAAATCACCGGGACGTTTTTGTTTACCGAGTTTGTGCGAATGGAACGAACCAGTTCAAAACCCGTGATCACAGGCAGATCAGTACCGCAGATTATTAAGTCGAAGGATTCGATTCTAGAGGTTAGGAGCCCATCCAAACCCGAGTCGGTATGTATGACAACCGGTGAGTTGTCATCGAGTACTGTTTTAATTTGGTCAACGACCAATTTCTGCCTGTGGACCACAAGTATTTTCATAACCTAAAACCAAATGGTAAAAACCGTAACCGCCTTCCGTTTGAAAGCGACATATGAAAGTTCGTTTAAATTGTCGACTGTATATCGGATCAGAAACGCGGACTGAAGGGCCAGGTTGCGTCACAAGCGCGAAATCTGTTTAAAAAACCATTACTGCAGCAACTTTGGCCCTGCGGGCCGCCCGACCAGATAGTAAAAAACTACTATGGATTTAGTATAAAAGTACCACAGGCGTTTTTCGGGATTTTACTTAACCAAACCGATTTCGTATGCATACTTGACCAGTCCAACCATGTTGTTGACCCCGATCTTCTCCATGATGTTGACCCTGTGGTTGCGCACTGTATTTTCACTGATGGAGAGTCTGTGGCCAATCTCCTTGATGGTAAGTTCCTGGCAGACCAACATGACAATTTCTTTTTCCCGATCGGAAAGCTCCGCTGAGGAAAAATCCGGGCGTTGCCCCGTCTTTTTTTCCTTGACATTTTTGCGCAGTACCGAGGCCACCAGGTCATTGTGATAAAAGTCTTTTTCAATGACAGAGTTGATCGCTTCGTGCAATTCTTCCGGTTCGGTATTTTTTAAGAGAAAAGCATGGACGCCCATCTCCATCATGTGCAGGATGTATCTTTCACTATCATGCATCGTCAGGATGATGATCTTTACGTCCGGGTATTTCCCAATGATGCTTTCAGCGGTTTCAGCGCCATCCATGACCGGCATTTGCAGGTCTACGATGGCGACATGCGGTGGTTCGTATTTCATCAGCGTAAGCAATTCCTTGCCATTTTCTGCGTCCTTCACGTCGGCTACGCTGTCAAAAGTCCGGATCAGATTTACCATGGCCTTGCGGAAGAGCGTGTGGTCATCGGCGATGTAGACTTTAAGCTTTTTGTTCATCAGGTTGGGGTATTGTCAGTTTTGTCACGCTCCCTGGTTTGACCGAAGGATATTCAACTTTTCCACCCAGGAGTCGCGCGCGGTTTTCAATATTAAAAAGTCCCAGTCCCTTGGTCCCCTGGGCTTCACGTTTGATCGTCTCCGCATCGAAGCCGATCCCATCATCTTCTACGGTGACCTGGATTTGATGGTCCACCGCAAGGGTGACAATGATCTGGCTTGCCTGGGAGTGCTTGATCGCGTTATTGAGCAGCTCCTGGACAATCCTGAAGATCATCAGCTCACGATTTTTGTCCAATGGAACAAACGGCCCCTTCTCTTTGAAACTGATATTAATCCTGGATGTATTTTGAAATCGCTCGCATAGTTCCGTAAGAGCGTGAATAAGTCCGAATTTTTCAAGTGTTGACGGCATGAGGTCCCTGCTGATTCGACGAACGGACGATATTGTGTCGTCTAACATCTGTTTGGTCTGGTCGATGCTCTGCGGCTCGGGCAGCATTCGGGCCATTGTTGAAATTCCCACGCGAATGGTTGACAACATTCCCCCGATACTGTCATGGAGGTCGGCGGCAAGTCTTCGACGTTCAAGTTCCTGCGATTCCAGTTCGGCCTGAAGCATTTTTTGCTGGAATTCCGCTTCCATGACCTGGCGCTTCATCTGCTCCTGAATCATTCGTTTCTGATAAAAGACAACAAAGAGGATAATGGCTCCCGCCATCACAAGCATGGTTACGATCGCGACAGCGACAATGAGGTAGATTTGAGTTGCTTGTGATTGATCCATGCACCGTATCCAATTAACAGGTTGACAATAATGGTGAGGAAATTATGAAAAGTCCAGATAATTCGAAGGTCATCATCTTCAAAATGAGTTAAATAGTGGGTCACAGTATATACCACGAGTTTGCCTGCATATGTGAAGAAGAATGCAGAAACAATCCAGAATAAAGGAAGCTTGTGAAGTTGCTGTGTCGGCAGTTCTTTTAAGAGCTTATAAAAGTATCTGATACTCAGTGCAAGCACAATGATTGATTGAGCAATCACGGTATAGGTGTTTAGCATGGATTTTTGAATCCACAATGCGTTCGAAAAAGCGAAAATCAAGTAAAGGATATTTAGGCTTATGAAAAATGGTCCGGCGCTTCTTATTTGAAGTATCCTCATAAAAAAGCCACTCAAAAGTATCGTGCTGAAAAGCCAATACAACGTCGATGCATAGTTTGGATTTGATCCGTTGAAGAACAATATCGGTCCAAGTAAATCACAAAAAAATGCATAGAGTAAAAGAACCGCCAACCATCTGATTTCATTCGGTTGGCGGTTCAGATCAAGACAGAAAATAATCAATGGAATCAGAATTGTGAATACTTCCAAACCGTGGATTATTACTGAAATTGATAATTTCATTTTTGATTCCAGCTAGATGTCATTTTGGGCAGTAAGGAGGGCAGGTCATTCCCGCATTTGCCGCAGTTCCTCCGTCGCCATCCTTACCTGCTCCATCCGTTGGCCAAAGCAAAGTCCCATCTTCTTTGGTGCCTACAAGAACCAGTTGGACGGTATCTTTCTTGGCGTAGTCGCTGTATTTGCTTGCGAGAAAAAAACTGATGCCCGCAACTCCATCCTGACGCAAAAGCTTCTCAATTATTTCGCGGCCATAGAACACGGACTTGGTGTCCTTGTCCTTCTCTTTTCTGTGGTCGCGGTCATACTTCGCGATCCAGTCGAGCGCATCCTGTTTGGTGACTGACTTTCCTTCATTGGGTTTAAATTCATTTGCCATATTACTTAGGGTTTAATGTTGAACATGGTGTAAAATATTTAAAATTTTTAACTGTTTTTTTTTGTATTCCCGCACATTCTGTAATAAGCGCAAAAATGTTACGCGGCTTTGGAGCGAGCCACCAAAATATCTAACTTGAATTGGCCTGAACCGTCCGTATCCATGACCCCGCGATTTCCATATCTTTTGGTCCTGTCCCTGGTTTTTTGGGGTATTGACCTGTCGGGACAGGTTCTAAACCTCGAATTCGAACGGTTCAATACCAAGGATGGCCTTTCACAAAATCATGTTTTCGCCATTGTTCAGGACCACTCCGGATTTCTCTGGTTTGGAACCGATGATGGCCTCAATCGCTTTGACGGTCATGAATTCAGGGTTTTTAAGCATAGCGAAGCAGATACCAACACAATCAATGACAATTCGATCCGGGCCTTGCTTGTTGCAAGAGACAGTTCCATCTGGATCGGTACCAATGGAGGTATTTGCAGGTACTTTCCTAAAACCGAAAAGATCATACGCTATGTGACCGACTATACCGACGTCACACGCCTCAGCGGCTCCCAGGTGAGTTCAATCATGGAGGCCGAGAATGGAAACATTTGGATCGCCTATATCGGTGATGGTGTCAATGTCATTGTTCCCGGCCAAAAAGAAATCATTAAATACACGGTTAACCGCAATGACGAACTTAAGCTCAAAAATGACATGGTTTCGTCGCTGGTCTTTATGCCAAACGGCGATATTCTGATCGGAACTCTGGGTGGGTTGCAGGTGCTGAATTCGGAGGGGAATATCCTGGACGATTCTTCAGCAGTCCTGCGATATCCGTGGATCACTGAAGTCGGATACTCGATCAGCGACATGCTTTTGACCAAAGACAAACAGACGCTCTGGATTTCGACCGAGCTTTTCGGGTTTTATAAGGTGAATCTGAACACAAACGCGGTGACGAATTTCAGCAAGACGAACAACCTGGTTGAAAATAATCACACAATCTGCCTGCTTGAAGATTCCAGAAAAAATGTCTGGATCGGAGCGGAGGCAATCCATACTTACGACAACCTCCTGCAACAGCTCCTCAGCGCCGAGGAATACAGTCTCCCGGAGAATGTCGTCATCCGCAACCCGATTTACTCCCTGTTTGAAGACCGTGATAAAAACATCTGGTTTGGGACACAGCGAATGGGCGTGCTGAAATACAATCCGCAGAACAAACGGGTGGCGCACTATCACGCCAACATGGGCAAGGGCAGCATTAAAAGCAACCTGGTAATATCCTTTGCACAGGCGACTGGAAACAATCTCTGGGTCGGTACTGACGGCGAAGGCCTGTTTTACTTCGATGTGAAGCGTGAAATATTCAGTCAGCATCCGCTGCAGGACAAATTCAGTTCAAAAGTCATTAAGACGATCTACAGAGATCACGAGGCGAATTTGTGGCTCGGAACCTGGGATGGCGGGTTTATGAAACTCCCGGCCAGCAGTAAGACTGTTGAAATATTCAATCCGGAAAAACAAACATTTCCGAGCCATCATGTATGGGCTTTTGCCCCCGACAGCATTGGTAATCTATGGATCGGTACGTTGCGCGACGGACTGTGTTACTTTTCACCAAAAACAAAAACATACAAATACTTCACCCTGAAAGCGGGAGATCCCCGTTCACTCGTGAACAACGACGTCATGACCTTGCTGATGGATTCCCGGAAGAATCTTTGGGTCGGAACCGCCAACGGATTGAGCGTGATGAAGGCAGGTGCAGACAATTTTGTCAACTTCATGAGCGACGGCACGGACACAACGTTATCCGCCAACGTGATTCAAAGCCTGTATGAAGACCGCAGAGGGAATGTCTGGGTAGGCACCAACGGTGGGGGGATCACGATTTTTACGAAAGATTTCAGAATCCTGAAAGTACTCAACCAGAAACACGGTCTTCCCAGCAACACGATTTGCAGTCTGCAACCAGACCTGCACGATAACCTCTGGGCAAGCACGTATAAGGGCCTTGTGAAAATCAACTATAAGGATTTCACGGTAGTACAGCTTCCGCACATTGGCGGACTGCGTGAGAAGGAGTTTAGCAACAACGCCAGCTTCAGTGCCGCGGATGGCAGGCTTCTGTTCGGAGGCTCAAACGGATTTGATCTTTTTCACCCTGACAGCTTGAATTTCCGGCCGACGCACGAGAATGTCACCTTTACGTCGCTGAAAATCTTTAACGACGAGGTTAGTCCGTTCGTTGGTTACAACGGACGAAAGGTACTGGACAAAACAATCGCGGAGGCGAAGCACATCAATTTGTCTTATACCGACTATTCTTTCACACTGACGTTCGCCCCCTTATCGTATAACTGGCAACGAACCATGCACTATCGGTACTTCATGGAAAATCTCGATAAGGAATGGCAATACACCACCGCTGATCGAAGATTTGTGCATTACAGCAATTTAACACCTGGCGATTATGTTCTCAAGGTGCAGGCATCGTATGATGGCCAATACTGGCCCGATCATGTGAAGTCCATTCATGTTACCATACAACCTCCGTGGACGGATACCCTCGCCTTCCAGATCGGAAGTGGTTTGTTTTTTTGTTTGTCCCTTGTTGGCGTATATAAATTCCGGGTGGAATTCCTTGAGCGCCAGAAGAAAAAACTCTCGAATCTTGTCAATGTGCGAACGGCGGAATTGAAGCAATCCTACGAGGAACTTCAAATGAAAAACCGGAAGATCGAAAACCAGAACGAAGAGATCCAGATCCTATTGGAGGAACTTGAAAAGCAGAAAAATGATATCGAGCAAAAAAATGAGGAGCTGCAGACTCAGCACGATACCCTCGCTGTCAAAAGCGATGCGTTGGAAAAAGCCCAAAACAGGCTCCAGGATATCAATTCAAATCTGGAGAAACTGATCGAACGACGGACCAACAAACTGAATACAGCCGTCCGGGAACTTGAAACTTTTTTATACCGCGCGTCACATGACCTCCGTGGACCGATTTCAAGCATGTTGGGACTGATCCGGGTTGCAGAATTGGAGCGCACAGACCGGGATCATGTTTACACAAATTTCTTACGCAAGACGACGATGCGTCTGGAACGCACCCTTGCCAAGCTGGTGCAAAAACATACCATTCAGAAAAGCAAACTGGTTCCGGAGGTGATGACGAAGGCGTCGATGGAAGATTTGCTTCATGAAATTTCGCTGGACATACCGCATTATCGTCCCGATGATTTTCAGGTGAATATTGATCCCGGTGTATCTTTTCAATCAGACCGTGAAATGCTGACCATTCTTCTCGGCAATCTGTTGGAAAATGCATTTTTCTTTAGCGAACAAAGCGCAAACACAGCGGTCATGCTGGATGTGCAACAAAACCTCCAATCGCTTCAAATCTGCGTAACCGATTTTGGTCCGGGAATAAAAGACGAATTGAAAGACAAGATCTTTCTGATGTTCTACCGCGGTCATGAACTATCCGATGGTAACGGACTGGGGCTTTACCTGGTGCAAAGCGCCTTGCTGCGAATCAACGGCAAAATAATGGTTGACACAAAACAGAATACCTATACACGGTTCACGATTACCCTTAATCCGTTGTAAAAACCTTTCCTTGATCAATCGTTTTTGATCGTCGGGTGAACGATTATCTTTGGCGATATGACAGTTTCAAAATCATCCAAGCTCACACAAAGTGTTCACGCAGGATCTGCAGGTGATCCGCAATTCAAAGGGACGGTTACACCGATCTATCCTTCATCGGCATACGATTACGAAGAAGTCTCTTCGACAATGTATCCGAGATATTTTAACACGCCCAATCAAAAAGCAGTGATCGAAAAGCTGGCTGCCCTTGAAAATGCCGAGACAGGGCTGATCTTTAGCTCCGGTATGGCCGCGATCATGACGTCGCTATTTGCCATGCTGAAAAAAGGGGACCACGTTATCTTGCAAAACGATCTTTACGGAGGAACGCATCATGCGATCGTTCATGAGCTTCCGCGTTATGGAATGGAATATTCACTCGTTGACGCACAGGATCCTGCCAATTTTGAAAAGGCGATTAAACCGGAAACGAAAGTCATTTACATTGAAACGCCCTCAAACCCGACACTGAAGATCACCGATATCAAGGTAGTTTCAGAGATCGCGAGGAAGCATGGGATTATTACTATCATCGACAATACGTTCGCTTCTCCTGTCAATCAGAACCCGCTTGATCTCGGGATTGACATTGTCACACATAGCGGAACAAAATATATCGGTGGACACAGCGATATCTGTTGTGGTGCTGCGCTCGCGTCCGCGCAGCTTACGGCAAAGATCTGGGATAGCTCTATTCATTTCGGAGGATCGCTTGACGCGCACACATGCTGGCTGGTCGAAAGAAGTTTAAAGACAATCGTGCTTCGCGTGAGGCAGCAGAATCAGAACGCAATGAAAATTGCGGGTTTTCTAAAATCCGACTCAAGAATCGGAAACGTTTACTATCCGGGTCTACCAGATCATCCCGGACACGAGATTGCGAAAAAACAAATGCCCGGCGGATTTGGAGGGATGCTTTCCTTCGAAATAAAAGCCGATGCGCATGCCTTTATGAAAAAATTGAAACTGATCAGGCGCGCGATCAGCCTGGGAGGATTGGAATCTACGATTACCTCACCTGCAAAAACTTCCCATGTGAAGATGAGCGTCAGCGACCGCGCTGCAATCGGGGTTACCGACAACCTCGTCAGGTTTTCGGTTGGTATCGAGGAAGCAGACGACCTTATCCGGGACATCAGCCACGCGCTTTAACGTTTGTATGATGATTGAACTGTCGATAAGAAAGGCCCGGCGTTCCGATATAGCCCAGCTGATTCTATTTCAGCTGCAGCTTGCCGAGGAGACGGAAAATCTGAAATTAAACCAGGCTACATTGGAACTCGGTATGTCGGCCATGTTTGACGACCCGGCAAAAGGAGAATATTATGTCGCAGAAACGCCTGAGGGCCTCGTGGGCTGTCACATGGTGACTTATGAATGGAGCGATTGGAGGAATGGAATGGTTTATTGGTTGCAATCCGTTTATGTCAAGGCGGAATACCGGAAACACGGGGTCTTCAGGAAAATGTTCATCAACCTGATGAATGAAATCAAAACAAACCCGCGAATCGCAGGTCTCCGATTATATGTCGACAAGAGCAACGCCAGGGCGCAGCAGGTTTATGCTGCGATGGGAATGAACGGCGACCATTATACCGTGTTCGAATGGATGAAATAGAGCAGCAAGCGCAAAGCTGAAAGCTGAATGCGAGGCAGCGATCAATGTGAGGGAAAGGTGGCCCAAAATCGCTGCTGAAGTCTAAGAACAACAATGTCTGCTCTCTGAAGCCGGTTAACACCACGATGATTCCCGCATTTCGACACGCTTGCAGAATTGGCTTTCATTCCACTTCCACGACCATCTCCATCTCGACTGCAATATTGAAAGGAAGCGCGTTGGCGCCCAGGGCCGCGCGGGCGTGTTTTCCACGATCACCAAAAATTTCAACCAGCAGGTCTGAGCAACCGTTCATTACTTTTGGCTGATCCGTGAAGTCAGGCCCGCAATTGACCCAGCCTGTAACCTTGACAATTCTCTTAACTTTATTGAGGTCGCCCAACTCTGCCTTGATTGTAGATAAAAGAGAAATCGCTGTGACGCGGGCAGCTTCAATGGCTTGATCCACACTTAGGTCTTTTCCAATTTTTCCGGTAATGTTTGTCCCGTCAGCCCTTGTCGGCCCGTGGCCCGCCAGAAATAACAGGTTACCCGTGCGGACTGCCTTGACATAATTTGCCACCGGTTTTGTGGCAGGAATGAGTTCGATTCCCAATGACCTTATTTTCTTGTCATAGTCAACTTGTGCGGCAGCACATTGCATTGCGACAAACGCAGCGGTGAGGCAGATGCATTTCATTGTAAAAATTCGTAGAGAGATCATGATACAATTTAGATATCAGTGAATTATCATCAAAGCGAGGTCTGGGAATGGCCAATGAGAAAAAATCCCGGGAATGCAGCGGGTCTATGCAGCGAAATAAAGGTGGATGACGGATGATTATAGATATAAAACCAGTGCCAACGTCAGGTTTTTCATACTCCTGTTTACGGGATACATTTCAGTTCCATCACGTGCAGGCTATGGTACGTTGAAAAATACGAATGATCAGGACTGATTCTTACATACATATTTTATCCACAAATTCACAAGATATCCACAATGGCAAAAAATAATTCTGTTTTAAGGTGTACGAGGTGAAAAATCACCAGTGTTGCCGGAAACAAAAAACGTCCGGAAAAAAATTGCGGTTAAATCAAAGGCGATTTTCGGCCAAAAAGATTTGGCGGGTTAATTTTGTAAAGGAACTTACATTCGGCGCGAACAGGCATTTTGATAGCGAAAGCAATTCGAGCACAAATTATCTATACAAATAGATGAATTTCAAGTGGTTATAAACTAATAAAAAGGAAATGGCCGCAAAAAACAGATGTCCATGGTGTTTAAAGTTTGATCAGTACGTGAAATACCACGATGAAGAATGGGGAAGACCCGTTCATGACGACCGTGTTCACTTTGAATTCCTGGTACTGGAAAGCGCGCAGGCGGGCTTGAGCTGGGCCATGGTTCTTAAAAAGCGGGAAGGATATCGCAAAGCTTTTGCTGAGTTTGATCCGCAAAAGGTGGCAAGGTTTACAGAAAAACGCGTCGAAAAAATTCTTCAAAATCCCGACGTGATCCGGAACAGACTGAAGGTGAATGCTGCTGTCAATAATGCCAAACGATTCCTGGAGGTACAGAAGGAATTCGGCACATTCAATGCCTACATCTGGCAATTTGTCAACAATAAACCAATTGTCAACCGGTGGAAATCAACTACTGAAATTCCCCCGACTACAAAAGAATCCGATGCGCTGAGCAAAGATCTTGTTTCAAGAGGATTTAAATTCGTAGGCAGCACGGTGATGTACGCGCACATGCAGGCCTGCGGACTTGTCAACGATCATCTTGTCGACTGCTGGCGCTACAAGCTTGTAAATAAAAAAACAAAGGGATAGGCATGACGCTGCAAAGCATCCAGGATTCGGTGAACCGCGTCGCTATTTTTTCTTCGGAATTTTTTCGTCACGGTTAGCGGCGAGCCATGCAAATGTTGCGGTCATGACCGCATTATGTTTCAGATCCGCCTCAACCGCTTTATCATAAAGGTCCATGCTCGTGTGGTGGGTTCGTGTACCATATTCAATCGGATCCTGGATGAATTGAAACGCTGGCAGGCCAATGGCATCGAAGGAAAGGTGGTCAGTCCCCGAAGTATTTCGCGACGTGAGGGTAGACGCGCCGGCTTTCTCAAAGGGCTTCAGCCACGCCCGGAATATCGGTCGAACTTCTTCATTGCCCTGCAAAAACACTCCGCGATATTTTCCGGTTCCATTGTCCATATTAAAGTAAACCGAAAATTTTTCGCCTGCGGGTGTCAGATTGATTGAATCATAGGGAAAGCTTTTGTCCAGCCTGACGCCAAGGGTTCTTTTCACAAAGTCACGGGATCCAAGCAATCCTTGCTCTTCTCCGCCCCACAAAGCAATTCGTATCGTTCGGCGGGGATTCATTCCCAGAGATTTGAGTATCCTCATCGCTTCCATCATCACGGCAGATCCAACTCCATTGTCCGTTGTGCCTGTTGCACTGTGCCATGAATCGAGATGCGCCCCGATCATGACAACTTCGTCTTTCAGGTCTGTGCCTGGTATCTCGCCCACCACGTTGAAGCCTGGCCCGGACTCAGTGAAGGCGGTTTCCAGCGACAATTCAAGCTTCACGGCAATTCCTTTTTCAATTTGACGCACCATGCGGTTATAATGCTCAGAAGCCACAACGATCTGCGGCAAAATTTTCGGAGCGTCGGCGCTGTAAGCACGCAACCGTTTATCGTTGGCAACATCTGCCGGATAGGGCACGGTGGCTGCGCTCACAGTCAGCGTTCCATCCTCAAGCCTGGACGAGGGACTACCTTCCAACACGGCTACGGCACCCTCCTTTTGACACAAATCCCATTTCAAATAGGCTAACCGTTGTGGTTCTGAAGGCGATTGGAACCTGCGACCGGAAAACGATTCGGTAGGACCGGAATTTGCCATTTGCAGCAGCGTTGAATCGTTCAGGCGAGTGGCGTCGGGAACAAAACCCGGTTTTACGGGCGTTGGCAAACTGAACAGTACGATCTTTCCCTTGAGCTTCCCCTTGTATTTGTTGATGTCGTCTTCGGTTTTAACATTGAGGTAAACAGCGTCGGCCTGGATAGTCCCCTTGACTCCCGGCGTCCACGCTTTCGGATAAGCAATTACCGGGAAATAAACCGGCTCAAGGTTTTGTAACGCAAATTTTTTCAACTCCCAGCCTCTGCCAAATGTATCAGCCCACGTATCGAACTGGACGTTCTGCACACCCCATGATTCCAGGGTCGACTTCACATACGCCGCAGCCTTTTTATAGTTAGGTGAATTTGTCAGCCTTGGACCATTGACATCGGTGAGCATGCCCAATGTCGTCATGACCTGCGATCGGTTAAGGCCTTCGTCCTTGATCTTCGACACAATCGCCGTATCAATTTTTTCGGTCTGTTGTGCCTCGAGCGCAAGGGTAGAAGCAAGGCAAAGAATGGTAATGATGACATGGGATTTTTTCATATCGGAAAAATTTAAAACGTCTAAAAATAGCGTTTTCAACCCGGGCAACCTTACCGCCTGTTGAATTATGCAACCTATTGAAACTGGCTTCCGGCCGAAAAATCATTTATCCATCGCCAGGATCAGCTGCTTTTGAGAGAGCCAAATGTTCCAGACACCATCGAGTCTCTCAGATCCATCGGCCAACGTCGTCATGACGGGTTTGGAATACAGGATTGAGTCTGTTTGCACGGCACCGTTCCTTACCCTTTGAATATTATCCTGAAAAGAGCCCGACTCGGCGGCGAGGTAGGCATCAACAAGCTGCCGCTCAAGTTCGGTTGCATTGGTTTTCCCGGGCACAATCCAGCGAATGGTGCCGTGATGCAGATCGATTAGCGAGTCGATCTTTGCGGAGTCGCCCTGGCATTTTTCGATGAGCGCGATCAGAGACCGTCCGCGCGCGTAGGCCGCTTCGGTGATCTCTGTTTCGGTGACGCGTTTGATCTTCTGCAATTCCATTTGCTCACGCATTCGCTTCCGCTGTTCATCCGACAATTTGCCTTCACAGGCCAGCAATGCAGCGAGCGCCAGGATCCAATATTTTTTCATTTCGTAAAAATGAACGCGCATTCTTCTTTTTCAAAGTTTTCATTGAGATTTTAATCCCGTTCCGGACCAGTTTTTAATTAACTTTGCAGTTCTGCTTAAGTGTTATGATCCAAAAACTGGAAGAAATAAAATTGCGATTTGAAGAGGTGGGCCAACTGCTCGTTCAGCCGGATACGCACAGCGATTTAAAAAAGTATTCGCAGCTCAGCAAAGAGTACAAGGACCTCGAAAAAATTGTTTCGAGGTACAACAAATTGGTCCAGACCAAAAAGCACCTGCAGCAGGCCAAGGAAGTGCTTGAAAAGGAAAAGGATCCTGAGCTCAGGGAGCTGGCTAAAATGGAAATTGACGAGCTGCAACCTAAAATAGACCAGCTTGACGCTGATTTGAAGGAGCTGCTGATTCCGAAAGATCCAAACGATGATAAAAACGTGCTGTTGGAGATCCGCGCGGGAACCGGGGGTGACGAGGCAGCCATTTTTGCCGGAGACCTTTGGAGAATGTATCAGCGGTTTTGCGATCGGAAGGGTCTTAAGCTAACCGTGCTGGATGTGACAGAAGGGACCGCCGGAGGTTATAAGGAAGTCATCAGCAGTGTCGCCGGTGAAGGCGCATATGGGCTGCTGAAATTCGAGTCAGGGGTCCATCGTGTTCAGCGGGTGCCGGCCACCGAGCAAATGGGTCGTGTCCATACGTCGGCAGCGTCCGTGGTCGTTCTGCCTGAAGTAGACGAGGTAGGAGATGTGGTGATCAACCCGGCGGATATTGAGATTCAGACGGCGCGATCCAGTGGTGCGGGTGGTCAGAATGTCAATAAGGTAGAAACAAAGGTACAGCTCACACATAAGCCGACCGGCATCGTCATCACTTGCCAGGTTGAGAGATCGCAGCATGGCAACCGCGAACGTGCGATGCAGATGCTGAAAACCAAGCTCTACGAGATGGAGGTTGAAAAGCAGGAAAAGGAAATGGGCGCGGCCCGTCGTTCACTGGTCAGAAGCGGCGACCGGTCTGAAAAAATACGCACATATAATTACCCGCAAAGCAGGGTCACTGATCACAGGATCGGCTTTACCCAGCACAATTTACCGGCAATTATGAATGGCGAAATTGATGATTTTATTGAGCAGTTGCGAATTGCTGACAGCGCTGAAAAGATGGCGGAGGGAGCGCAGGCATAGTTTGAGGCTGTTTTCAAATACAACACCCGTACCCGGCTGGATGAAAGTTTATTTGCCATTTTTAATTAATTTCGCCGCGAAACAAATCGAACAATATGAGTAAAGGATTAATTACAACACTGGTTATTGTCGGAATTCTCGTATTTGTCGTGATTGGGTTCGTATCGTGGGGTAGCGGGATCTACGACAATGCGGTGGCAAGTCAGGAGGATGTAAAAGCCAAATGGGGCAACGTTCAGGCAACTTACCAGAGACGTGCGGACCTTGTTCCAAATCTTGTCGCAACAGCAAAAGCGTCGGCCGAAAACGAAAAAGAGATCCTGACCAGGGTTACGGAAGCAAGGGCGGGGATCACAAGCGCACAGACGCCTGAGGACCTCGAACTGGCAGGACGCAAAATTAATACAGCTATCAATCTCGCTTTTGAGGCCTATCCGCAGATTCGCTCAACTGAGAATTACCGTGACCTGATGGTCCAATTGGAAGGAACAGAAAACCGGATCAATGTTGCCCGTCAGAACTACAATGAGTCGGTTCAGGTATATAACACCTACGTAAGAGGTTTTTTCAAAAGAATGGCATTAGACTGGTTTGGCAGCGGCGAAGATTTTACCGCTAAAAAAGGTTTTGAAAGTTTTGAGGGTGCCGATCGTGCACCGAGCGTTCGGGAAGAACTGAACAAATGATCCAATAAGAGCTTACTCTCTGCTTGCAATTTGAGAGGTCCCGCCACGGTGGCGGGATTTTTTTTTGTGCCGGATCGCCGTTGAAAACCGTTCATCATTTAATAAGATGAATCTGTCGGCAGATTGAAACCTTATGGTCGACTGTGAGTTTTATCTTCATCAAACATTTAAAGTAACTCCTATGAAACGAAGTCTCTTCATCCTATTGCTCTTTGCGTGTTTTTTTGCGGAAGCCCAGACAGCCGATGAGCAACAAATCAAACAAGTCGTTCAAACTGCCTACATCGATGGGATTCAAAACCGGGGAAGCACGGAGGACATCCGTAAAGGTTTTCATCCAAGTTTTAACATGCTCAGACTTGTCAACAACGAAATAAAACCGCTTGCAATCGAGGAGTGGATCTCCAACATCGAAAAGGCAAAAGCCAACAACGAAGCTGCGCAACCCAAAGCGGAAGGAAAATTCATTGATGTCGATATCAGTGGGACGGCAGCAGTTGTCAAGCTCGATCTGTTCAGGGACGGCAAACGGACTTTCACAGACTATCTGGTTTTATATAAATTCCAGGAAGGATGGAAAATTATCAGCAAAACGTTTTACCGGCATCCGTAACACAAATAAAAAAGGTGCGAAGAATCACTTCGCACCTTCAAAATATCTTTCTACGGCCTAGAGACTCCGCTTCACTTCTCTGTTCTCATAGCTCTCGATCACATCGCCCTCTTTGATGTCATTGAATCCATCGATGCCGATCCCGCAATCAAATCCCGACTTCACTTCGCTTGCATCGTCCTTAAAACGTTTTAAAGAATGGAGTTTCCCGGCATATACCACGATACCATCGCGGATCAGGCGGATCGGATTTGATCGTTTGATCAGTCCGTCTGTAACCATACAGCCCGCAATGGTTCCAACCTTCGAGATCCTGAAGACTTCCCTGACTTCGGCATTACCGACAATTATTTCCTCGACTTCAGGAGCAAGCATGCCTTCCATGGCATCCCGCACCTCGTTGATCGCATCATAGATGATCGAGTACAGCCTGATTTCAATTTCTTCATTTTCCGCGATACGCTTGGCAGCCAACGAAGGCCGTACCTGGAATCCCAGCACGATCGCGTCTGATGCAGATGCAAGCAGTACATCCGATTCGGAGATCTGGCCGACGCCGCGGTGAATAATGGCCACCTGTACTTCAGGTGTTGAAAGTTTCAGCAGGGAATCTGACAACGCCTCAACAGAACCATCCACGTCACCCTTCACAATCACATTCAATTGCTTGAAATTTCCAATGGCAAGTCGTCTGCCGATCTCGTCGAGGGTGATGTGTTTTTTAGTTCGCATGTTTTGCTCACGAAGGAGCTGGCCGCGTTTACCCGCAAGTTCCCTTGCCTCACGATCGGTTTCCATGACATTGAACTTTTCACCAGCCTGGGGAGCGCCGTCAAGACCGAGGACAACAACAGGTGATGAAGGTCCGGCCTCGTTGACGCGTTTCCCGGTGTCGTCAAACATCGCCTTGACGCGTCCATAATGCGGGCCGGCGAGCAATATGTCGCCAATCTTAAGCGTCCCGTTCTGAACCATCACCGTTGCCACATAACCCCGACCTTTATCGAGCGATGCCTCAATGATCGAACCACTCGCTGACCGGTCCGGATTTGCTTTCAGGTTCAACAGCTCTGATTCGAGCAAAACTTTTTCAAGGAGCTCCTCAACGCCTTTGCCGGTCTTAGCCGATATCTCCTGGCACTGATATTTGCCACCCCACTCTTCAACGAGAATATTATTTTTCGACAACGATTCGCGGACTTTATCCGGATTTGCAGTCGGTTTATCAATTTTATTTATAGCGATTACAATAGGAACACCGGCAACCTGAGCGTGGTTGATCGCCTCTTTCGTTTGTGGCATCACGTCATCGTCTGCTGCAACCACGATGATGGCTACGTCGGTGATCTTTGCACCTCGGGCACGCATCGCCGTAAAGGCCTCGTGACCGGGGGTATCGAGAAATGCGATCTTGTTGCCGCTTTTTGTCATTACATCGTACGCTCCTATGTGCTGCGTAATGCCGCCCGCTTCCGAGGCAGTAACTTTGGTATTTCGAATGTAATCCAGCAAGGAAGTCTTGCCATGATCTACGTGGCCCATGATCGTCACGATCGGTGCGCGATGCTGAAGAACCTCTTCGCTATCCTGGGCCTCTCCAACGGTCAACTCATCTTCCGCTGAAGTAAACTGCACGTCGTATCCGAATTCGTCAGCGATCACGGTAATTGCTTCCGCATCGAGCCGTTGATTGATGGAAACAAACATTCCAAGATTCAGGCAGGTAGAGATCACATCGTTGACGGAAACGTTCATCAGGGAAGCAAGATCGTTCGCTGAAATAAATTCAGTAACCTTGAGTGTCCTCGATGCTTCCTGTTCCTGGAGCATTTGTTGTTCCTGCGCCTCACTCTGAAGCTGGCGCTTTTCCCTTCTGTATTTTGCGCCAGAGGTTTTCTTTCCACTGCCGCTCAATTTGGCAAGTGTTGCGCGAATTTGATCCTGAATTTCTTTTTCTGACGGTTCTTCTTTCTGAACCCTGGGTTGCATTGGCGGTGGATGCTGACGGCCTTTCTGGTGGTGCTGTGGCCGCGGACCGCGTTGTTGCTGCGTCTGATCCTGCTGCGCTGGCTGGTCGTTGGGCGTTGCAATACGCTTGCGCGGCCGTTTTCCCTTTCTGTCGTCGTGCACTTCGGAAGAAGCCACAGGCGCTTCCTTTTTCTTTTCAACAGGAAGTTCGATTTTATCGACAACCTTAAGTCCCTTCAGCTTATCAGCTTTCGCCTTGATCAGATCCTGTGTATCAGCCTGCTTTTCCAAAGCGGGTTCGGCTTTTGCGACCGGCGCTTCAACTACTTTGTCCTGTACCGCAGGGGCTTCCGGCTCTGGCTCTTTCTTCTCAGCAGCAGCTGCTTTTTTCTCCAGATCAATTTTACCAATAACCTTGATGCCCTCGAGTTTCGGTTTTTCCCGCTCGACTTTATCCGGTTTCGGCTCGTCCTTGGATTTCAAATCTTTCGACCCAAGGTTTTTGATCATGATATTCTCCTCTTCGTCCATCCGTTTTTTGGACGACTCTTTCTCACGTTCAATGGTAACGTTTTCGGCGTGTTTGGTCCCAATGGTCAGACCTGAAGCTTCGAGTTTTTCACTTGCAGAAGATGCGTATTCCTTAGCGAGCATAGCATATTGCTCGGGAGTCAATTTGGCATTAGGGTTGTTCTCCACGGTGAAGCCCTTTTTCGCCAAAAACTCCAAAATTGTGTTATGGCCTACATTAAGCTTTCGCGACGCCTGCCCTAACCGTATCATTTTTTCTTCTGCCATGCTCAAATATCCCTATAAATTTTTGTGATTTGGTGATCCGAATATGAATTATTATTCGAATTCCTTCTTCAATACATTAATAACACTTTCTACTGTTTCCTCCTCGAGATCAGTCCTGCGCACAAGCTCTTCCTTATTCAGATTAAGCACACTTTTAGCAGTATCCAGGCCGATGCGCTTCAGTTCATCAAGAACCCAGCTTTCTATTTCATCTGAAAACTCGTCAAGGTCCACATCTTCATCCTCCTGACCTTCTGCGACCTCACGGAACACGTCGATTTCATATCCAACCAGGCGGCTGGCAAGTTTGATATTCAACCCGCCTTTTCCAATGGCAAGGGATACCTGGTCAGGTTTCAGATAAACTGACACGCGGCCGCTGTCTTTGTCAACCTTGATCGAAGTAATTTTTGCGGGACTCAGTGCACGCTGAATGTACAGGTCAAGATTTTCCGTATAGTTGATAACGTCGATGTTTTCATTTTGCAGTTCACGGACAATGGCGTGAATGCGCGATCCTTTCATACCGACGCAAGCTCCCACCGGATCGATCCGGTCATCGTATGATTCGACGGCAACCTTGGCGCGTTCGCCCGGTTCGCGTACAACTTTCTTAATGGTGATAAGTCCATCGTAAACCTCCGGCACCTCCTGTTCAAACAGGCGCTCAAGGAATACCGGCGACGTCCGCGACAAAATGATCTTGGGGTTGCCGTTGACCATCTCCACTTTGTGAACGATCGCTCTTACATTTTCCCCTTTCCGGTAACGGTCTTTGGGGATTTGCTCACTACGCGGCACAGAAATTTCGTTGCCTTCGGCATCTGTGAGAAGCACTTCCTTGCTGAGTGTCTGATAAACTTCGCCGGTAATAATTTCTCCAACGATGTCTTTGTACTTCTGAAACAGAATATCCTTTTCCAGGTCTTTAACTTTTTGCATCAGCGTCTGACGCGCCGTAGTAACGGCCCTTCGCCCGAACTCTTCTATATCGATTTGTTCCGATACCTCTTCCCCAACCTCAAAGTCAGGTTCAATTCTTTTCGCCTCTGTCAGGCTGATCTTATCATGCTCCCAGATGTCTTCCGAGTCATCTTCAACAATTTCCCGAATGCGGTAAATTTCGAGATCGCCTTTATCCGCATTGATGATAATATCGAAATTATCGGTAGGAACCGGATTGCCGTTTTCGTCCATACCGTACTTTTTCTTGATCATATTCCGGAACACGTCTTCCAGAATACGGATCATCGTTGGCCGGTCAATATTTTTTTGTTTCGCAAATTCAGCAAACGATTCAATTAAATTCGAAATATCCATAGTAACACTTTATTTAAACGATACCTGTACAAAAGCTTTTTCAATAATTTCGAGCGGCACTTCTGTTCGAACCAGTTCTTTTTTCTTACCAGTTCCGACTTGCTCTTCCACAACAATTTTATCCTCCAGCACATCGATCAATTTTCCTTCGATGTTCCGCTCATGGGTTTTAACCTTCAGCGAACGGCCAATATTTTTATTGTATTGACGCTTGAGTCTTAGCGGGAAATCAACACCGGGCGTAGTTACTTCCAGCAAGTAATTATCCTCGATCAGACCCGTGTCGTCGAGGGTTTTTGATAAATGGCGGCTTAAAGTTGCGCAATCTTCAATACTGAACCCCTGATCTCCGTCGACGATAACCATCAATTTCTTAGGTCCTTTTCGCGCTGAGACCATCACATCTACTACAAACTGATCTGGCGACAGTTTCTGTTCCGCCATTTTCCGGATTTCTTCTCCCAGCTCCATCGAAAAATTTATATAAACAAAGAGGGGACTAATTCGTCCCCTCTTGTAAAGTTTCTGACGCAAAAGTAGCGTTTTTTTTCTTTATGTCAAAAAATCCCCTCAGAGAATCAGACTTACCGAATATTTAAATGTATTCAGGCAAATTCTTCAGATAAATCCCGTACCCGCTTTTCTCCAGGGGTGCCGCCAGCTCAAAAAGTTGCTTCTTGGAGATAAATCCACGTCGGTAAGCTATTTCCTCAATGCATCCGATCTTTAAACCCTGTCTTTGCTCGATAGTCTGTACAAAATTTGCGGCCTGCATTAACGAATCAAAAGTACCCGTATCCAGCCACGCAGTGCCACGACTCATAGGCGCAACCTTCAATTTTCCGGCCTGGAGATAATGGTTGTTTACATCGGTTATTTCAAGCTCCCCACGCGGACTTGGTTTGATCGCTTTGGCAATTTGAACCACTTGATTATCGTAGAAATACAACCCGGGCACTGCATAATTCGATTTCGGGTTTTTTGGTTTTTCTTCAATTGAAACTGCCTTTTTATTTTCGTCAAACTCAACCACGCCGTATCGCTCCGGGTCGTGGACGTGATACGCAAATACGACGCCGCCGTCCGGATCCACGTTTGTTTCCAGCAAGGTCTTCAAGCCCGAGCCATAAAATATATTATCACCCAGGATCAATGCGACCTTATCCTTTCCGATAAATTTTTCGCCAATGATAAATGCCTGCGCCAGGCCTTCCGGCTTCGGTTGAACCTCATATGAAAAAGAACATCCAAGTTTTGAGCCGTCGCCAAGCAATTTTTCGAAATGTGGAAGATCCTGAGGAGTTGAGATGATAAGAATTTCGCGTATTCCGGCCATCATGAGCACGGACAACGGATAATAAATCATCGGTTTGTCATAAAGCGGCATCAGCTGCTTGCTGATTGCCAGGGTGATCGGATACAACCTTGTGCCGGATCCGCCAGCAAGAACTATTCCTTTCATACGGGTTTGAGCTGATTACCTCGCGGTGTACATCTTTTCGTAATATTGCAAATAATTGCCGGAGGTGACATTTTTTAACCAGGCTTGATTTTCGAGATACCATTTCACCGTCTTTTCCAATCCCTTTTCAAATGTAGCAGAAGGCGACCATCCCAACTCATTTCTTATTTTGCTCGCATCGATTGCGTAACGCAAGTCATGTCCCGGGCGATCCTTCACATAAGTGATGAGCGCTGCGGAGGTACCTTTGGGCCGTTTCAATTGTTCGTCCATGATGCGGCATAGCAAACGAACCAGATCAATATTTTTCCACTCATTGTTACCGCCGATGTTGTATACCTCTCCCGGCTTGCCTTTGTGGAATATCGCGTCAATTGCAGACGCGTGATCCTCGACAAATAACCAGTCGCGAACATTTTCGCCACTACCGTAAACCGGCAGCGGCTTATTGTTAAGGATATTGTTGATCATTAACGGGATTAGTTTTTCCGGAAAATGGAAAGGTCCGTAGTTGTTAGAACAACGGCTGATAATCGCCGGCAATCCATAACTATTGTGAAAGGCGTGAACAAAATGATCGCTGCTTGCCTTTGAGGCCGAATAGGGCGAATGCGGATCGATTGGAGTAGACTCCGTGAAAAATGTCCCGGGCCTGGCGGAACCGTAAACCTCGTCAGTCGAAATATGATAAAACGTTTTGCCCTCGAGGGTTCCTTTCCATGAAGTTTGGGCGGCGCTGAGCAGATTGATCGTTCCGATGATATTCGTGTTCGCAAATTCCGCCGGATTACTCAACGACCGGTCAACATGGGATTCTGCAGCAAGGTGAATCACCCCCGAAATCTGGTGCGTCCTGAAAATATCGTTAATAAAATCCAGGTCGAGGATATCGCCCTTCTGGAAAATGTAATTTGATTTGTTCTCGATGTCACGGAGATTTTCGAGGTTCCCCGCATAGGTTAGTTTATCGAGGTTAATGATTGTATAGTCGGGATACTTGTTGACAAATAATCGCACCACGTGCGAACCGATGAACCCGGCCCCGCCGGTAATTAATATTTTTTTAATAGACATTGCGATTTTGTTCAGCGAACATATTTCTCAAAGTTCTTATGTTCGCGCTCGAAAAGTACGTGATTCGGGAGTGACTTAAAATATTCGTAGGTGATTTTTAGGCCTTCCGATCTTGAAACTCTCGGCTGCCACCCTAAAATTTTTCTGGCTTTTGTAATGTCGGGTTTCCGCTGTTTGGGGTCATCCTGTGGAAGCGGCCTTGTAATTATTTTTTGAGTCGTGCCCGTCAGCCGTACGATTTCTTCAGCGAAGTGCCAGATGGTGACTTCATCCGGATTTCCGATGTTCACGGGCAGGTGATAGTCCGACAGGAGCAATCTGAAAATTCCTTCGACCTGATCATCAATATAGCAGAAAGAGCGTGTTTGCGAACCGTCACCAAATACGGTAAGGTCTTCTCCACGCAATGCCTGTCCGATGAACGCTGGCAGCACCCTGCCGTCGTTTAGCCGCATACGCGGGCCATAAGTATTGAATATTCTGACAATACGTGTTTCCAGATCATGGAAGGTATGGTATGCCATTGTGATCGCCTCCTGAAATCGTTTGGCTTCGTCGTACACGCCACGCGGACCAATGGGGTTGACGTTACCATAATACTCCTCGGTTTGCGGATGGACCAGCGGATCACCGTAGACTTCAGAAGTCGAGGCAACCAGGATGCGCGCTTTTTTTGCACGCGCAAGACCCAGAAGGTTGTGGGTTCCAAGCGATCCAACCTTAAGTGTTTGGATCGGGATCTTCAGGTAATCGATCGGGCTGGCCGGTGACGCGAAATGAAGAATATACTTCAGATTTCCGGGCACATGAACAAAGCTCGAAACATCGTGATGGTAAAATTCGAAGTCGGGCAGTTTAAACAGATGCTCGATATTGTGCAGGTCACCGGTAATGAGGTTATCCATTGCAATCACATGAAATCCTTCTTTGATAAATCGGTCGCATAAATGCGAGCCGATGAATCCGGCTGCACCTGTGATCAACACGCGTTCCTTAATCATGTAGCACCTCCTTTGGGACGTTCACTGTGTCGCGCCCGACGCTGAAATACGTGTAACCTTGCTCGCGCATCAGCTCAAGCTCGTACAAATTTCTTCCGTCAAATATTACCTTCGCTTTCAGGATCGAAGAAAGTTTTTCAAAATCAAGGGTCCGGAATTCCGGCCATTCTGTGGCGATGAATATTGCGTCAGCGCCTTCGGCGGCGTCATAGGGGTTATTGAAATAGTCTATTTTCGGGCCCATCACGCGTTTTACGTTTTCCATCGCTTCGGGATCGTGCGCACGGATCACCACCCCTTCCTGCAACAATGCCTGGATGTTGACCAGCGCGGGGGCCTCGCGGATATCGTCTGTGTGGGGCTTAAAGGACAATCCCCAGACAGCAATGATTTTCCCTTTCAGATTGCCGTTGTAAAATTCCCTGATTGTGCTAATAAGCTTAATTTTCTGCAGGTCATTTACCTCCATCACTGCTTTCAGTATTTTGAAATCGTATGCCTGATCATCAGCGGATTTTGCAAGCGCCTGCACATCTTTCGGAAAGCAACTTCCTCCGTAACCAATTCCGGGAAAAAGGAAACGCTTTCCAATGCGGCTATCGGTACCAATACCCTTTCGAACGGAGTCAACATCGGCGCCCAGCAATTCACAAAGATTTGCAATCTCATTCATAAATGAAATCTTCGTTGCCAGGAATGAGTTTGCTGCATACTTGGTCAGCTCCGCAGAGCGTTCGTCCATAAAAACCAGCGGATTTCCCTGACGCACATAAGGCGCATACAGTGATTCCATTATTTTTTTTGCCCTTGCCGATTTCGTTCCTATCACTACGCGTTCAGGTTTCATAAAATCTTCCACCGCAACACCTTCGCGCAGGAATTCAGGGTTTGAAACAACGTCAAATTCCACTGCGCAATTTTTGGCGATACGGTCGCGCACCCTATCCGCCGTTCCAACGGGCACAGTGCTTTTGTCGACGATGACCGTATAATCCGTTAAAAGTGGTCCCAGTTCGTCGGCAACCTTGAGGATATATTTGAGATCGGCAGACCCATCTTCACCGGGCGGAGTTGGCAGGGCCAGAAAAATGATTTTTGCTTCCTGAATGCCTTCATCAAGGTTGGTGGTGAAGAGCAATCGTTCCTGTTTGATATTGCGTTCAAAAATTTGTTCGAGACCTGGCTCATAAATGGTCACCTGGCCACTCCTTAGTTTCCTCACCTTTTCATGATCAATATCGATACAGGTTACAGTATTGCCCGTTTCTGCAAAACAGGTTCCTGTAACCAGACCAACATATCCAGTTCCAACAACAGCGATTTTCATGAGTTTTTATTTAAAGAATTATAAAATTAATGCTTTTTGATATCTGCGAGAGGATAAAATTGTGCAAACCGGCATTAAAAAGTCATTCCTGCCTACCACAAACTAACATTCGTTTGTTAGGAATAAAAATTGCGTGTAAATTGCGTTCCCAATTTTGACACTTAACAACTACTATGGAAATCTTAATGGAAAAGCCCTCAGCCATCAGCTTTGAGCAAACGGAAAATCAAAAAATGATAACTCAAATGGTCCGCGATTTTGGAAAACGCCAGATCAGGCCATTTGTCATGGAGTGGGATGAGAGTCAGGAATTTCCCATTGATCTGTTTCACCAAATGGGCGGACTTGGATTACTTGGCGTTTTAGTTCCCGAGGAATATGGCGGAGCCGGATTCGGATATCTCGAATATATTACGGCGATCATTGAAATTTCCAAGATCGATGGCTCCATCGGGCTTTCAGTCGCGGCGCATAATTCACTATGCACAAATCATATTTGCCAATTTGCAAGTGAGGAACAGAAGCGAAAATATTTACCCAAACTGGCCACGGGAGAATGGATCGGCGCCTGGGGGTTAACGGAACCAAATACCGGATCAGATGCTGGCAACATGAGGACCGTGGCGGTAAAAGATGGCGATCATTATGTCCTGAACGGCGCCAAGAATTTCATTACCCATGGCAAATCCGGAAATGTAGCAGTCGTTATTGCCCGGACGGGTGCCACAGGGGATTCTCACGGGATGTCGGCGTTTATCGTGGAAAAGGGCACGCCGGGTTTTACATCCGGAAAAAAGGAAAACAAACTCGGAATGCGGGCATCCGAAACCGCCGAATTAATCTTTACAGATTGCCGGATCCACAAGTCTCAGCTGATCGGAAAAGAGGGTGAAGGATTCATACAGGCGCTGAAGATACTCGATGGTGGAAGGATATCCATCGCCGCCCTTAGCGTTGGGATCGCCGAAGGCGCGTACGAAGCGGCACTCGAATATTCGAAACAACGGCATCAGTTCAATCAGCCTATCTCAAAATTTCAAGGCATTGCCTTCAAGCTGGCGGACATGGCCACTAAAATCGAGGCGGCCAAATTATTGACGTTTCGCGCCGGGGCAATGAAGAATATGGGTAAGGAAATAAACAAGGAATCCGCGATGGCCAAGCTATATGCTTCGGAAGTGGCTGTAGAGACTGCCAACGAAGCTGTTCAGATCTTTGGCGGTTATGGCTATATCAAGGATTTTCCGGTTGAGAAATTCTACCGGGATGCCAAGCTCTGCACAATTGGCGAAGGAACTTCCGAAATACAAAAACTGGTGATATCGCGCGCAATTTTAAAATAAGAATTGTATAATTCAGATGTTTTAGGCTATATTTGCAGCCCTAAAGTAAGAATATGATCATTGTTAACGTCAAAGAGAACGAATCGATTGATAAGGCACTAAAGCGTTTCAAGAAGAAATTTGAAAAGACCGGCGTTTTGAAGGAACTCCGCTCCAGGACTTCTTATGAGAAACCGTCGGTACGGCGCAGGAGCCAGATTATCAAGGCTGCTTACAGAGAGCAACAGAAAAACATCGCAAATAGCTGATAAATTTTTGATTGACTGCCGGGGAGCTGATTTATTCGGCTTTCGACAATTTTTCAACAATTTCTCAACAACATCCCCTCGGGCATTAACCTGAGGGGATTTTTTTTTACATTAGTATTAGCTACAAAGGGGTAAGCGGCAGTGCATGATAGAATCGTTTCTTAAATACCTCAAATACGAAAAACGCGTAAGCCCGCATACCGTTACCGCGTATCAAAACGACCTGGAACAATTTGCCGCTTTTTTACGTGAAACTTCTGAGGGACAAGAGCCGGCTGAAGCTGATCACGGAGCGATCCGTCTTTGGATTATTTCCCTGGTTGAATCAGGACTCGAACCGCGCTCGGTCAACCGCAAGATCGCCTGCCTGCGGACATTTTATAAGCATCTCATGCGGCAGGAAATGATAAAAAAGGATCCGATGATGAAGGTCAGAGTGCTCAAAACAAGCAAAAAACTTCCGTCGTTTGTCAAAGAACCTGAGATGGTGAATCTGCTGGATAAAATCCCCTTTGAAAATTCTTTTGAAGGTATTCGGGACCGTCTGATCCTGGAGCTCTTCTATGCAACCGGCATGCGTTTGTCCGAATTGATCAGTCTCGAGGAATCCAGGGTCGATCTTCGGAATCTCACTGTGAAGGTCCTCGGTAAACGAAACAAGGAAAGAGTCATCCCTTTCCACGACTCGTTGTCTAAACTTGTGCGGGAATATTTGCAAACGCGCAACCGTGAAATCGGCAGGTCGAAATCGCTTTTTGTAACGGGCACCGGCAAACCTATGTATCCGGTTCTTGTGTACAGAACTGTCAGGAAGTATCTCGATCAGGTGACTGTATCAGACAAAAGAAGTCCACACGTTCTGCGACATACATATGCGACGCATTTGTTAAACAAAGGCGCGGAAATAAACGCGGTAAAAGATCTTTTAGGTCACTCAAGCCTGGCAGCAACACAGGTATATACTCATAATTCAACCGAGAAGCTGAAAAAAGTTTTTGAACAAGCTCACCCCAAAGCATAATCCCAAAAGCCTATGACTAAATAAACACTTGCGACCAGGACCAACCGGCAGGTCCATGAAAAGCCGGAAGTTTTATTGTTCAACTTTTAAATTTTTACTCATTATGAAGCTGCAAGTTCATTCCATCCACTTTGATGCTGACAGAAAGCTTATCAATTTCATTCAAAAGAAAATCAATAAGCTGGAAACATTTTACGACAGGTTAGTGGATGGAGAAGTGTTTTTACGACTCAACAATGAAGGGATCGAGAACAAGACGGTTGAAATAAAACTCAAAGTACCGGGATACCAGCTATTCGCAATCGAAAAGGCGCGGTCATTTGAAGCCGCCACAGATCAGGCAGCAAATGCCTTGCGCAATCAACTCAAAAAATTTAAAACAAAAGTCAAAAACGGCCGGTCATGATCGCCAATAAAAAAGAGGCTCCTACAGGAGCCTCTTTTTTATTGAAGTCCGAATGTTCTCTTAACCTGGTCAACATAATCCAGTTTCTCCCAGGGGAACAGTTCAACTTTGATTTTTATTTCACTTTTCTTTCCCTTGTTGAAGATCTTCTCAATCTTCTTCGACTCCCGGCCCATATGCCCGTAGGCAGCGGTCTCCGCATAGATCGGGGTACGCAGGTTGAATCGCTGTTCAATAAAATACGGACGCATATCAAAGATCTTCTCAACCTTCTTTGCGATCTCACCGTCGTTCAATTTCACCTTGGCTGTGCCGTAGGTATTGACGTAAAGACCAACGGGCTTTGCAACACCAATCGCGTAAGCTACCTGCACCAGGACCTCATCACATAGTCCCGCTGCAACAAGGTTTTTCGCAATGTGTCTTGTAGCGTAGGCTGCCGAACGGTCAACCTTGCTAGGATCCTTTCCGGAAAAAGCGCCTCCGCCATGCGCTCCCTTGCCGCCGTAGGTGTCGACAATGATTTTTCTGCCAGTAAGACCTGTATCGCCGTGAGGGCCCCCGATGACAAATTTTCCAGTAGGATTTACGTGATACCGGATCGAGTCACCAAATAATTGCTGAACCCTTTTTGGCAATCTCTTTTTTACTCGTGGCACCACGATATTGATGACATCCTCGCGGATTTGCCTGAGCATCGCCGCGTCTTTATCGAAATCGTCGTGCTGGGTTGATATCACGATTGTGTCGACCCGAACTGGGCGGTTATCATCGCTGTATTCAATTGTAACCTGCGATTTTGCATCCGGCCGAAGGTATGTCATATGTTTGCCCTCCCTGCGTATGATGGAAAGTTCGCGCAGCAGTGAGTGGGCAAGCTCAAGTGGCAGGGGCATAAAATTATCGGTTTCATTGGTCGCGTAACCGAACATCATTCCCTGATCGCCGGCGCCCTGATCTTCCTTCTTCTTCCTTTCTACACCCTGGTTTATATCCGGTGACTGTTCGTGAATTGCCGAAAGAATCCCGCATGAGTTGGCCTCGAACATGTACTCACTTTTCGTGTAACCGATCTTGCGGATAACTTCACGCGCGATGTCCTGTACATCGAGGTATGCCTCGGACTTAACTTCACCTGCCAGTACAACCTGACCAGTTGTCACCAGGGTTTCACATGCTACTTTGGAATTCGGATCATAAGCGAGAAAATAGTCAATCAGGGCATCAGAAATCTGATCAGCAACTTTGTCAGGATGACCTTCAGAAACAGATTCTGAGGTAAAAAGATAAGGCATACGTTAGTTTCTTTAAAATTAAGGTCCGCAAATTTATACGAAATGTGTTGAGGAAAAAATAAAATCACTGTGCTGCCAGGAACAAAAATACAGCGGGTGTTTTCGGCAGGAGAGGTTTGCTATCAAGCCATTGCCTGACATGTTTTGTCCTGATCATCTCAGACTGGCCCGTGATATCGACCGCGATCGTTAGCAGCGTTTCGGGGTGAAGGTTTCGTAACAGATTGTCGAGTACCGCATTGTTCCTGTAAGGTGTTTCAATGAAAATCTGGGTTTGATCGGTTTTCCTCGACCCTTTTTCAATTTCCCTGATGACTTTTGAAGATTCCTGCTTGTCGACCGGAAGGTATCCGCGAAACGCAAAATTCTGCCCATTCAGACCGGAAGCCATCAGTGCCAGGAAAATCGAGGAAGGACCAACCATCGGAACCACCGTAACCTCATTTTTATGAGCAAAACGTACGGCCATGGATCCCGGGTCCGCGATTCCGGGACATCCGGATTCAGAAATTACGCCGATGTCGAACCCTGCCATTACGGGAGCCATCAACATTGCAATATCCTCAGGCTTTGTGTCCTTGTCCAGGGTGGAAAACTTCAGTGTTTCGACCGTTGAATAAACCTTCAGGCTACTCAAATACCGCCGGGCTGTCCGGATGTTCTCGGCAAGAAAATGCGAGATCTGAGGAAGGATCTCAGTGAGTTGCGAAGTGACAATCTTATGAAGAGACTCTTCCGCAATTACATTTGGAATCAAAAACAATTTCCCTTTGTTAGACATGAGCACGAATGATGATTGAAATATGGGGAAAATTCTAATAACCATTGGCCTCATCCTTGTTATTGCCGGTATCGTGATCCATTTTTTTGACAGAATACCTTTCGTAGGAAAACTGCCAGGAGACATCGTGATAGACCGGCCAAACTTTAAACTATATTTTCCCCTGACCTCGGGAATTTTGTTAAGTCTGCTGATTTCCCTGCTCATTTTTCTTTTCAATAAGTTCAAAAATTGACAATGACTTTGTGCATGGTTTTCGCATCCATGACGTTAAGTCCCGTTGGGGGTCAACTTTAGCTTATTTGCCCGATATTTGCGAATTTGGACGTTTAGTATTGTGAGAAGGTTTTTATTATATATCCTGATAACGTGCCCTGTAATCTACTGCACTGCCCAGCGTGATAAATCCGTTGCTGCTTCGATCACCTTTCCGGACAGCGTCAGGGTCGCCCTTGAAAATACACGTAATGTCGATGCGTCTGTTGTCGGTAGCGGGTTTGCCAGCATCTGGGCAAACCTGACCATGAACCAGCAGCAGAATATTAAAGCCCAGACTTTTTTGCTGCGGAAGAAGAGATTCTCCCTGAAACCTCATATCATCAATTATTTCGGTGCGATAGTCAGCGCTGTGAACGTCGAGCGCATTGATCCTGCATCACTGAACGGATACCTAACAGTCGCCGGAAAAGTGATCGATAACGAGCCTCCGGCCAAAGCAAATAACTTCTTTGCCGCGGCAAGAACATTTTTTCAGAGTCATTCCCTTCACAACGACAGGGATTTCAGACTCTCCGTAGAGGACAACGGTTATTCGTTTGAATACATTGAAGCCACTCCGGTACTCGGGTGGAATGATACGACACAATTGCTCGCACAAGGCTCCGAATCCCTTCCCCTTCCAACGGATTCCGAGGAAACCGAAGAGGACACAACGTCGGGATATAACCCGGACGAAATGAGCATGCCGTGGATGAATGTACCCCCTCCCCCTCCACTCGAGGGGGCAGTGTTAAGATTCAGGGAAGCATCCCTGCATTTTATAACGGCTGAAGACTCGGTGTCCGTGAAAAGTACAACAGGCGCGGTATCATTGACACATAATCTTTTCGTCGGCGAAGGAGGAAAGTTCGACTGGTCGTCGGCGGGGCTGTCGGCGGATTCTGTCTACTGCGATTTTACCACTTACTTTTTCAATATCAGGAAACCTGAATTAAAAGCCGATCTGGTCAAATTAACCTACTTGGGAAAAACTCCCGGTGCGATCCCGGGTGCATTCGAATACCGTGGTCAATCAAACAAGAGCGAAAAAGTTTATCCGCGGTTCAAATCCTATCAAAGCGATCTGAAGATCACGGGCCTGGCAGACGAAAACGTCCGCTATACAGGTGGGTTTTCTTTAACGGGCAAAAGGATTTCAGGAGTTTCATTCAACGGAGACCCGGCAACCATTGAAGTTTACAGCAATGGCGCAAAAAAATTTATCGCACGTTCCTCCGATTTTGAATTTGCCGGTCCGAATATTTCATCTGCAAAAACATTCGTCAGCCTGATTCACGGAAACGATTCAATCGTTCACCCGGTGGTTCGTATGAAATACCTTTCGGCCGCTGACAGCGTTCAAAAACTTCTTCTGCAAAAAGACAAAGGCGATATGCGAAATTCGCCGTATTCCTCCAGCTTTTTCGGCATTGACTTTTCAGCAGATGTCCTGCAATGGGACCTTGCAACAGACAGTCTCAACATGCTCACGGAGGGGGGACGAAACACGGTGCCCCTGATCATTGAGTCACTCGACTACTACGACCCGGAGGACTACCGCGTGCTTCAGGGAGTTGGTTTCGGTTTTCATCCGCTTGCGCTCGTCATCAATTACGCGTCCCGCCAGGGAGTGACCGGATTTTATTCCGGGGAGCTTGCTTCCTCGACGAACCGCGATCTGAATGAAATCAAAAGAGCCGTCGAGTTCCTTTACCAAAAGGGAATGGTGACATACGATCCGAGGACTGATTTCGTGCAGATCAGACAAAAGGCATTTGACCTGGTTCAGGCCCACCGGGGGCAATTAGATTATGACAACCTGAAAATACATTCGGTTATTGACACGCTTCCGAACGCGAGCATCAATTTCAGGCAACGCTCCATGACCGTGCGCGGAGTTGAGGAGTTCGATGTCAGCGATTCCCTGAGGGTCCACATCACACCCGACAGCAGCATCGTAACACTGCTGCAAAATCGTGACATTAAATTCGATGGCACCATAGAAGCTGGAAATTTCGAGATCAGTGGAAAAGGATTCACCCTGCGGTACGACAGTTTTCTCATCGATCTTGCGCACATCGATTCGGTGAACTTTTTCATAACAGAAAAAAATACCCGGGGCCAGGAGATCCGCCGGAAGATCAATAACTCGCTGGTGGGTGCTGACTCCGCCGCTGCAGCGGCAGGAGGAATGATACAATTCACACAGAAGTCCGGCACGCTGTTTATCAGCAGATTCGACAACAAATCCGGCAAGGAAAAAATACCGAATTACCCACGCCTTGACGCATCCGGCGGTGGTGTCATCTATTTCGACCGAAAGGAAGTTCTGGGCGGAGTGTACGACCGCTCGATCTTTTTCGTTGTTCCGCCTTTTAAGCTGGACAGCCTGAACGATGCAGACCCGGCCTCGATCAATTTCGACGGTACGTTTGTATCCAGCGGTATGTTCCCAAGCTTCAAGGAAAAGCTGCATACGCAGCCGGACAAATCGCTTGGATTCGACCATGCGATACCTGCGCCTGGATACCAGTTGTACAAGGGTGAGGGTGTAATGAATGGCACCCTTTCGATGGACAACCGGGGACTGCGTGGATTTGGAACGATCGATTACCTGGCCGCGGCTGTTTCTTCTGAAGACTTTCTTTTTTATCCGGATTCGGTGGTCACCCAGGGATACAAGGCGAAGATTGCCCGGAAACAATTCGGCAATGTTCGTTTCCCCGAAGCTTCGCTTTCCAATTATGACATGAAATGGTACCCCAAAGAAGACAAGATGATCTTCAAAAATCTGAAATCGCCTTTCAACTTTTACGATTCCACGGCGCAGATGCAGGGGACCGTCACCATTTCAAAAAATGGGGTCGGAGGTTCGGGAAAACTTCAAACGCGCGGCACCGAGCTAGTCTCGCGCGATATGCGATTCGCAGGAGATGACTTCTCGGCGCGCCACGCCAGATTCAAAGTGAAGACAACAGATCCCGACAAGCCGCTCTTCACGGGCAACGACATCAGACTGAAATTTAACCTGGTGGAAAATTACGCGGACCTCAGTCCGGAAGTGGAAGGGGTGGCTGCGATCGATTTTCCGTATGCCCAGGTGAAAACTTCTATTCAGAAAGCGCGCTGGATACTTAATGAGCAAAAAATCGTGATGAGCAAAGATCCAAGTGTACCCATTGAAAACTCATATTTTTACACAACCCGGAAAGAACTTGACTCACTCTACTTTAACGCCGACCGCGCGGAGTATAATTTGAAAACGCAGGAACTCAAGGTCAGCGGTATCCCTTACATCGTGGTTGCCGACGCTAAGATCACTCCGGAAAACAACGAAGTGCTCATCCTGGAAAACGCAAAAATCGGCACGCTGAAAAACACAACGATTGTGCTTGATACATTGAATGGATACCACCTTCTCACTGATGGCGTTGTTGATATCATTTCACGAAAGCAATTCAGCGGCTATGCTACGTACCAGTATGTCAATCTCCTCAACGATACGTTTGCCATCAAGATGACGGACTTCCACCTGGAGCCGATCACGCCGACCGAGGGAACAAAGCGGTCCAAACGAAATTCCATTGCCACGATGCAAACTGTGGCTACCGGTTCGGTTTCAGAAAATGAAAAGATCGTTCTCGGCGCAGGCCTGTATTACAAAGGGGATATGATCATGTACGCAACGCGGCCGGCCCTTCAGCTGGATGGTTACGTAAAACTCGATATCCGCAACATCAAAGACTACAACGCATGGATCAAATACCAGCAATCGGGAGAAGAGACGGAGGTGATGCTTGATTTCGACAAGGCAATAACAGAAGAAGGCAAAAAAGCAACGGCCGGGCTGCATTTCGGAAGCATCGACAATCAGCTGTATATGACATTTGTCAACGACACGAAGAGCGAGGACGATGAAGATTTTTTCATTCCTTCCGGCATGCTTGTTTACGACAAAGAGAACAATGAATACAAGATTGAAGATCCGGAAAAAGCCGCCGGGAACAAACTGGCTGGCAAGGTATTCAGTTACAATGATGAGAAGCAACATGTAAAATTCGAAGGAGAGGTAAAACTCTTCAGTGGCTTTAAGGATTTTAACGTTAGCGCATCGGCCATCGGGTCAGGGCAGCTTGATAAAAATGAGTTCAAAATGAATTCCCTTGTGGCGGTGGACTGCGCAGTCCCGTCCACTGCTTTTGATGCAATGGCCCGCAACCTTCAGGATGTGATTAAAAACGAAGGCGCGCATGAAGGTCTCGGCGATCAAACCGAGTTATTATATAAAGTTGCGAATCTGATCGGTGAACGAGTTGCGAAAGAATATGAACAAAAAAGCGCCCAGGCCTACGTGTCTCTTGCGACAATCCCCGAGCTCGTCAAACCGATGGTTTTTGCGGATGTCAACCTGAAATGGCATCCCGAGCTGAAAGCATTTTACAGCGAAGGGTTGCTTGGCGTGTCCCACGTTGGCAAAGTCGACATCAATGGCGGTTTTGAAGGTTTCATGGAAGTAAAAAAGTCCGAAGACGGCGCACCTGTCTTTCATGTGTTTTTCAAGGCCTCTCCCGAATCATGGTATTATTTCGGATTCGAGGACAACCGCCTGATGATCCATTCATCCAACGGCTCCTTCAATGATATCATCGGCAAAAAATCGAACGCGGGAAAAGCCAAGGTAGGCGAGGTGACTTTTATTCCCGGAAGCGATGATGAGACTCTTGCATTTATTAACCGTTTCAGAAAGCAGTATTATGGTATTGAAGTTCCTTATAGCCTGAGCGAAGGAACGGAGGCAATCGAGAAAAAGAAGACTGAAAAAAAGGAAGACGACGACGGCTTCTGATTCCACCCACATACTTTTTAGAAACCTGCCAGGTGTTTCACCGTTTAAAATCAGCAAATAAACTGACATGAAACACTTTTACTTATTCGCGTTCATCATCACTGCAATGGCAGCGCACGGGCAACAACCACCACTCACAACTTTTACAATCGCCGAAAAAGACCTGATCCCGGAAGGAATCACCTATGATCCTGCGGAAAAAGTTTTTTATGTCAGCAGCATTCACAAAAGAAAGATCGTGCGTGTAAAAGAGAATGGTGAAACGAGCGACTTTGTCGCAAGCGGACAGGATTCAATTTTACAGGTGTTGGGGATGACTGTTGACAGCAGGGGCAGGCTATGGGCGTGCAACAACTCACCCGAGCATGATACTCTCAACCGAATCGCCAACATCCATCTTTATGACTTGAAAAGTAAAAAGCTTGTCAGGAAATACACTGTGCGCGACGGCAAACGACACCTTTTCAATGACGTGTACATCAACGCGAAAGACGAAGCGTTTATCACTGATTCTGAGACCGGCGCCCTTTATCACATTGGTGCAGATCAGAAACTTGAGGAATTCATTAAGCCGGGAACATTCAGATACCCGAACGGGATCACAGCGAGCGCAGACGAAAGAAAACTCTTCGTTAGCAGCGCAGGTATGGGCATTGTATCCATCGATACCGAAACGAAAGGGATCGCGCCGCTTCGGCATGACAAATATTTCATCGTGGCGACCGACGGATTATACCGCTATAAAAATTCTCTCGTCGGCGTGCAAAACGTCATTTATCCTGAGGCGATTGTAAAATTCGCGATAAACGAAGACGCGACGAAAATAGACGACATTGATTTCCTTATCAGTGATCAGCCGGTCTTCGATATTCCAACAACAGGCGTCGTGGTTGGTGATGACTTCTATTTCATTGCAAACAGCCAGCTTCTGCAAATAATAGGAAACAAGGGGCGTATCAAAAATCCGGAAAAGCTGACTCCGACGACCATCATGAAGATTAAGCTCAATTAGTTGCCCAACCATTGGCGGGAATGTAATTTGCAGGCAAACAGACTCAAATGGTCAAGGAATACATCAACTCGAACAAGGACCGGTTTATTCAGGAGCTCTTTGAATGGCTTCGGATACCTTCCGTCAGCGCAGACAGCAAGCATAAAGGCGACGTGCGAAAGGCAGCAGAGTTTCTCAGGGAAAAATTTTCAACGGCCGGCCTGGAGAACGTTGAAATATGTGAAACCGCCGGGCATCCCATCGTATATGCTGAAAAGATAGTCGACCCTGCGCAACCCACCGTCCTCGTTTATGGACACTACGATGTGCAGCCTGCGGACCCGCTGAATTTATGGCATTCACCTGCTTTCGAACCGGTAATCAAGGAGGGGAAGATCTTTGCACGGGGGGCATGCGACGATAAAGGTCAGGTATACATGCATGTGAAGGCTTTTGAAGTCATGCAGAAATACAAACAGCTTCCGTGCAACGTAAAATTCATGGTTGAAGGAGAGGAAGAGGTTGGTTCTGATAACCTGGGAACTTTTGTGAAGGAGAACATAGGCAAGCTAAAGGCAGATATTATTCTCATTTCCGATACGGCATTAATCTCCCTCGAGCACCCGTCGATAACAACTGGTTTAAGAGGATTGAGTTACATGGAGGTCGAAGTTACGGGACCAAACCGCGATCTGCATTCCGGCGTTTATGGCGGCGCGGTAGCCAACCCCGTCAATGTCTTATGTCAACTCATTGCTTCCATGCACGACGAAAATGGCAGGGTCACCATTCCGGGTTTTTACGACAAGGTCCAGGAACTTTCGGCAGCAGAACGTGATGCGCTCAACCGTGCGCCATTCAATCTTGAAAATTATAAAAAGGAGCTCGGGATCGATGAAGTGAGAGGTGAAAAAGGTTACACGACATTAGAACGAACCGGTATTCGTCCGACACTCGATGTTAACGGGATATGGGGTGGTTACACGGGAGAAGGCGCCAAAACCGTGTTGCCTTCAAAAGCATCGGCAAAGATTTCCATGCGACTGGTTCCGAACCAAAACAGCGCGGAGATTACAGAATTGTTTACAAAGCACTTCCAGTCCATTGCGCCAAAATCTGTTAAGGTCAAAGTTAGGGCACACCATGGTGGCGAGCCGGCAGTCACCTCAACGGCGTCTCCTGCCTATAAGGCAGCAAGCAAAGCCTTTGAAGAGGTTTGGGGCAAAACTCCAATTCCAACACGCGATGGTGGAAGTATTCCGATAGTTGCGCTGTTTAAACGGGAGCTGGGACTTGATACGGTGCTGATGGGGTTCGGACTTGACAGTGACGCCATCCATTCTCCGAATGAACATTTTGGCGTCGAGAATTTCGTGCGCGGCATTGAGACCATTGTCGCCTTTTACAAACACTATGCGAAGCGGTAAAGTCCTTTCCAAGTTCTTGCTTTTTGTTGCTGCGTTCGGTGTGATACCGTGAAAAGATCTGGCGAATGGATGTTTAACCGCTATCGACTTGCGAGTCCTTCGATGTCACCCACGCTGGAAGGTGGACAAACCTTCGCGGTCATATCGGCGGATGATTTTGCAGTCAACGATATCGTGGCCTACGCGCCCCCCCGCATCATTTAACTTCGGGGATGACAAGGCCATATGGGTCGCCCGACTTGTTGGGTTGCCCGGAGACATCCTTGAAATGAAAGAGGGAAGATTGTACAGTAATGGCAAGCTTTACCCTCATCAAAACCTCAAGCATAGTTATACCGTCGATACAAACATGCAACTTAACAAGCGCAAATATGAGGGATTTGAGTACTTGGAATCGCAACCGGGTAAATACGTGTTCCACGCAACCAGGGAGCAAATTTCTGAACTTAAAAAGAACAAAGCCGTTGACAAAATAACCTCGAACATCATGGCACCGGGTGTCCATGAACCAACGATGTTTCTAAACAACCGCGACAACTGGGGGCCTATACGTGTCTTGCGTAAAGGTATGAGGCTTCCGGCAAACACACATAATAAAGAATATTACGAAAGTACATTGAAGGTACACGAAGGTTTTGAGGCGGAACAATCCGATACAAGCTTCTATATGGTACAAAAGGACTATTATTTTCTTTTAGGAGACAATCGGCACAACGCTTTAGATTCCCGTTACTTCGGGCTTATACCTTATTCAAGCCTTGTGGGAGTTATGCAGGTGGATTGACCTTTTCAAAACAAACTGAGATTTCCCCCTTTCCTGAATTTGGTGAGATCAATGGGTGGCATGGCTCTATCTCCGAGATATTTCTTTCGCGAGACTTTAAACAGCTGATGAATTGCCTCTGCGAAGTTGCCTTCTCCAACCATACGTCTTCCGAATTGAGAATCGTTCACGTTTCCTCCGTGCATTGTGCAGATCTGGTTCCATACCTTGTCGAAACGATCCGGAAAATTTTTACGGAGCCAGTCCTCAAAAATTTTTCCAATAGATCCATTCAATCTCACCACCGTCATTCCCGCGCTCATGGCACCGTGATCGGCCGCAGCTTTTAATATTTCCGGGATTTCATGGTGGTTCAGTCCGGGAATGATCGGCGCGTTCATGATGCCAACCGGGATTCCTGCTTTGGCAAGGGCCTCCACGGTCTGAAGTCTTTTGAGGCCGCTCGCTGTCCGCGGCTCCATCGCTCGCCTCAAATCCTCATTCAGGGTGGTGATTGAAAGATAAACGTGTACGAGGTTATCTTTTGCCAGATCCGATAACAGATCAATGTCACGTAAGATCAGGCTATTCTTCGTGATCATACCAAGCGGGTGACGATACTGTGCAAAGACTTTGAGTATCCTTCGGGTAATCTGAAATTTTCGTTCGAGTGGCTGATAGCAATCGGTGTTTCCTGAAACCGAAATCGGTACGGCCTGCCACCCGGGATGCAGCAGAAATTTTTCCAGCAGCTGAGGGGCATTTTCTTTTACGATGATCTTGCTTTCAAAATCCAAACCTGCACTAAATCCCCAGTACTCGTGTGTATTCCGTGCATAGCAATAAATACATCCGTGTTCACATCCCTGGTAAGGATTCATGGAATACATCATTCCAAGATCCGGACTGGTAACTTTATTGACTATTTTTTTTGGTGATTCATGGAAGACCTGCGTTTGCGGCGCGGACAGCAATGGCTCATCAAGGCCTTCAATATGTTCCGATACATATTGTGCCTTCAGGAACTTATTCCCGGTTTTGATTTGAGCTCCCCGGCCTTTGAAATAATCCTCTTCCATGACCCCTGCACTAATAATATTAGACAGTAAAACTAATAAAATTAGATAACATTCAAAAGGGTGGGCATAGTAAAATCAGACCTTTAATTTGAACCGGCCACCGATGTATATTTGGCGAAATGATTTCTTATTCACCTACGCCATTGCAACCCTTGAATCTCACCGAAGCCGGACAGCGCGGAATTAAAATCATGGTGAAACGTGAAGATCTTAATCATCAAGATGTGTCGGGAAACAAATGGTGGAAGATTAAATACAATCTCGAAGAAGCGAGGATCCGCGAAAAAAAAACGTTACTGACTTTCGGCGGAGCTTTTTCGAATCATATTTATGCAACAGCCGCCGCCTGTCATGAAGCCGGTTTAAAAAGTATAGGTGTGATCCGGGGAGAACGAACTGCTCCGCTGAACGCAACATTGCAATTTGCTGCCGATCATGGAATGCATTTACATTTCATAAGTCGTGGCAATTACAAACTGAAATCAGCGCCGGATTTTATTGCCAGTCTGCATGGCACTTTTGGTGATTTCTATTTAGTACCCGAAGGTGGCAGTAATGCGCCGGGAATCCGGGGATGCATGGAATTCGCAGAAAAGATTTTGAGCCAGCTCACATTCGATTACCTGATACTACCCGTTGGAACAGGCGCTACGATGGCGGGAATTATCCTGGGTCTTCGGGGGCGCGGAAAGATCATCGGGGTTCCGGTATTAAAGGATGGAGGTTTCCTGAAACACGAGATTGAAAATTATCTTTCAAAATTTCCCGGTCCGCTTTATGGAAACTGGGAACTTCTCACATCCTATCACTATGGAGGTTATGCGAAAGTAACGGCTGAATTAGCACGGTTTATAGTTATGATGCAGGCTGAGCATAACCTCCCTCTTGATCCTGTTTACGCCGGCAAGATGATGTTGGCCGTACTGACGGAGCTAAAAAATGGTTTCTTCCCCGATGGAACAACTGTTCTCATACTTCACACAGGCGGATTACAGGGGGCCGCTCAACTTTATCCAAAAAGCCAACGGAAGATTAGAATACCATAAAAAATGCCGCAATCAGGGTCATCGCGATAATGAACCACCGGTAAACATTTTCTTTCAGCCTCCTGACAATAAAAATTCCAAGGTATGCACCGAGTGCGATCAACGGTAAAGAACCAAGATCGAGCAGAAGCGTATTCACATCGATTGTTTTCCATCCCCAGACATGAAACGGTATTTTGAACCAGTTGATCACCATAAAAAACCAGGCGCTCGTCCCTATAAATGAATTTTTCGGAAGGCGCATGGAAAGGAAATAGATTGCCATCACCGACCCCGCGAGATTGCCGATCATCGATGTGAATCCGCCAGCAACGCCGGTCAATACCGCAAACCAGTAATAATCCGGAACTTTTTCTTTATGCCCCCGTTCCAGCCACAGCATGATCACAACGCTGATGACAATAATGCAAGCCATGATCAGCTTAAAAGTTTGATCGTCGATCGAATCACCAACGTACGTACCAAGCAATGTTCCCGCGGCGGCCCATGGAAAAAGTTTTTTTAAATGTGTCCACGAAGCATGGCGGTGATAATACCACACGCCCATGACATCAGCCAGGCACAGTATAGGCAACATGATCCCGCTTGAGAGCCTTCCCCCAAACACGGACGCAAGCAGCGGAACGGCCATCATGGCCGCGCCGTGCACGCCGGTCTTGGACATGCCGATCAACAATGCTACGAGCAAAAAAACTGCTAGCTGGGCAGTTGTAAAATCGGATGAGAATAAATGAATCAATAGCAATTCTTCGACATGAAGATACGCTTCCGGACCGGACAACAAACGTGCGGTCAAATTTTTTCGCAAACGCGATCACCGATCGCAAAAATCGTGTAAACCGGATTAACGTATTCCAGGTGTTCCTTCAGGACGATTCTGTTGCCATGTGTTCAAAATCTTTCTGTAAATCGGATATACTTCGTCGAGGGTCTTGCCGTCGAACAAACGCCCGTTCTTCATCACCTTGTCGATCGTGTTTGTATTCCGGATATTTTCAAGCGGGTTCTTATCCAGAATGATAAGATCGGCAAGTTTACCAGGTTCTATACTGCCCAAATCGTCATCCAGTCCCAACGCGCGGGCTCCATGGATGGTGCTAACCTTTAAAGCATCGTGGTTCGACATTCCACCGGCCTGCATCGACCACAACTCCCAATGATAACCAAGTCCCTGCAATTGGCCATGGGAACCCACCCCAGCAGTACCGCCATTTTTTACAAGATCGTTTACAAACTTCGCATGATCAGGGAAAACGTGTTCATCATACATGAACCACCCGCTTCTTCTTCTCGACTTGGCGTCCAACTCACCTTTCGGAGTAAACGTATTGAGCTTTATGTCATCATTGACATTTTCTGTTGCGTAGTAATAATTCTCGCCGAAAGGTCCACCGTAAGACACCAGCAATGTCGGTGTATATGCGGTTCCGGATTCAGCAACCAGTTTTGTAAAATCCCTGTACAAAGGGTAAATCGGAAATGCGTGTTCATGGCCGGGGTATCCATCGATGATCTGGGTGAGATTCAGTTTGAAGTCCAACCCGCCTTCAGTCGTCGGCTTGAGACCCTGTTCCTTTGCGGCCATGATGATCCACTGTCTCTGCTGCCGGTTGCCGACCAGGTACATCTTGATGTAACGCGTATTATAGTATTCGGAATACTGTTTCAGCACATCGCGCGCCTGATCGAGATCTTTGATGTTGTAAGCCCAATAACCAACTCCGGGCCCCGTAGAGTACACCCGCGGCCCGACGATCTTTCCGGCTTCCACCAGATCTGCGTAGGTCAACACGTCTGTTGTACCCGTTTGCGGATCGCGGGTAGTCGTAACTCCATAGGCAAGATTTGCTGCATACATCCATACCTGATTCTTGTGTATACCCCACGAGGGCCACATATGGGCATGCGTGTCTATGAAACCTGGGATCACTGTTTTGCCTTTCAGGTCGATCTTTTGAACCGTACCATCGACAACGATCGAACCAGAGGCACCAACTTTCTTTATGCGGTTATTTTCAATGAGAATGTCACCAGATTCAATTACTTCATCTCCTTTCATGCTAATGATACGCGCATTCATCAGGAGAGCTTTTCCGTCAGGAATATCGCGCGGAACTGAGACTTTGACGCGGATCTCTGCAGGTTTATATCCTTCATCCTTCTTTTCTTTTTCCTCTTTTTCGGAATCTCCGTCGTTCTTCTTATCGTCTTTTCGTTCCTCATCTGCTTTTGCTTTTTCCTGCGCCTCGTTCTTCTTGCGCAATTCATCTTCCTTAGCCTTTGCCTCCGCCACATCATATGTAAAGAAGGCGTTGCCTATTGACCAGAACACTTTCTTGCCATCGCTGCTCCAGCTTGCAAACTGGCCGCCGAGTTTTGTAAGTTTTCTTGCGGGGAATTGGGCATTATTCGGATCCGCGACGGAAATCTTCGGTGTTTCGGATCCTACTTTCGGCACAGTGACGGTATAGATCTCGTTGTTGATTTGCGCCAGCGCCTGGTCGCCTTCGGGGGCCATGATCACATAATCTGCATTCGCGGGCTCACGTTGCGGCTCCATTTCCGATTCCACCATCAGACAATGCTGATCGAACGTCGTACCATATGTGGTGATTCCCGTTACCTTGACGTGTCCTTTTTCATCCGTACCATCCCACCTGACCGAAACCAGTCCCTTCTGATGATGGTAGAAATGAATCCTGTCGTTCGATTTTACGAAATGCGGGGTCGCTCTTCCCTTAGCCTTATCAATGATGTTGACAGCACCTCCGTCGGCGGATATCCACGCGATATTTTCCTGGCTCGAAAACGCAAAAGGTCCTTCTGCTTCTTCAAAGAACTGTGAGGACCCGATCATGATCACAATCCGGTTGCTCACGGACCATGCTGGTTGCGTATACAGCGCGGGGGTTGTGGTGAGTTTTACAGGAACCGGATTTTTTGTTCTCATATTGATCTTGTACACGTTGCCGCCCTTATTTTCCCAGCTGACCCACGCAAGTTGGGAGCCGTCCGGGCTCCATGCCGGCATTGCTTCGGTAAAATCAAAACCCGAAACCCGTTTCGGTTTGCCGTCCGGAAGATCCATTAAATACAACCGATTCAAAGCGGTAAACGCAAGCTGTTTTCCATCCGGCGACACTTTACCGTCGCGGATCTGTGTTACGATCATTTCCGTATCATCCTTGATCGGGTATTTGAATTCAAGCTTTGGACCCAATTCAACTTCTGCGTTCACTTCAAACGGGATTTCGATTGCATTTCCTCCTGCCACGGGTATCCGGAAAATCTTCCCGCCATAGGAGGCAACCACTTCCTTGCTGTCCGGTGTAAACGCCATCGCAGGCAACACTCCCAGGGGGGCGATCGATTCCTGTTCATCGCGCTGCACGGGATATGCCAGCCATTTTTCCACGCCTGTTTTGAGGTCGCGGATGATCAGACCCGTTTTATCATTGTAACGCGATCCGTAGACAAGCCATTTTCCATCGGGCGAAAGCGTTGGAGCAAAGCCTGAACCATAACGGTTTGTTCTTGCATCGATTTCCCCGGTTTCACGATCGTATAAGGCAACCTGGTATTGTGGAAGCTGTGCATTGTAGTTCCATGCGCCGTTGCGTTGCGAAAAATAAACGTATCGTCCATCGTTTCCGAAGGCCGGTTCGATTGCTTTCAGGTTGTCAGGTTTCGTGATCAGTTGCGCGCCACCCCCGCCGTCTTTGTGGTACAACCAAAGTTTGAGGTTTCTTCTACCTTTGGATACGACGATATAATTCCCGTCCGGGGTCCACTCAGCCGACTGATAATTATCGGAGTTGGCCCCTTTGGTGATCTGAAGCGAATCTTTTCTGTCGAGCGCAAATCTCCATGCATTCTCGCCACCGCTACGGTCTGATATCACCAGCAAATGTTTTCCGTCCGGACTAAACTTCGGGTGTGACTCGAAGGACATGTCTTTCAGAAAAGGTTTTGCTTTTCCACCGGAAAATGGCAGCAGGTAAATGTCGCCCAGAAAGTCAAATGCAATGGTTTGGCCGTCAGGACTTACGTCCAGCGACATCCACGATCCTTCAGCGCTCTGGATACCGATCCTTCGCGTCGGATCCAGCGGAAGAAATTCCCGTTTCTTTTTTTCCTTTTTTGTGCTGTCAGATTTCACTTTCGTACTATCGGTTATGGATTGCGCCATGAGCACAGAACTGCCAAGGACAAGCAGCAGGGTGTAAAAATGTCTGGTCATATTGAGGTATTGAGAAACGAATAAAAATCACCAATCACGATGAAAATCGCTATCGTATTTATATCAGTGGTAAAGTAATTTTCCGGCTACTGATCGAACAGATTGTTCAATTCAAAATCGATCTTATTGACAATGAATGCGAAGTCCTCGACATGTTCAAGAAAATCAAGGTCATTGACGTCGATGGTGAGCAACTTTCCGAGTTTGTAGGTGCCGATCCAGTTCTCGTAGTGATTGTTGAGGTTTTTAAGGTAATCCAGTCTTATCGCGTCCTCATAATCGCGACCGCGCTTCTGAATTTGTTTTACAAGTTTTGGAATATCCGCCCGCAGATATACAAGCAGGTCGGGCGGTTCAACAAACCTGATCATAGAACCGAAGATGTCGCGGTAGCTCTGATAATCGCGCTCATGCATATGGCCGCTTTTGTAAAGATTCAAGGCAAAAATATAGGCGTCTTCATAAATGGTGCGATCCTGAACCGTGATCTTTTCACTCTCCCGAATCGCATTGATCTGTTTAAAACGGCTGTTCAGGAAATAAATCTGTACATGAAATGCCCACCTGTTCATGTCCCCGTAAAAATCCCTGAGGTACGGATTATCATCAACTGATTCAAGCAAGGCCTCCCATCCATAATGTTTAGCAAGTTTCGCGGCGAGGGTTGTTTTGCCACAACCGATATTCCCGCAAATTGCGATATGCCGTAACTTTTTCTTCAAACTTTTGATTTTGATGCCAAACTACTTCAAAAGTTCGAATCATTGTTATTGGTTTTCCACAAATCCATATTTACACGTTATGGTTAAAAAGTTCTAATCCGAGATCCGGCTGTTGGCCATTATTTTTCTCGCGCTCATTCAAAATATTTTGCAACGAACAGGAACGGACAAAATTTCTTTGGGTACCCGACGTGTCTTTTGACGAGCTTCTATGCATGAGGGTTCGGTCGTGTTCTTTGAGAATCAAATTGACACAAAGGGGGTGCCGATCAGTTCAGTTATTAGAGGAATTTCAGGTTTTGAAATTCAAAAGTTCGATGTATAACTTATCAGGACGCCACACCGATTCCCGGAATGCTTTTCACAACGCCGCATGAAACAAAAGGTGCAGCATCCATTAAATGGTGTCGTTTTGAGAGAAAACGAATTTGCGTTATAGCCATTTCTTTCTTTTGAAATACCACAGGAATAACATGGATGAGGCGATCATCAGCACAACGGCAAACGGATACCCGGCTACCCAGTTTAGCTCGGGCATAAATTCGAAGTTCATTCCATAAATGCTTGCAATCAGTGTTGGCGGCATGAACACAACGGTTACAACCGTGAAGATTTTGATAACCTGGTTTTGTTCGATGTTGACCAGACCCAGAAAAGTGTTCTGAAGATACTCCAGTCGCTCAGAGCTGAATTGAGAGTGCTGCAGCAGTGAAGCAATATCCCTGATCACGATGGTCAGTCTTTCATTTTCAATTTTATTAAACTCCGGCACACGGATCAGTGAACTTACGACCCTCTGCTTCTCGGTAATGGCCTGGTGCAACAACATGACGTTTTCCTGGAGCTGGGCGATTCCGAGAAGCAGATCCTGATCGAGGGATTTCTGGGAGATCAATTGCCGGCTGATGTTGTTGACCCTGCGGTTGATCCCTTCAATGAGGTCGGCGTCACCGTCAATCCGTGTCTCGAGGATGGTAAGGAAAATATCGAGTCCATGCTCCTTCGAAGCGGCATTCATTGCCTTGAGTCTGCGCACCGCCTCCCCGAATATCTTCAGATCCCCTTGCCGGTAGGTGAAAAGTAAATTGGCTTTGAGAATAAATGTTACGTTCTGTACGATCAATTCGGGCTCGTTGGAAACAAAACCGAGGTTGATCTCGATGGTATCCTCGGTCTCGAGAAAACGGGAACTGCTTTCGATCTCCTGGATTTCCTGAGAAGTAAAAAATTCGATCCTGAAACTTTTTTCTATAAAGTCGCGCTCCTGTTGGGTCGGTGACTGAAGGTCGACCCATACGACCTCTTTGTACTCCAGGATCTCCTCCAGCGGAGGGTTCTTGAATTGTTCAATCCTGCCATGGTTAATCGTAAAAACGCGGATCATAAGTCGCTGGCAATTTATTATCAATATTCAAATTAACAGCGCCTTTCGCGGAATATCCACTTATCAACTTGAGATTGCGGCGTGTCGAAAAGATTCTTAATTTGAGTCCGGTAGTTTAACAATATTAGAGATGAAAGTAACCCGTAAACAAGCGCTCCAGACTTTGGCTGCCGGAGCAATCACAACCGTAACCATGCCCGCTTTTGCAAAATCACTGGAAACAATTTCAATGTCCGCAGTAAAGGGGAATATCAACCACAGCGTTTGTCAGTGGTGTTACGGGTCGATCCCGCTTGAAGAACTGGTCAAAGCAGCGAAGTCGATGGGCATTGGCTCCGTTGAGTTGCTTGGCGCCGATCAGTGGTCCGTAGTAAACAAACATGGCCTTACCTGCGCGATGGGTTACGGGAGTACCGTTGGGTTGAACCGCGGTTTTAACGACCCTGCACTCCACGATCAGCTTTTGCGTGAGTTTACGGCCGCTATTCCGAAGGCCGCCGATGCGGGGCTGAAGAATCTCATCTGTTTTTCAGGCAACAGAAACGGCCTCACGGATGAGCAGGGTATTGAAAACTGTGCAAAAGGACTCGACGCAGTTGTGAAGCTTGCCGCGAAGTACAACATTACCATTGCGATGGAGTTGTTGAACAGCAAGGTCGACCATAGAGATTACCAGTGCGATCACACCGAATGGGGAGTCAAGCTTTGTGAGAAAATCGGTTCGGGAAGTTTCAAACTTCTGTATGACATTTATCACATGCAGATCATGGAGGGAGACGTGATCGCTACGATCAGAAAGTACAAATCCTACATCGCGCACTACCATACCGGCGGAGTTCCGGGTCGTCATGAGATTGACGAAACCCAGGAATTGTATTACCCTGCAATCATGAAAGCCATCATCGAGACAGGATTTAAGGGTCATGTCGCCCAGGAATTCATACCGAGCAAGGCAGATCCCCTGGCTTCGCTCAAAGATTCCATCAGGATCTGTGATGTCTAGCGTATCTGTGACGTGAGACGGCTAGTTTGTCGACAGCTTCACCCGCGCATCGTCAGCCCGTACAAAGACCCTGGCAGTACCCCTTTCGAGCTCCACTTTTGTCTGGTCTTCCGTTTCCGTGACCCTTTTAAAGGCGTCATGAATTGAAACACTTGCATCGTCGTGTCTGATATCAAAAGTTCCACCACCGCCGGTAACCGTTAGGGACACGAGTCCATCCTGTGAATTAAACCGGTAATCGCCATTGTTAGTGAGCGAGGTCTCGATGATCAGGTCTCCATCGTCGATCTCTGCGTCGATCGAAGTGAAATTGCCTTTATAAATTTCTATGTCGGCATCGTCAGCGTTTATTTCAAGCTTGCCGCGGCCCTGATCCATTCTCAGGTCGCCATCATCAAAACGGAAAATGAATTCCGGACCCTTGCATCCTGTCAGCTCTGCATCGGCATCGTCGAGGCTGAGGGAAATCGCCCCGTTAATATTCTTTACGAATACGTCACCATCATCCCCACGCATCACAAAGGCAACACCTTCCGGCGCCTCAATTTCGATTTTATAATCTTCATGATAATACCCAAACTGTACATTTGTCGTGTGTTGTTCCTCGCGGATCAGGATATTGCCGTTCTCCTCTTTAACATCAACACGAAAATTGTTCCCACCCGAGCTCCATCCTTTCGAAGTAACTTTGCGATCGATCCGGATGTGAACGTCCGGGCGGCTCGACCCAGTCACAAATACTTTGGCATCCGAACAACCCAGATCAATTGTTCCGCTGGGGCTGATCTTGAACTTTTTGTCAAGGTGAAATTCACCGTCCTGGGCAAAAGCGAAAGAGACGAATGATAGCATCATAAAAGCAAAAACGAGGTTTTTCATGAGTCGGCTGTTTTGTTACATTTTAGACGCGCAATCGGCAAAGGAAGTTGCACCCGCCATAAAAAAGCCTCCCCGAATCCGGGAAGGCTTGAAACGTAAACCTGAAAAAGATTTCAATTTGAAGTTTGTTCTTCAGCTTCGGCCTTTTGAAGTTCCTCGTCGATGATCTTCTCGATCAGCGCGCGCTGCCTTTCATTTACGGTTTTGTCAACCTTGGCCTGTTTTTTCATATAACGGAACATTGCGTTCTTTTTGATCTCATAGGCAATGAAAACTGTATACTTGTTGTCGGTCTTGTCAAAATATTTTTCCTCGCCGATTTTCCGCAGATCCGCGATTTCGGTGTTCATGACCTGGCGCACGAGGCTTTGGAACTTGTCCGCCACGTCCGCTGCTTCGGCGTTTTCGGTTTGCCCGAGATATTGATCAGCGACTTGTTTCATGGTAGTATTCACCTGACCGGCCAGCTGGCTTTTTGCCTCAATGTCAGCTTTGCCCCGGGCAATATTATCCTGTGAGCTTTCGCCCTTTCCAGAAGCCCTGAAAAATCGATTGTTCGATTCAAATGCATTTCCACGGAACGGTTCCCTGACCTTTTTTCCGAACGTGCCCGGTCCACATGCGCCAAGAATTAAAAATGCGGGGAGGAAAAAAATGAGAAGTTTCATAAATTCTTTACGGTTATGGGTATAGAGGAAAAATTGTGCCAGAAATCATTTGCGAAGGTCGATGACCACCTGCCAGCGGAATGCCCACATCCAGACAATGCGATAGTTTTGGATTCCGGCCTTTTCGAGAATGTACTCCAGCTCTTTTTTTCGAAATGCCCTCATGACGGAAACGGCGGCGTCATTTTTTACCATCGCCGACTTTGAAAACAGCGCCGTAAGCCACTTGATGGAATAGTACGCAAACCAATGCCGGTGAATATCATTGATCACTATACCTATGCGAACTTTGGTTTTCAGCCCTGTAAAAAAGTTGATGAGTTCCTGGTTTGTGAAATGATGAAAAAAAAGTGTCCCGGTTACGATGTCAAACTCGCGTCTGCCGAAGTCATCTGAAAAAATGTTCATCGTCTCGAATCGGATATCGTATTCAGCCCGTGAATGCCGGTTTGCGTACTCAATAATATTCGGATTCGCATCGATTCCGATCAACTCCGCCCGGACCCCTTTTTTTGCCATGGATTTTCTGATCAGCCGAAGGATGTCCCCGCTTCCGCACCCGAGGTCTGCAATCGAGATCGTCGGCGCTTGCGTGTTGCTGAGCAATTTATGGATGCCATTGATGGTCACATAATTTCCGCCAAGCAACAGGTTGATCGTCTCAAGCTCCTTCAACGTTACGTCGATGATGCCACCCGATGCATCCAGGTCATCCATCAATTCCGGTTCATTAGAACGTTTTGACAGATCGGGCATGTTCAGACACTCTTGATCGTTAACATCATGCTTTCCATTGTCAGGCCGGGGCCAAAAGCGAAACTTAGAATATTCTCGTCTATATCTTCCGTCGTCATATCTTTCATCAGCTCTGCGATCACAAAGAGGACAGTCGGCGACGACATATTGCCATACTGTCTCAACACCTTGTAAGCAGCGCTGTTTTTTTCTGGAGCGATGCGAAGTTCCTGCTCAACGGCTTCCAAAATCTTTTTTCCGCCAGGGTGAATGGCGAAATGTTTGATTTCCGAAACACTTTTTTTAAACTTTTTTAACAGGGAACCGGTCAATGATGCAATGCCATGACGGATGATCTCGGGAACATACGAGGAGAGTTTCATTTCAAATCCGAGGTCACCGATGTTCCACGACATGTCCCGTCCTCCGTCTCTAGCCAGGTCGTTGTAAAAACCGTCCAATTCAAGTTTAAGTTTGCTTTCCGATCCCGCCTCGACCAGCACCGCGGCGCTCCCATCGGCAAACAGTGCATTCGCCAGTAAATTGTCGTCGCTGGCGTCACGCTGAAAATGCAGGCTGCACAGTTCTGTACAAACGACCAGAACCTTCGCGTTTGCGTCACTTTTACAAAAGGCATCGGCGATCTTAAGTGCGTTAAAGGCTGCATAACATCCCATAAAATTGATGGCGGTCCGGTCGATGGTCGTCGGCAGGTTCAACGCATTGACGAGTTCGATGTCGAGACCCGGAGCATACATGCCGGTACAGGACACGACGATCAGGTGTGTGATACGTTGCCTGTCGATAAAAGGGGCATTGGAGAACAGCTTCGTACAGGCATCGACACTCAACGGGAGCGCCGTTCTGCGAAAAATCTCCAAACGGTCGCGCGTGGAGGGAGAAGTATTTCCGTTTTCAGGATAAAATTCAAAATCAGTGGTCTTCCCGTAATCTGCCAGGACGGAATAACGGAAGTTTATGCCACTGGCTTTAAAGATCGCCTTAAGCTTTTTGCTCTCGCCATTTTGAAAAGTCATGGTCTTAAGCATAAACGCCTGAATTTCGGGCTGGGCGAATCGGTTCTGCGGGTTAGCGGTTGCGATGGCTGTTATGAAACTCATTCAGTTCAATAATAAGAAAAACTACTAACTTGTTTTAAAAGTTTACTTATGTTTTCACGCTCGTCATGGCTTCACCTGAGAATACCCTTTTCTTACTTCCTGCTACCCGTATTTCTATTCAGCCTGAGCATCTCCCCAAACTTCAATGGCCCGAGGATGTTTTGGGTTTTTTTTATTGTCCACTTTCTTTTGTATCCGGCCAGCAACGGATACAACAGCTATTTCGATAAAGATGAAAAAAGCATTGGCGGATTAAGACATCCGCCACCGACAAAAAAGGGTCTCTATTATCTCGCCTTGTCACTCGACTTGATCGCCATCGTGCTTGGGTTCTTAAAGCTCGGACTGACATTCGCGCTGATGCTGTTGGCATACGGCCTCATTTCCAAGGCGTACAGCCATCCATCCACGCGTTTAAAAAGGCATGCCGTTGTCAGTTTGATGCTCACCGGAATTTTCCAGGGGTTGTTCACGTTTTGCATGTGCTATGTTGGCATCAATGATTTTGGTATTGAAAGCTGTTTTCGTCCTGATGTTTACATTCCCGGAATACTTGCCAGCCTGATGTTGATGGCAAATTATCCGATGACACAGGTTTATCAGCATGAAGAAGATGAGAAACGCGGCGATATAACGCTGAGCATCCGTCTCGGAATCACAGGCACCTTCTATTTTGCTGCAGCGACATTCGGCATCGCCCTATCGGGATTTTTGATTTATCTCTACCTTTTTCATGGCCAACGCTATGCCTGGTTCTTCATCCTTGCGGTCGTGCCGATCCTCTTTTACTTTTTTTACTGGTTTTTGCTCGTACTTAAGAGTCCAAAGGCTGCGGATTATACACACACGATGAGGTTAAATTTTATCTCGTCAACATGCCTGGCTGGATTTTTTATTTATCTCTTTCTAAATCGAACGCAGCTGCTGCAATTGTTTGAAAAGTAGTTTTTGTCAGAACACCGTTCCGTGGGAATTCTCCATGATCAACCGTGCTACCGGCTTCACCCTCAGCATGAGGCCAACGGCGACTGAGGACAAAGTCCTGTGCCCAAATAACTTTTGAACGGCGCGCCCTATGCGCAGCCTGTTGGCAAAGGCATTTCTCCATTGCAGGGAGTATTGCTGTTCCATCGCAGCGCGGGTAATTCTGGATTCACAAAACTGAAGTACCAGTTCGGAGATCATTTTCGACGCGTGGATCGCCATCGCCATGCCATTTCCGCACAATGGCGTGATCATTCCTGCGGCGTCTCCGGCCATCAATACGTGGCCGTCAACCGGGTTTTTGGTTGCGAATGAAATTTCATTGATGACCAGCGGTGTTTGCATGACGTAGTGGGCCTGGCCCATCAATTTTTTCAGATTGGGATTTTGCTCAAGCACGTTTTCTTCCATCGCCCTGATATTCCGGTGTTGCTGCAGTAACCGTCGTTCGGCGAGGTAACACAGGTTCGTGAGGCCATTCTCGATATTGACAACTCCACAATATCCGCCGTTAAAATTATGCAATGCGATCATGTCTGGCGGGTGATCGCTTTTGATGTGATATTTCACGCCGATGTACGGTGATCGTTTCTGGATAAAACCGCGGTTTAGCTGATGATCGAGCCTGGATCTTTTGCCAAACGCGCCGATGACAACATCGCTGGCATGCTGCCCGTTCGTTGTGTCGATGAAAAAACGGTCATTCCTGTAATGGATGGCATGAACTTCAGTGTTCTCATGAATTTCGATCCCGTTCCGGCATGCTGTCTGGAACAAAAAATGGTCGAATGCGAACCTGCTGATGGCAAAACCGCCCATATCAAGCGGCATTGTGGCTGTTTGTCCACGAACCGAGCTCAAATGAAATTGGGTAATGACCGCAGGCTTGAGGTCTGAAGGGTATAATCCCCTGGATTCTAAAAATGGCACAGCCTCATTGCTGACATACTCACCGCAAACCCGGTGAAAGGGAAATTTTTTTTTTTCGAACAGAACACATGGCACTCCTTTTTTCACGAGTTCGATGCCAGAGATCAGTCCAGCCAATCCGCCGCCAACAATTGCTACTTTTTTCAAAGCCTGGAAACGTTTATTGATAAAAGGTAACCAATTTCAATGTTTATAATTTATAAAATTTTCTTGGCTAAAATGGATCTCGGGGCCTGTCCTTTTACGTTATAACCTGTAAGACCTATATGCAAACAATAATGGATATCCAGAAACGCAAAGATCCGGTTCACATTTTACTCATCGGCAACAATCCAATTGACATGAGCTCCATTCTGGATAAGATCAACCAGATGCACGGCACAAGGGTGATCACTGAAATCGCTTTTGATGTTCAGACCATCCTGGAGCGACTGATGAGATTCAAACCCAATTTTATCCTGATTGACGATAATATTGGAAAGAGCCAGCTCTCTGAGACTGTTCAGACGCTTGCCCACAAGAATAAAACAAAAGATATCCCGATCACGGTATTGAAAAATTCCAATTACGAGGAAGCATTTACCTCGGGTACCATCCTGGATTATCTGCTCAAAACGAATCTTTCTCCCGAATCTCTGTATAATACCCTTCGGAACGCTTTCCGATTGAAAAAAACACAAAGGTTGCTTTATAAGGCTTATAGACGAAAAAGAAGCCTTTTGAAAAGATTGCACGCAAGACCCTAGATCTGGTCTTCAAGTCTGAAATCCTTTCTGACTTTTTGTCCCTGGCGATCGAGCACCACGTGAATTCTTTTTCCGGGTTTGTAATTGAAAAATCCATTGATCATGTTGAGATTCAATGAGCTTGAAGGGATGCCATTGATTGAAAGTATGATATCGCCGGCCTGGATTCCCGCCTGGTGAGCTGTTGATTTCTCCCTGACATCCATGACTTCGAAAACGTTCAAACGCGCGCCTTTTGCCTTGACGTTTAGTCCACTGAGGTTGTAGTGAAATTTTTTCCTGAACATCGAGTTTTTCTTCAGGTACATTTGCTCGTTTGGAAAATCAAAGATTACCGTAAAGCGGCTCAGCACTTCTCCGCCGATTGCGCCATTGCGCGCCGTTCGGCCGATCTTCAAGCTGTCAAAATAACTATTCGGGTCCGGGAAGTTTGCAATCGCACGCTCCAGCGTAAAGTGTCCGAGTTTCAATGCACTGATCCTGCCGATCTTGCCGGTGATGACTCCGCCAAGTCCTCTCCCGATCGTACTGCTTACCGTTTCTGCCGGAACTTTGATACGGTCGTCACTGGACGGCTCGAGCATGAGTCCATGGCTTGCGCCGGAATCCACAAGAAGCTTTGCAGTCAGTTGAGTTCCATCGGCCAGTATGATCGGCGTTGTCAGGTAAGGCTTCGTGTCTTCGATCCGGATTGGCAGCGGATGAAATTTTCTGCCGGGCTTAAACCGTTTTGGCTGCATGAGCGTCAACACTTTCTTGTCGTAGTCGATCTGGACGATAAAACGGCTAAACAGTTCATATCCCAAAATCCCGTGAACGTCGGTACCGAGATAATTTCGCAACTCAAGATAATCTTCGGCCAGAACCAGCAGGGCATGGCCGCGGCCCGTTACCCCGGGCAGCTCCAGTGAAACATTGTTCGTAATGTAAGCGTCGACCATTTTCACGCCTCCGGGTCCTGATATCGTATACTTTCTGGAGTATGTAAGATTGAGAATGTCGGTAAAAGTCTTTTGGGTAAGAATGGCCGTTCTCACACCTGTATCCAGAATAAATTTTAACGGGAGGGCGCCGTTTAAAACAACCGGAACGACGATCAGGTTATTATAAATTTCTATCGGGAACTGGACTTTCGATCTGCCATCAGCTAATGAAAAGCCCAGGCCTTGTGCAAAAGTTTGCGCGTTGACAAAAAGGAAAAACAGGAAAAACAGATAGCTCCGTTTCATGGGGTCTGGGCGTGTTTTTCAAGATAGTTAATTTTCAGACGGGTTTATGCTACCTGCTGCTTTGAAATCGCATGAAGAAGTTTTTCTCCCGATTCCTCGATGTGCAGAAGCTTCATAAAATCAGGTTTCAAAAACCCGTGTTCTGCCATATGGCGCATTTGTTCAATGAGGGGACCGAAAAAATTATTGAGATTCAAAACACCAACTGGCTGGTTAATCAGGTGCAGTTGTCTCCAGGTGAGCACTTCAGCCAATTCTTCAAGCGTGCCCCATCCCCCAGGAAGGGCGATAAATGCATCTGCGAGATCAGCCATTCTTTTTTTTCGCTGGTGCATGCTGTCAACAATTTCAAGTTTCGAAATTCCGCGGTGGCCTACTTCTCGCTTCAACAAAAAATCCGGGATCACTCCGATTACTTCACCTTCGTGATCCATCACTGCGTCTGCGAGTATGCCCATCAATCCAACATTGCCCCCGCCATAGACCAGTGTGATTGAATTTTTTGCGAGTAAGGTTCCAAAGTTTTTCGCCATCTCAGCAAAAACAGGTGAAAACCCGGTGCTGGAGCCGCAAAAAACGCATATTTTCATTGGGAGAGAACTGAAGGACTGCTTCAGAATTTGTTGTCGTGTTTGTTTTTACTCACCATCCTGTTGGGAAATATCCATGGTGAAACAATGGCAAGAACAAACAGGGCAATCACGACAAAAAATGGCCACCAAGATGCAACGTCCATAATGATTGAGTTTTAAAAGCATGTAAAAATACGGGTTATCGAGGAATTTTATAGAAAGTTTAAAAAAAGTTTCTAAGTTTAACTTACTGAGTTGCAACTCATTCGGGTTATTACACAACATGAGAAAATTTATAATCTTCAGTCTGGTCGGTGTTGGCATACTGGGTATCCTGGTAGCCGTGATCGCCTACTTGCAGATCAGAAAGACCAAATCATTCAGTCCTGAGGACTATGTTGTTTTTGAAAAGGACAATCTGACGATCCGTGTTTTTTACAATCGTCCATTCAAAAAAGGCCGGGTGATCTTTGGCTCGCTGGTCCCCTATGACCAGGTCTGGAGAACCGGCGCCAATGAAGCCACCACGTTCGAAACAAACCTGGACCTGAAAATTGAAGGAAAAGTTCTTCCCAAAGGCAAATACTCGCTGTGGACGGTGCCTCGCCGCGATTCGTGGACGGTGATCTTCAACTCGGAATATGGACAATGGGGCATCAACTCGAAAGGTGAAGCGAACAGGCAACCTGAAAGGGATATTCTCGCCGTGGACATCCAGGCTATCGAACAAAACAAGGTGTTTGAACAGTTTACAATCTCTTTTGAAAAAAGCGGTGATGAGACTGAAATGGTTTTCGCCTGGGATAAAACGGTTGCCGCTTTGCCGTTCTCTTATTAGCTATTGCAGCAACGCCCTGACTATCAGCTTTCGCTCCTCGGGCAAAATCGCGGGTATCGCATTGCCAAATACTGTAATCCGATCATGGCTCACTCCCTGAGAAACGAGGTAGTCGGCGATCGCACGCGCCTGTTTCAGCGTGCGGTCATTGTGGTAAATTGTTTTGACCTTCAGTGTGTCTTTCTTGTAGATCTGACCCAAAGAATCGATCTCGTCATATTGCGCGGTGATTGTATCATAGGCCGTTTCTGTAAGGTCTTCACTGGCAACGGAGTCTTCAACGTAACCTTTTAAAAGGACCTGTATCTGGAGTTTCAGATTCGGATTCCCGTTCACAACGCGGCTTAACCTTTTGAGCTCATTGGCGGAAGCAGCCAGGTCAAGCTCTGGAGAGTTCGGGCGGAAGCGCACGATGTCCATGACAATTTCGTCACCTTTTTCCGCTGGTTTTAACACTGCCGTCACTTTTTCACTCTGCGGAAATCTGTCGGAAGTCATGTCAAATGTCTTCGCAAAATAGGTTACGTGATCCTGCTCGGGTTCGACCGTAAGTTCGTATACAGATCCTTCCTTCAGGTATAGAAAGAATGCTCCGTCACTAGCAGCCTTACCGTTGTAAACGACCTTCCGTGTTTGCTTATCGGTTACCGAAATGTACGCTGATATCGGAGAATTTGCCGGATTCACGACCATCCCTTCAATTTTCATCAATCCTTTTGGTCTCAACTGCTCGGGGAAAAGGTATTCAACGATCTCACTTTTCCTCGGGCCCGGCGAGTCGCGCAGTAAATATCGTCCAAGAGCATTGACACTGATATATTGATCGTCAGCAGGCGTGTTTACAAAATCGAGCGGCACCGGATCAGACCAAATGTTGCCGGGTTTCAGGCTGGAAATATACAGATCCATTCCGCCTTTGTTGGGTGTGAGAAGATTAGATGAGAAAATCAGCGTCTCACCATCGGCCATGATCCGCGGCACCTGGGAATTACCGGTATTGATGTTTGCGGGCAATTCAGTCGGTTCGTCCCACTGACCATTTGGTTTTTTAACGACACGGAAAATTTTACAGTTTTCACCTTTGTTCATATCCATTTTACCGCAGCGCATAAAGTACATCGTGTTGCCATCGGTTGTAAACGACGGGCATGCTTCGTGACCTTTGGTGTTGATCGGCATTCCGGGGTTTACGGGTTCACCCCACGCTGCTCCCTTCCATTCGCTGTACCATATATCAAAACCTCCGACGCCCGGCGATTTCATTGTGCTGACATATATTTTTTTTCCATCGGCGCTAAGCGCATAACCCTTTAGGAAATTTGTTCGCGTATGAATTGATTTCGGCAACATTTGTGGCGTGCGCCAGTCTGAAGTTTCGCGGAAAGTAAAAAATGGCGTGAGCACCTGATCTTCTGCGTTGTCGGAAACAAACACCATGGCATTGGCATCGGCGCTGATATAAGGTGCATATAAATTCAGCGAGGGGTGATTAATGCTGGTTGAAAGCTTCCGCATTTTTGCCTGCCCCGACAGTTCGTTCGTTAGCAGCGAGAGAATGAAGAGAAGGGTGAGGTGATACTTCATACGTTTGCATCGGGGTTTATTCCAAAATTAATCATATATCGATACGAAGGCTGTGCCATTTTCGGGAAATTATTTTGGTGTTTTATCCTCCTTGTCAATGATTTTTTCCTCTTTCGATTGTAATTTAGCTGGTCAAAATCAAGGTCGAAAGAAATGATTCAGGTAATTCCATCCATAGCGATCCGAAAAGGAAATGTCGTGAAGATGCGCAAGGGGGATCCTACCAGTGAAAAAGCGTATGACGAGAATCCTTTGGATCTGGCCAAACGTTTTGAAGACCATGGAATAGAAGTGGTGCATATCGTCGATCTTGACGGCGCGGAAAAAGGAGGCCCCGTAAACTGGCATGTGCTTGAAGCCATTGCCGGACACACCGATCTCAAAGTCGACTTCACCGGAGGCATTGCCACGGATGGAGACATCAGCAAGGCTTTTGAGTATGGAGCTGACTATATAACAGCGGCCAGTGTCGCAGTAACGGATCCCGAATTGTTTGCCTCATGGATTATCTCATACGGCCGTGAAAAAATGACGCTCGGCGCCGACGTCATCAATATCGAAACAAAAGAATTGCTTTTCCGGGGATGGCAACACAAATCCCACCTGACTTTTTTTGAACACGTTGACTATTTCTATTCACGTGGATTAAAGTATGTGAAGTCAACGGATGTGTCCCGCGATGGTGTGCTCGAGGGCCCAGCCTTCGGATTCTATCAGCAGATACTCGACACCTTCCCCGACATTTCAATTCTTGCCAGCGGTGGTGTCAGAGGTATAGACGATATCAAACGCCTCAATGACATGGGCATCTTTGCCGTTATTTTCGGTAAAGCCTATTACGAAGGCATCCTTAAGCTCAAAGACCTTGAGCAATTCCTCGTCAAAAAAGAAGCCTGACTTCTAAGTTCATAGTTTGCGGTACATTGACCATAGACCTGGTGCTATGATCAATAAACTGTTTGCTAAAGTCCGGCTAGTCAACGATGTCCTGAAGTTTGTATTTCTCGATGATGTAGTAGAGGAAATTGAAGCTCAGAATCGAGTCATCCTGCGTTTTACCTTGCTTCACCGGGGGCTTTGGAGTGGAACTCACCTTTTCGGTTTTCTTTTGCTGGGCAGGAATGACGGGTGGCGGGGTCTTGGATGTCGATGCGCCTTGATTTCCGGTCAGTGAGTCTTTGGGTGGCGCGGCATATTTCGTGGCATACCGGCTGTCGGCCTCACCGGGCGAGTGAATAATTTTTTCGCGCTCTCTTTCCTTCTCGCTGTCACTATATTCGACCTCCATCACGCCCGAGTCCTGAGTGAACGCCCGATCTACAGACGTCGCGACGAAAATCAACGCGAGCGGCAGGATATGATGAAGCTTGTTCGTCATTTATTCCGGAAACGGCGGAAGGCCTTTTTTGGTTTTTTACTTTCGGAAAAGTACAAAATTAACCGGATATAGTCATTCAGACTACTTTTTTCTGCAAACGTTCAAAATGGCCAAATTTTCATTAAAAAATAGGATTTTTGACTTTTATAGCTACTTTTCACCGACAGAAAGCAGTTATGATCACATGGGAAGACTTCACCAAAGTCGATATACGGGTGGGAACCGTCGTTAAGGCACAGGATTTTCCTGAAGCAAAAAAGCCGGCGATGAAAATTTGGATCGATTTAGGGCCTTTGGGAATTAAACAATCCAGCGCCCAGATCACCGTTCACTATTCGCTGGAATCCGTGGTCGGGAAGCAGGTTGTTTGTGTCGTCAATTTTCCTCCCAAACAAATCGGTAAGTTCATTTCAGAAGTTTTGGTTACGGGATTTCCAGATGCCGAAGCGCATGTAGTATTATGCACAACCGACAAACCGGTTCCTAACGGTGCCCGTCTATTTTAGAAATTGTCAATGATCTATTTTTCCCAACTTCCGCAGATCATACACGGTGAGATCAAATCGCTGCATGAGGACAATCATGTTACGCACCTTCTGACCGACAGTAGAAAAGCCGTCGGTTATCATGGCGCCGTCTTCTTCGCTATACGGGGATCACATCACGACGGACACGACTTTCTCCAGCAATTGTACAACCAGGGGATCAGGCAGTTTGTGCTTGAATACCTACCCCCATCCATGGACGAGCTTCCAGGCTGTAATGTCATTGTCGTCAAATCGTCACTTGATGCGATTCAGGCGTTGGCAACATTTCACCGGTCACAGCTTAAGCTACCGGTAATTGGTATCACGGGCAGCAATGGAAAAACGATCATCAAGGAGTGGTTGTACGTTTTGCTTTCGCCGGATCGGCACATCGCGAAAAATCCCGGAAGCTATAATTCACAACTCGGAGTTCCTCTCTCCGTTTGGCAACTTCAGTCTCATCATCAGCTGGGAATTTTTGAAGCCGGAATTTCACGGCCGGGTGAAATGGCCCGGCTGGCCAATATCATTCAGCCTTCGATCGGAATATTTACCAATCTCGGCACCGCTCATGATGAAGGCTTTTCAAGCGCGGAGCTGAAACTTTCAGAGAAACTGGAGCTCTTCAGGTCTTCGGAAATTGTTATCTATTGCCGTGACCAGCTTCAGGTTCACGAATCTATCAAAACTAAAAATCTCAAAGGACTGAGCTGGGGATTGCACGAAGCGTCTGGGATCAGGATCAGCCGTAACGCGGGTTTTTTTGACATTCAGTATAAAGAAAAGAATTTTTCAATAACACTTCCATTCAACGATGCTGCATCGATTGAAAACTGCATGCATTGCATTGCCCTGATGATCTACCTGGGATACAATGAAAGCGTCATCCATGAGAGAATGACCTTGCTCAGATCCGTACCCATGCGGCTTGAGTTGAAAGAGGGAGTCAATCAGTGTCAGCTTATTGATGACACCTATAACAACGACCTGGCCGGATTGCAGATCAGCCTTGATTTTTTATCCAATCAACATCAGAAGAAAAATAAGACACTGATCCTGTCCGATATCCTCGAGTCAGGAATGACGGATGTCACTTTAGCCAGGTCTATATCGGAACTAATCGCGGGAAAAAATCTCAAACGCTTTATCGGGATCGGGCCGTTATTGTTCTCGCAAAAGGAGAATTTTTCCGGTAACTCGTCATTCTTTAGAACGACTGAAGAATTCCTAGCCCAATTTGATTTCAACAAGTTGCAGGACGAGATCATCCTGATCAAAGGAGCGCGAACATTCCGCTTTGAAAAGATCGTTCACAAGCTGCAGCGAAAAGTGCACGGCACAGTGATGGAAATAGACCTCGGTGCTGTGGTGGATAACCTGAATTATTTCAGGTCCATGCTAAAGCCTTCAACGCGCATCATGGTCATGGTAAAAGCTTTTGCTTATGGCAGCGGCAGCATTGAGATCGCAAACGTGCTGCAATATCACAAGGTGGATTACCTCGGCGTTGCGTATGCGGATGAGGGTATCGAATTGCGGAAAAACAACATCGCTTTGCCGGTCATGGTGATGAATCCCTCGGAAGAAAGTTTTCAATCGCTGCTCGATCACAACCTCGAACCCGAGATTTATAGCTTTAAACTGCTGGACGAGCTGCTCCGGTTTCTCGATGGACGAACGGTCACAGTACACCTGAAACTTGACACCGGCATGCACCGCCTGGGATTTGAGGAAAAGGAAGTCGAAGCCCTGCAGGCGGTTCTGCTTCGGCACGGGAACCTGAAGGTTGGCAGTATCTTCAGCCACCTTGCAGGGGCGGATGAGCGATCGCATGATGTCTTTTCGAACCATCAGGCAACCCGTTTCGAGACGATGGCCGACAGGTTGTCGCAACGTCTGGGTTACCGTCCGTTTTATCACTTGCTGAATTCCCCAGGGATCCTGAGGCTCCCACATTTGCAGTTTGATATGGTCAGGTTAGGCATCGGACTCTACGGGGTGGACCCGACAAAAGAAAACTTCAAAATGCTGAGACCGGTGACCACTCTTAAAACGATCATCTCGCAAATTAAACACGTCAGGGCAGGCGACACCATTGGATACGGCCGGAGAGGCAAAGCTGAAAAAGATATGGCGCTCGCCACAATTGCGATCGGCTATGCAGATGGCTTCAGCCGTGCTTTCAGCCGGGGGGTTGGACAGGTTGCAGTAAACGGAAAACTTGCTCCGGTTGTGGGAAATGTTTGTATGGATATGACAATGATCGACATTACCGGTATTGGAGCAAATGAAGGGGACGAAGTTATTGTATTCGGGAAAGAAAATCCGATTCACCTGCTGGCTGAAAAAATCAACACCATACCCTACGAGATCCTCACCAGCACCAGCGAGCGTGTGAAGCGTGTTTTTGTGGCGGAGAGTATTTAGTGCGGGATTGTTGACCCTTCTTTAGCCACAGCCGAGATTTTCCATGGTACGCTTTGGAAATCGCGAATGTCCGAGGTCGCGAGATTCAGCATGCTCAATCGTTGGCCAGGGATTTCTTGTTTTCGGCTCCTGTTGTTTTTTCAACCATTGGTATTCACAAATAAAAGCACAAACGTGCTTCAAATGATTGCTTGGCTCACACGTCGCCCATATCTTTGCCTTGTTTATATTTAATCTAAATTAGTTTTTTGATGCATAGCGCTAAAACGGTGGCGGAGATGAAACCTGGCGAAACAGCCGTAATTGCCGGTTTTAGCGATGATCTGGTCTCTGTTAAACTTATGGAAATGGGTTGTTTGCCAGGAGTGCCCATTCGCTTCAATTTTACAGCGCCATTTGGAGATCCGGTTTGCATCAGCGTTTCAGGGTATGAGCTTTCACTCAGGCTTGAAGAAGCGGCAACTATCACAATCTTGAACTAATGTCGGGTAAGAAGCGGGCGAAAATTGCGTTAGTCGGAAATCCGAATTCAGGAAAATCGTCGTTGTTCAACCAGTTGACAGGGCTTAACCAGCGGATTGGAAATTTTCCTGGAGTTACTGTCGAAAAAAAATCCGGGATCTGTGTCCTGCACAAAGGCGACGAAGTGGAGTTGATTGATCTCCCGGGCACTTACAGCATTTACCCCAGAAGCCTCGACGAACGAATCGTTTCAGAAATACTGCTCGATCATCGTTCAGATTCAACGCCGGAAAAAGTCATTGTCATCGCCGACGCGACCAATCTGAAGAGAAGCCTGTTGCTCGTAACACAGGTTATTGACCTCGGGCTTCCTGTTATTTTGGGGCTTAACATGATGGATCTCGCTGCAAAGGCCGGGGTGAGTTACGATATCAAGCTATTATCTGCGAAACTCGGTGTTCCCGTTATTCCGATCAATGCGCGAAACGGCATCGGCCTTGAAGAGCTCAGGAAAGTCATTTCATCAGTACCGCACGAAAATCCAAAACCAGTTTTCCAGATATGGAACGAGACGAAGGCGGCGGTGGCTGAAGTGAGGTCTGCTTTGGGTGTCGACAATGATTACGAAGCATACCAGTTTTTAGAGCAACCGGCGTCGTTGAAGTTTCTTACCAGCGCGCATCAGGATCAGTTAACGCGTATCCGGAGCCGACACAACCTTTTCCCCGGAAAATTTCAGGGTGCGGAAACCATCCAACGCTACCACCTGATACAGGAATTGCTGAACGCCGTCACCATCAAAGTAGCCAGTAAAAACTGGAACCAGTATTCCAATCGCCTCGACAGCATACTGCTCCATAAAGTCTGGGGATATGTCATTTTTTTCGGAGTCCTGTTTTTGATATTCCAGTCGATTTTTGCCTGGGCGGAGTTGCCGATGGATTTGATCGACGCCGGGTTCGCGCGTCTTTCATTTCTCATAAAAAACAGCTTGCCTGCCGGCAGACTTACGAGTTTGTTGGCCGAGGGGTTGATTCCCGGAATTGGCGGCATCCTCATATTCATTCCGCAGATTGCAATTCTTTTTGCCTTCATCTCCATACTCGAGGAGTCGGGCTATATGGCGCGGGTTGTTTTTTTGATGGACAAGGTTATGCGCAAGTTTGGACTCAACGGAAAGAGCGTCGTACCGCTGATGTCCGGAGTCGCATGCGCTATACCTGCAATCATGGCAACGCGAACGATCGGCAACTGGAAGGAGCGGACCATCACAATCCTGGTCACACCGTTAATGAGCTGCTCCGCCAGGCTACCTGTATTTACCGTGTTGATAGGTCTTATCGTTCCAAGTGAAAAAGGGTTTGGATTCTTTAACCTGCAGGGAATTGCTTTAATGGGATTATACCTGCTCGGGTTTGCTGCCGCGATGGGTTCGGCGTGGATCATGAAAATTCTTATCCGCGTCAGAGAAAGAAGTTTCCTCATCATGGAAATGCCAGCGTACCGGATCCCGAAATGGTCGAACGTCGGATTTACCCTGATTGAAAAAACAAAAGCGTTTGTATTTGAAGCTGGCAAGGTGATCATTTCGATCTCCATCATCTTGTGGGTACTGGCGAGTTATGGACCGGGTCAGGAGTTCGCACAGGCCGAAAAACTTGTGCGTCAGCAGTCCGCTGAAGAATCCCTTACTGAACAGGCATTACAGGACAGGATCGCTGCCTATAAACTGGAGCATTCATACGCCGGGGTTATTGGCAAAGGGCTCGAGCCCCTCATTGCCCCGCTGGGGTATGATTGGAAAATAGGTATTGCATTGATCACTTCGTTTGCGGCCAGGGAGGTATTTGTTGGGACGATTGCCACCATCTACAGCATTGGCAGCGTGGATGAGGACGATACAAATACGATCAAAGAGCGCCTCAGGCAGGAGATCAATCCGCAAACTGGCCAACCCCGCTTCAACATGGCGGTTGGGTTCTCCCTTCTGGTATTTTACACTTTCGCGATGCAATGCATGAGCACCCTTGCCGTCGTCTACAGGGAAACCAACGGCTGGAAATGGCCCATGATCCAATTGATATACATGACGGCGCTGGCCTATATTTCTGCTCTTATCGTGTACCAAACCCTTTCCTGATTCTCTCCTGAACTTATTGTATCTTTGCGCTTTCTGGATCTATGTACAGAGATTATCACCTGGCTTTGCTATGCCTTACGCACCTGCTGATATGCGCCGATGGTGTTGAGCACGAAAGTGAAATTGATGCACTGAAGATCATCAAGGACCGGGAGGGCATTACGAACGCCGTTTTTTCCGAATTCGAAAAAATGCTGCGAACGAAAAAAGAAAAAGAGATTTACCAAACGGGTATCGGGCATCTCAGCCATTGTTCAGATTTGGAAAAACTAAATGTATTTGTAACCCTTTATAAACTTTCAGAAGTGGATGGCCGCGTTCATGTGAAGGAGATCAAGTTACTGCTCTATTCGATCAAGGTGGCAGGAGTTGAATTCAATGACGTCGTAAACCGCGCTATGCTCACGCCATCACTCATCTAATCATCGTCATGACTACAAGAGTTTTCAATTTGCTGGCATTGATCAGTGTGCTTTTTTCATGTACCAACGAGGCCCCCGTTCAGGTCAATAAGTTTTCGGATGCTGCGATTCAGAAAATTTCCGAATTCAAGGATCGTCGACAATCTGACAGCCTCTATCGGTTTCTTATCCACCCCGATCCACTATACCGGAAAGACGCCGCCCTGGCGTTCGCCTCGGTTCAGGATTCACTTGCCATCCATCATCTCGGAAAGTTGCTGATTCAGGAAAAGGACACCATGGTCAGAAGTTACGTCGCCTTTGCCATTGGACAAACTCCTTCCCGTGACAGCGAGAGAATATTGCTGGCGGCGATCATAAAGGAAAGGAACGCGACGGTTTTAAGTGAGCTGATGGAGGCTTATGGGCGGGCAACAACACACTGGCAATTGATCAACCCCGCCTTTTTCCATGACACCGTCAAAGCCGAAGGCCTTGCCTGGTCAATTTACAGGGCCGGACTCAACGGAAAAACCGATTCAACGGCCAACCGCGTCGCTTCAGACCTTTTAAGCCAGGAGTACAACTTCCGCACACGCCTCGGGGCTGCCCATTATTTTTCAAGAAGCGCTAAAGATTTTCAAAGACAACTTCCCGCTGTCATTAATTCAGCAACGAAGGACCCCGCACCAGAAGTCAGGATGGCTGCAACCTATTCATTGCGAAAAATCAAGACAGCGGAATCCCTGGAAAGCCTGAAAAATATCCTTGATTCGGAGAAGGATCCCGGCATCCGTGTGAATGCCGTCAGGGCCCTTCAAAATTTCGATTTTGCGGAAACAAGAAGCACATTGGTCAAAGCTTTACGAGACAAGCACAGGAATGTCGGTATCGCAGCGTCGGAAGTGCTGAAGACACTTGGCACCGAAGAAAACTGGGTCGAACTGGCAAATCTTACGACGACCCATGAGCACTGGCGAATACGTTCAAATCTTTATGAAGGAGCATTAAAAGCATCAAGAGCACAGACTATCGCCGATGAGATCACCGTGTTGTACAATGATTCCGCCAATCCCTATGAGAAGGCAGCCCTTCTCGCAGCCCTGCAGCACAACCTCCCTTCGCTTGACTTCATCGAACAGGAATTTATCAAAGCACGGAACCCCGTTATACGGACAGCCGCGGCGAGCACGCTTGCCAATTATAACTACGATGCCGGATTTACGCCAACCCACAAGGACCGTTTTATTGCGCTTGTCAAACAGGCGGTTTCACTGGGAGATCCTCCGGCCATCGCAACGCTGGTCACGCCGATTGCCGATCCGAAACTGAAGTACAACGAAGTCTTGAAGGACGTTACTTTTTTGAAAAGCGCGCTGAAGGAGATGTCTCTTCCCCAGGATTTCGAGGCGATTGAGCCACTGGAAAAAGCACTTGCATACCTGGAGGGAACGGAGCCAGGGAGTATTGAGAACGTTTACAATCATCCAATCGACTGGGATCACGTTAAAACCATTCCGCGGGACCAGGTCGTTGTCATTAAAACTTCCCGGGGTCATATCAAAGTCAGATTGTTTGTTGAAGAAGCCCCGGGTTCTGTTTCGAATTTTTTGAAGCTTGCCAGAAACAATTACTTTGATAAAAAACTTTTTCACCGGGTTGTCCCGAATTTTGTGATCCAGGGTGGATGCAAGCGCGGGGATGGTTCGGGCAGCGAAAACTATTCGATCCGTTCGGAGTTCTCCCATCGGCGGTACCTGACCGGCAGCGTCGGAATGGCCTCTTCAGGCAAAGACACGGAGGGAACCCAGTGGTTTATCACGCACTCGCCGACGCCGCACCTGGATGGGAGATATACACTATTCGGTGAGGTGATTGACGGAATGGAGGTTGTCAATCTGATTGAACTCGGGGACGTAATCAATTCCATCCAGGTCAAATAACGCCGCGTGGCCGCGGGATTTTTTACCTTCTGATCGACTCGTTAACTTGCTCCCGCAAAAAGGCGCAATAGTCATGAAGCAATCAAGGATCGGGATTTTGGGCGGTGGTCAGCTTGGCCGGATGCTGATTCAATCGGGAATTGACTTCAATATTGACTTTCATATTCTCGATCCGGATCCAAACGCGCCATGTGCCGCAATTTCAAATTTTCATCAGGGCAAATTAACGGATTTCGACACAGTCGTTGCATTTGGCAGCAAATGCGATCTGATTACGATTGAAATCGAAAATGTAAATACTGCCGCACTGAAAGAGCTTGTCGCGCAGGGGAAGAAAGTCTTTCCACAGCCGGAAGTTATCGAGTTGATCCAGGACAAACGACTGCAAAAAAACTTTTATAAAGCGCGAGGCATCCCTACGGCGGACTTCATCCTGACCGAAAATGCGTCAGATGTCAGAACGAACGTGAGCTTTCTGCCAGCGGTCAACAAGCTCGGTCGCGAAGGTTATGATGGACGAGGCGTTCAGATCATCCGGTCTGAATCCGAACTCGGACTTGCCTTCGACGCCCCAGGTCTGCTTGAAAAACTCGTGGATTTCGAAAAAGAGATCGCGGTGATCGTCGCCCGAAACGAGGCGGGAGAAATCCGGACTTTTCCGGCAGTTGAAATGGTGTTTCATCCTGTGCGCAACCTCGTGGAATACCTCTTTGCGCCAGCTGAAATTACCGCGCCGGTCCTCGATCAGGCGAATTCAATTGCTGAAAGAATCATCCGTGAGTTAAACATGACCGGATTGCTTGCCGTGGAGATGTTTGTAACAAAAAGCGGCTCGGTGCTTGTCAACGAGATTGCACCGCGACCGCACAACAGCGGCCACCAGACGATTGAGGCAAATATGACATCACAGTACGAACAACATTTGCGTGCGATACTTAACTGGCCTCTGGGAGAGACAGCATTGATGTTACCAAGTGCAATGGTAAATTTGCTCGGAGAGCCAGATCATTCAGGGCCGGCAAAGTACAGCGGTTTTGAGGAATTGCTTCGTCATCCGGGAATTCATGTTCATCTTTACGGAAAGTATATGACAAAACCTTTTCGCAAAATGGGTCATGTGACCATTGTTGATCAGGATATTGAGGAATTAAAAAAGAAGGCGGAGTTTGTAAAGCAAACGTTAAAAGTTATCAGCTGATATGAGCAATCCTTCCATTGGTATCATCATGGGCAGCCAGTCCGACCTTTCAGTGATGAAAGATGCTGCTGACTTTCTGGATGAGTTATCCATCCCCTATGAATTAACGATTGTTTCCGCCCATCGCACGCCTCGAAAAATGGTCGATTACGCTTCCGATGCGCGGCAGCGGGGACTGAAGGTTATCATTGCGGGGGCGGGCGGCGCGGCCCATCTTCCGGGAATGGTGGCCTCGCTAACCTCATTGCCGGTAATTGGCGTGCCCGTGAAATCATCGAATTCTATCGATGGCTGGGATTCAGTGCTTTCCATTTTGCAAATGCCGTCTGGGGTACCAGTCGCAACAGTTGCTCTGAATGGGGCCCGGAATGCCGGTATACTTGCTGCCCAGATTCTGGGCTGTACAGACGTGGATATCGCCGTAAAACTGGACGATTTCAAAAAAGAATTGCAGAGAAAAGTTGAATCAGCCGCTAAAAACCTCGATTTAAAGGGCTGGCGAGAGTCTTTATAACTTGTTTTTACGATTTGTTGAAAATCGCTATCTTCACAACCTTCCCTTCCATGTTCTATTATGAATCCGAACGAAAAAGGCTGGTTGAAAGAATACCTTGAATTCCGCCAGGAATTGTTAAAGGATTTTTCTCTCGAGAATATGCACAGGGATTCACATCCGGAACATTCGCTGTACCGGATTGTGCAGCCCACGGGATTAATGTACGGTCATACCGTGGGAAATGTCGACCACCCGGCCCAGGATCAATGGCATGAAAAGGACAAGATGAAGATCCTGCTTGCAGAGAGCCTGATCAGCAGCTCCCTTCTTTTTTATGATAAACCTGTCAGTTCGCCGGATGACATATCGAATGTCATCGTCAAAACGCTGGAGAACATTGGCAACTTTTACAACAATATATTCCCTGAGCTGTCAACGCCGTCGAAAACGCTGTTTGGAAAGAAGCGTTCCGCCCTGGAGATCGCGGAAAAGATCCTCGATAAAAGGATCGAACGCACGACGGATCATGCAGGCAATTTCTGGAGTTACTTCTTTCACAACAGTCTTCTGTTCCTCGATGTTTTTATTTTCGGCCAATGGATCCACACAAACGCGGACCGGATTGTCGCCGATTTCTTCCGCTATGAACGCGACGAGCTGAGATTTTCGGTTGTGAAAGTCATTGCGGCAGCGGCGCATGCCAATAAGGAAGTGGTGTTTGAAGAGAAAAAGCTTGTTGATTTTTTCATTCACAGCACAAATTTGCCTTCGGAAAAAAGAAAAGAAGCGCTGCGCATATTTGAAACCGGGGTCGAGATCGAAGAGATCGCTCTGCCTTCGGAGAATTCCTGGATCCTGAAAAAATTCTTCCTCGAAATGGCCATCCTGACGATATGGGCCGACAAGAAGTTCGAGCAGAGCGAAATGGATTTTCTCAGAAGATTCGCCGTTTACCTGAACTTTAGCGAAGAAGATCTGGAAAACAGCCTGATTGCAATTGAAGGTTTTGTACTGGAGCATTGGGAGCAACTGGAATACCTGCAAAACAAACAGGACTACAACCAGGTGAGCGAACAATTCATCAAGCGCATTGCGAAGATCGCTGAAAAGAACAAAAGCCGTTTATTGAAAGAGTTGCAGGGCAGTTCCGAAATCATCAACCTGATCAAAAAAGCGCGCTCAAACGAGCTGACATTGGAAGAAAAAGAGAACATGCGGATGCAACTCATCATGATCCTGAAAACCGTTCCTACGTTCGTGATCATTTCGCTGCCGCAGAAATTCCTGACACTCCCAATCCTGTTGAAGATCCTTCCCCGCAATATCTTTGCTGAGGGTGTGGTGGAGTAATTGCCTCTTACTGGGGTTGTTTGGAGGTCCGCCTCGGCACGAGCACCGAAAAAATAATCGATAGCGTGAGCGTTGCAATGATCACTGCGAACGAGAGGTAGACGTTTACATCAATATGCCATATATCGAGGAGCATTTTTGCTCCAATAAAGAACAGGATAATCGATAGTCCTTTCTGAAGCAGATAAAATTTGTCAATGATCCCCGCCAGCAGGAAGAACATGGCCCGCAACCCCATGACCGCGAAAATATTTGAAGTATAGATCAGGAATTCGTTCCGGGTTATCGCAAATGCTGCCGGAATCGAATCAACGGCAAATAACAAGTCCGTTGTCTCGATCAGAACGATCACCAGAAAGAGGGGTGTAAACCGCAATTTGCCGGTTTCGCGCACAACAAATTGACCGCCGTGGTCATCCCGGGTCATCGGTAAATATCTCTTGCAGAACCTGAGAATGGGATTTTTTTCCGGTTCGATCTTCTCATCGCCATCTTCAAAATAGATCCGTATCCCTGAGTAGAGCAGAAATACCCCAAAAATGTAGAGGATCCAGCTGAATTGCGCTATTAACAGGGCTCCAACAAAAATGAAAATCCCCCGGAAAACGATCGCCCCCAGGATACCCCAGAATAATATTTTGTGATAGTAATCTTCGTTTACCTGAAAGTATTTCAGGATCAGAAGGATGACGAAAATGTTGTCAACCGAGAGTGCGTATTCGGTCAAATATGCAGAAAAATACTGTACAGCCCCTTCGGCCCCGCTTTCATCATACACGTAAATGAAGTACCCGAACACGGTAGATACCAAGACCCAGAAAATGGACTGGTAAAGCGCTGATTTTGTAGAGATCTTATGCGCTTTCTTATGAAACAAGCCCAGATCAAGAACCAGGAACAGGATGATAATGACCGCGAATAGGCCAAACAAGATGGTTTCCATCTGGCTATCGTTCCTGAATATGGAAAAGACGAGTATGGTAAAAAATGAGTGCAACAGGGTTCAATTACTTAATAAAGGAATAAAACCAATAAAAAATGAGCAGCTTCAGTCCTCCTTAATTTTCAAAACTACAAATATTATTTAATCCCAAAAACTTACACAAATGATTTATCCGAACGATTTTAAACAGTATGGCGGTCAGGAGCAATGTTCACAAATGCCCTGGATCAAAAGATTTAATTCCTGAGCTTCGTACCCTTTCGGTAGTCGGACAACGGGAATATCCACATTCAGGCAGCTGGTTTGGCCGCAATGAGTACACTTGAAATGGACATGTTCATGGTGATGGGCGGCTGTGCTGCAGGCCTCCTTGCAAAGGGCATACTTCAGTCCTCCTTCGTCGTCAAGCACCTTGTGGATGATCCCTTTATCGAGGAATGTTCTAAGTGTCCTGTATATGGTCACGCGGTCGGAGCTGTCAATTACCTGTTTTTCGATGTCGCCGAACGAAAGGGCGAAATTTCTTTTCAGAAAAAGGTGCAGGATTTCCTGCCGCGTAGGAGTCGACCGCAATTGATATTGCCGCAATAGCTCGGTTGAGATCGCCTTCATGATTCTATTGCAATTGCAGCTTGAGTAGATTGTTATAAACGCCGTTGTTCATTTTGGTCAGCTCGGAATGGGATCCCATTTCAGCAAGACGCCCTTCCTTGATCACAAAGATACGATCAACTTTTTTAATGGTGCTCAGCCGGTGAGCAATGACTATCGTGGTGCGGCCTTCCATTAATTTTTCCAGGGCCTGTTGTACAAGAGCTTCCGACTGGGCATCAAGGGAACTGGTTGCTTCGTCCAATATCAGGATAGCGGGGTCCTTGAGGATCGCACGCGCGATCGCGATCCGCTGCCGTTGGCCACCGGAAAGTTTGACTCCCCGGTCACCGACAACCGTATCGAATTTATCAGGGAAACTCTCAATAAAGTCAAGGGCATTTGCCTTTTTCGCCGCGATACGGATCTCATCCATCGATGCATCCGGTTTTCCATAGCGAAGGTTCTCCGCGATGGTACCTCCGAAAAGGATCACCTCCTGTGGCACGATGCCAATGTTAGCGCGGTACGATGACAGGTTGTAATCCTCCATGTTTTGATCGTCGACCAGGATGTCTCCGTGCCTGAGTGGATAGAATCTCATCAGCAAATTGATGATCGTTGATTTACCGGAGCCACTTTGACCGACGAGTGCAATTTTTTCCCCGGCCTCGATCCGGAAATCAAGATTCCGCAGCACAACAAAATCCGGGCGTGTTGGATAACTGAAATTTACATTTCTGAATTCAACTGCACCTGCGAGTTTTAACACGTGAGGAACCTGGCCCGATTCGTCCTCCTGGGTAAGTAATTCGAGCACCCTTTCGGAAGCACCGATCGACTTCTGGAACTGCGAATAAATGTCACCAAGGCCGGCGATGGAAAATCCGATCATCGTTGTATAGATCACGAATGAAATCAACTGACCATGGGTGAGCGTTCCGGCTTGTACCAGGTTTGCGCCATACCATCCAACGGCTACAATTCCGGTGAAAACGGTAAAAATGATAAAGGAAATAAACATCGCGCGTTGACGACCCGACCTCATGGCGATTGCAACAACATCCTTAAGCGCATTCCGGTATCGGCCTATCTCATAAACTTCATTGGTAAACGATTTTACGATCGAAATAGATTGAAGGGATTCTTCCACTACCACATTGGCTTCCGCAAGCTTGTCCTGCGCTTTTCGTGAAAGCTTCCGGATGTATTTCCCAAATATCAATCCCGAAATTACAACCAACGGGAATGTGAGAAGCATGAAAGTCGCCAGTGAAGGGGCCAGCACAAAAATGATCGCCGTTCCGAAAATGAGTGTGAGAATCTGTCGGAGGAACTCGGCGAGTGTAAAACTAAACGTGTCCTGAAGGGTACCTACATCGGACGTGATGCGGCTCATCAATTCCCCAACGCGACGGCTATCAAAAAATGTCATCGGCAACCAGATGATTTTCTCGTATACCGAAGTCCGAATGTCTCTGATGCCGCGCTCGCTGACAATCGTAAAGGTGTACACGCGCACAAAAGAAAAAATGCTTTGAAAAAAAAGAACGGCGATCAGACACAGCCCGACGGTGTCGACCGAAGTGAAGTATTTTGATTTTCCGGAAGGAACGTCCAGCAGCTCGCCGGACAAACGAGGAAACGCCAGCAGCGTGACAGTAGACAGGATCAGCGAAAAAAGACCTGTAATGAAAAATCCCCTGTACGGCAACATAAAACGGAAAACCCCAAGCAGCTTCAGGATCGTTAACTTGTTGATGGGTCGTTTGTCCTCGTCTTTCAGCGGCTCCCTGCCTCTCTTTGCCATATCAATTAGTCGATAAAAATTTTGCCTGCGATTGTGAATTCAACGGTGTCCCCAAGAATTATTTTTTGGCCGCCCCTGATGGAATAAGAAGTCAGGACATTGGTGTTTTCGATCTGTTCGAATTCCAGTGTAATGAGTCTTTCAGTTTTCATCAGCGCGTTTTTTTCAGCATACAGCCCTTCGATCTTCCGGGGCTGGTCAGGAGACGTTTGATAAAAAATTTTCAGGTATTGTACCGGCATGTCCTCGCGCGCTGTGAACGACTTGATGGTCAGATTGCTGGTCTTGTCAAGAATTCCATCCCTGACGATATAATTTTCGCGGTTGCCCTTTTTGTTGATCATTTGCAGCTGCTGGAAAATTTCCAGTTCCTTCTCCCACATCGATTCCGTTGGCGTGTAAACGCTGTCGTCCTGTTCCAGGGCGATCGTTCCTCCCTTTTGAAGCCTCGCGTTTTTGGCCGTCAGGTATTTTACCTGGGCAGTCAACACGCTATCGACGGGATAGAGCGAAAACTTTTCCTGCCCGGTGTTACAGGATAACAGACTCAGGAAAATAGCCGTGATACTGGCGCAGAAAAGCCTTCCGTTATTTTCCAAGCAATACATTTCCGGTCATTTGTGTTGGTATGGCCACACCCATGAGTGTCAGGATCGTGGGAGCAAGATCCCCAAGCTTGCCGTCTTTTATTGTGCCTTTGTAGTCAGCATCTACGAGGATACACGGAACAAGATTCGTTGTGTGCGCAGTGTTCGGAGTCCCGTCATCGTTGATCATCACATCCGCATTTCCATGGTCTGCAATGATAATGGTGGCGTAGCCATTTTTAAGAGCCGCTTCGGTTACTTGTTGTGCGCAGTAATCTACGGTCTCGCATGCCCTGATGGCTGCTTCGAAAACTCCTGTATGACCAACCATGTCCGGGTTTGCAAAATTAAGACATATAAAATCAGCCTGACGTTTTCCGAGCTCGGGTATGATCTTGTCTTTGATATCGTGCGCGCTCATTTCCGGTTTCAGATCATAAGTCGGCACTTTGGGTGACGGGCAGAGAATTCGCGATTCTCCCGGAAAAACCTCTTCGCGGCCGCCGGAAAAAAAGAATGTAACATGCGGATACTTCTCCGTCTCGGCAATCCGGATCTGTTTCTTGCCCGCCGTTGCAACGACTTCGCCTAAAGTTTTTTCGAGATTGTCCTTATCGAAGATCAGCTTCACGTTCCTGAAGGTGTCATCATAATTGGTCAGGGTGATGTAGTGAAGTTTCAGTTTTTTCATTCCATGATCCGGGAAATCCTGCTGGGTCAGCGCAACCGTGATCTGCCGGCCCCTGTCGGTCCTGAAATTGAAACATAAAACCACGTCGCCTTCGTCTATTGTGCCGCTTTCGGTTCCGTCGCTGACGATGATCGGTTTGATAAATTCATCCGTCACATTGGTGTCGTATGAACGTTGAAGGGCAGCGAGCGGGTCTGTTGTTTTTTCCCCGATTCCTTTTACTATCGCGTCATAGGCAAGCCTGATCCTTTCCCAGCGGTTATCTCTATCCATGGCGTAATACCGGCCAATGATCGTTGCAAGTTTGCCGGTTGTACTTTTCATGTGATCAAGGAGATTTTGCAAATATGAGAGTCCGCCTTTCGGATCCGTATCACGGCCGTCGGTAAACGCGTGTACAAATAGTTTCCGGATGCCATTTTCATGGGCGATGGAAATGAGTCCTTTCAGGTGGTCGATATGAGAATGAACGCCGCCGTCAGAAACCAGGCCGATGAAATGAATTTTTTTATCGTTGTCTTTGGCATAGGAAAATGCTTCTTTCAGAACTTCATTTCCGAACAGCTCCCGATCTTCAATCGCTTTATTTACCCGCACCAAATCCTGGTAGACGATGCGTCCGGCCCCTATATTCATATGTCCCACCTCGGAGTTTCCCATTTGTCCCGGTGGCAGACCGACAGCGAGACCGGATGCTTCGAGTTTGGAGTTTGGATATCGTCCGTAAAGGGAATTGATAAATGGTGTTTTTGCTTTGTCAACAGCCGATACGGCTTTGTTTTTCGCAATTCCCCATCCATCAAGTATCATGAGAAGCACCTTCTTATTCATCGCTGATTTGTTTTTCTAACTGTTCGAATTAAATTGTGCGCGTTCTAAAAATAGCCCGCAAATATAGATACGATTCAAATAAATCAGAGCATAAAGTTAGCTACTGCCGCTGTAATCGATTGAGATATGTCATTCTATCATCTTTATTCCGTATCTTTCAAGGAATGGCATAATTTTGGCCATAAAAGATCACTGTCATGAAGGGGAAAAGATTTATTGCGTTGCTGATTTCCTCCCTGCTTTCCTTACAGATGTTTGCTGTTTTTGCTCAAACCGATGTAATTGGTCAGGTGAAGGAGACTATTAAGGCCGGTAGTGCGAAAGAACTGTCGAAATTCCTGTACCAGACGGTGGATGTCACCATCGAAGGGAACTTGCAAAGCTATAGCAAAGCGCAGGCGGAATTTGTTTTCCGCGACTTTTTCAAACAACACCCGCCTAATGAATTTTCGATCATTCACCAGGGCTCCTCGAAGGGCGGGCAGCCGTTTGCCATCGGGCATTATAAAAGCGGCGTTGACACGTATCGTGTCTTTATGAAGATCAAATCCACGAACAATCAACAATTGCTTCACGAAATTTCGTTTTCCAAGGAGTAAAGGCCCATTATTTTAAATCCTCCTTTGCTTTATTCTGACCGGCTGAGATTTATTTTTGCACGGTGAAACCATCATATATCACCCAGGATTATCTCAGCGCTTTTATTTCCGATGCCTTCAGCGAAGACGTGGGAGACGGAGATCACTCTTCCCTGGCCTCCATTCCCGCCGAGGCTACCAGCCAGGCCAAATTAGTGGTGAAAGACCATGGGATTCTTGCGGGAGTGGATCTTGCCCTTGAAATTTTTCGCTTTTTTGACCCGACGCTAAAAGTAGAGGTCAGGCTTCAGGATGGCGCATCCATACGTCCCGGCGATATCGCTTTTGTAGTTTCCGGTTCCGCGCGGTCAATTCTTACCACGGAACGATTGGTTCTTAACGCGATGCAAAGAATGAGCGGGATTGCGACAAAAACACGCCATCTGGCGAACCTGCTGGAGGGAACCAAAGCAAAATTGCTGGACACCCGCAAAACAACACCCAATTTCAGGCGAATCGAAAAATGGGCCGTTATCATAGGTGGAGGGCAGAATCACCGGATTGGACTTTACGACATGATCATGCTCAAGGATAATCATATTGACATGGCGGGTGGAATTGGTTCAGCAATCAACCGGACAAAAGAGTATCTTCGCGCAAAAAACAAACTGCTGCGGATTGAGGTTGAGACAAGAAACCTTGACGAGGTCAGACAGGTGCTGGAGGCCGGCGGAGTTGACATGATCATGCTTGACAACATGGATCTTGAAACGATGAGAAAAGCCGTGAAGATGATCGATGGTCGCTTCAAAACGGAGGCAAGCGGGGGTATTTCAGAAGATACGATCAGAGAGGTTGCGGAATGCGGCGTCGATTTCATTTCTGTTGGCGCACTGACACATTCGATCAAAAGCCTGGATCTGAGTTTGAAGGCAATAAAATAGAATACAAATAAGGAAGATTCATTTATGATTGTAAAGACCAAGAATTACAAACTCGATAAGAAAACATATATCAGCCTTGCGCTGAAAAATATCCTTAAGCGACAGGGTTGGATCGCCGCGGTTGCAGCATTCGTGATTTGCCTGCAGTATACGTGGGCGCCCAGCATTTGGTGGTTTATCGGCGCAGTTTTGGGATTGCTCCTCTACATCCTTTTCTGGTGGATCCAGTTTTATGGTGTGACCCAATTGGAGCAGGGAAAAATGCTTTTTGAAAAATTCTCCTACGAAATCTCCAGTCAGCAAATACTGATGAAACTCAGTCCGCGTGAGGGCATGCCTTTAAAATGGGACCAGATCAGACGGGCCGCGATGGAAAAGGACGCGTTTGTACTGATCGTCAACAAGGCTCAGCTCATCCATCTTCCTTTCAAGATTTTCAACAGTGAAAATGAAAGAAAGTTTCTGACAAACGTGCTGAGGGCAAAGGGCCTGTTGAAGTCCTGATGCAAGTTGCGTTGTGATGGCAAAGCTCACCACCACTCAGGCGCATGAAAAGATCAGGCGTTTTTGTGCTTACCAGGAACGTCATCACCAGGAAGTCCGCATCAAGCTCCTGTCTTATGGGGTAACTGGCGATGCTGCCGAAGAGATCCTTGCAACCCTTATTACCGATGGATTTTTAAATGAAGAACGGTTTGCAAAAGCATTCGCGGGCGGAAAATTCCGAATGAAAAAATGGGGCAGACTAAAGATCATAAACGCCCTGGAATCACGCGGCATCACCAGGAATTGCATTCGTGCCGCCATGACCGAAATTCCCAATGACGAATATCTCGAAGTTTTAAAAAGCATTCTCAAACAAAAAGCGGACGGACTTCAGGAGGCGAATCGGTTCGTCTTGCGCGACCGGATCTCAAAGTTTGCGATCATGAAAGGATATGAGCCGGACATTGTCTGGACGGTGATCAGGGAGACGTATCCTGATTAAAGGTAATTATCCTGAATATTGATTTTCGCTCTTCGAAGTTCAAAGTTTTGCCCGAGATATACTTTGCGGACCTGCGGATCATTGGCAAGCTCTTCGGCGGTCCCCGACTTGAACAGTTTGCCGTCAACCATCAGATATGCACGGTCGGTGATCGACAAAGTTTCGTCGACATTGTGGTCGGTAATGAGGATCCCGATATTCTTGTTTTTCAGCCTCGCTACTATGTGCTGGATCTCTTCGACAGCGATCGGATCAACGCCAGCGAAAGGCTCGTCCAAAAGTACAAAGCTTGGATCCACGGCGAGCGCACGGGCGATCTCCGTTCTTCTTCGTTCACCCCCTGACAGGGACATCCCCATGCTTCTGCGCACTTTTTGAAGACTGAATTCTTCGATCAGCTGTTCGACCTTTTCCTTGCGTTGTTGCCTGGTATAATCGCGCATCTCGAGAACCGCATAGATATTTTCCTCAACCGTCAGCTTTCTGAAAACCGAAGCCTCCTGTGCGAGGTACCCAATACCCCGCTTGGCGCGCTGATACATTGGAAGTGATGTTATATCTTCTGTGTCAAGAAATATTTTCCCTTGATTTGGTTTGATCAGACCGACGATCATATAAAATGAAGTGGTTTTCCCGGCGCCGTTTGGTCCAAGCAATCCAACGATCTCACCCTGGCGCAGTTCCAGGGAAACGTCATTAACAACGGTTCTTGTTTTGTATTTTTTTATCAGGTTATCTGCACGCAACAACATACTAATCGAACTTAAGGTCTTTAATTCTCAGCTGTACCGTCGTACTGCCGTTATAACTATTTTCTTCAACTGTAAACGCCATTCTGAAAGGCTCTCCTTTGGAAAGCGGTTCGTAGAACTCCACAAGATCAAACGCAACAGCCTGGAAAACATTTTGATTCCCCTGCTGTCCAACAAGAAATTTCACATGTTTGTCCTTAAAGCTTGTTAAAGAATTGAAAACAAATGACTCTTTCGCTTCAAAAACAGGTTTATGGTTACCCGGGCCGAAAGGTGCCATCTGCTTGAGGACATTCAAAAATTTCGGCGTGATGCCGTCGAGTGAAATAGGCAGGTCAATATCGACGACGGGAACCATCATCTCATCGGTCAGCGTCGAAGAGACTACTTCCTCAAATCTTTGCTGGAACGCTGCCAGGTTTGATATGTCGAGGGTAAGGCCCGCTGCATATTTGTGTCCGCCAAATTTCTCCAGCAGGTCGCTGCATTCCAGTATCGCGTTATAGAGGTCAAACCCATTGATACTGCGTGCCGAGCCGGTTATTTTATTGTTTGATTCAGTGAGGATCACGGTTGGCCTGTAATATTTCTCAACACAACGAGCAGCAACTATGCCAATTACTCCTTTATGCCATGAGTTCTTAAACAATACAGTCGACTTCGAACTGCGCAACAGAGAGTCTGCTTCTATCATGGCGATCGCCTCTTCGGTGATCGAGGCGTCAAACTCCTTGCGTAATTCATTTTTCAAATTGATCTTTTCCGCCATGGAATTGGCTTCATCTTCGCTGCTTGCGATCAGCAGGTCCACGGCCGCCCTTCCATGGGCAACTCGGCCAGCGGCGTTAATCCGTGGACCGAGCGTAAACACGATTCCTGATACATCGAGATCGGAACGAATACCTGCAATCTCTTTCAATGCCTTCAACCCCGGCAGCGGATCGTCGTTCAACTTTTTCAGTCCGTGATAGCACAGGACCCGGTTTTCGCCGACGATCGGAACAATATCCGACGCGATGCTCACCGCGACAAGATCCAGGTATTCGAACAATTCTTTTTCGTCGCGATAACGTCTTGCGAATGCCTGCATAAATTTAAATCCGAGTCCGCAGCCGCTCAGATCGGGACAGGGGTAATCACAATCATCCTGCTTGGGATCCAGTACGGCGATCGCTTCCGGCACACAGTCATCCGGCAGGTGATGATCGCAGATGATAAAGTCGATACCTTTTCTTTTGGCCAGTCCAACAATTTCGGAGGCCTTGATGCCACAATCGAGCGCGATGATCAGTGAGTATCCGTTTTGCTCGGCCCACTCGACACCCGCGAGGGAAACGCCGTAACCCTCCGCATACCGGTCGGGAATGTATACATCAATGTGGGGATAAAATTTCTTCAGATAGCTATAAACGAGCGCCACCGCGGTCGTGCCATCCACGTCGTAATCGCCGTAAATCAGTATACGCTCGCCGGCATCCAGTGCAATTTTCAAACGGGCAACTGCCTTTTCCATGTCTTTCATCAGAAAAGGATCATGCAGGTCGGCAAGCTCGGGACGAAAAAAACTTCTGGCAGATCCGAAATCAACAATCCCTCGCTGAAGCAACAGGGTAGACGAAAAAAAGCTCGTATTAATTGCCTTGCAAAGCGAAGCAACCTGATCCGGGGATGGAATATCTTTACAAAGCCAGCGTTTGACCATTGATTATTGTTGTTCGAATTGAATTACGCCGTCATTACCTGGTCTTCCCCTCAATCCGTTTTTTCCATTCTTACCGATGATTCCGGATTTTTTCGGGCCCAGGCCTGGTGAGCCTCCTGCTCCTGGAATTCCTCCGTAACCAAACCTTCCTCCCATGGTATTGACAACAATCTGACTTCCGAGTAAGAGGCGCATTGACTCCTGGTCTTTTCCTGCGAAGGTAACCGTGCCTCCCTGTCCTCCGCTTCCTCCTGAACCCGCTCCACCTCCCAGGCCACCATCACCACCTGTGCAATGAACTGTACCGGGGCTTCCACCGCCGCCTTCTCCTCCGTCACCCCCATCACCTCCATTTCCACCGGCAAGATCAATAATCAGATTTCCATTAACAATTATCTTTTCAAGATAAAGAAAAAGATTAAGGCCCGGTTTTCCGTCGGAGCCATCGCGGCCTGCACGTCCATTTCCTCCGCTTTTGCACGGTCCAAATGATACGCTACCCCCTGCGCCGTCTTCTCCATCCGGCCCGTCTTTCCCGCGTCCATCAATCCTGGATTGGCGACCAACAATCAGGACCTTAACATGGATTGTGTTGTTACTTTTTTTAGGATTTAGCTGGATGCAGGCGGAATCGTTTAACACCAGGGTATCAGCAGTCAGGTGGCCGGAGTTGTCAAGTCTAAAAGTGTCGCGGGCATGGATCTCTAAAATAGAGACCCTGGACTGTCCACCGGCCAAAATGGGCGTGATCCATAAAAAAAGTATGGTTAACCTGATCATTCCGTTGTAATTCCGATGGTTGATATCTACAGGAAGGAAATAAAAAAGCAGTACCAAGCGGTACTGCTTTTTTAAAAAGTCAGATTTTTGAGGCTATTTAATTGGTACCTTCAGTAGGTTTCTCGGCAACGACGCCTTCGAGGACATCTTTTATTTCGACCCGTTCGCCATCACGGTATGGGACGATCCAGGCGTCTTTTACACCCATTTCCCGCATATATTTCTTGAATTTGTCGGCTTCCCAATAATCCCGGAATATTCCGATCGTTATTTTCTGGGGCTCATTCTCTTTTACTTCCCCTCCAAAGTTTGGATTGTTTTCAAAATATTTTGCCAGGTCTTTGTTCTTAAACGCACCGATCTGAACTTTAAAAACAACGCCTTTCGAAAAGTCCATTGGATTAACCACCGGAGCTTCTTTCAGGCGAGCGACTTCTGCCCTGGCCGAAGTCAATTCGGAACGGCTTCTGGATAACTGGTCTTCCAGTTCTGCGATTCGTGCATCCTTATCCGTCATCAGCGATTGCAGGTCTGCAACCTTTTGATTTAAGGAGGTCAGCTGGCCTGATGCGGCATCCTTGTCCTCAACCAATTGTTTGAGGTTAACAGGATTCTTCGCGTATTCCTTGGCTTTTTTCTTCCACTCTTTTTTTTCTTTTTTACTGAGCTGTGCGAAACATTGAGAAGCTGAAAAAATTAAAGCCAGACAAAAAATTAAGGTAAATCTGTAATTCATGGCTTGTTAGTTTATAGCAGGAATAAAGTTACAAATTTTTTATTAAATCCTATACGGCGGTTATTTTTCCAGGCTTCCAACCATTTTTTCCGGCTTCACCCATTCGTCAAATTGCTTTGAGTTCAACAATCCCAGACCGATGGCGGTCTCACGCAACGTCTTGTTTTCCTTGTGGGCGGTCTTGGCAATCTTGGCGGCATTCTCATATCCGATGTGTGGATTCAGCGCTGTCACTAACATCAGGGAATTTTCAAGATGTTGTTTAATAATTTCACCATTTGGTTCAATGCCAACGGCACATTTGTCATTAAATGAAACGCAGGCATCTCCAATCAGCCTGGCGGACTGCAGAACATTGGCGGCAATCACAGGCTTAAAGACATTCAACTCGAAATGACCAGACGCGCCGCCGAACGATACGGCCACATCGTTGCCAATGACCTGGGCACAAACCATTGTCAAAGCTTCAGGTTGCGTGGGATTGACCTTTCCGGGCATGATCGACGAACCGGGTTCATTGTCGGGAATGAGCAGTTCGCCTATGCCGCACCGCGGGCCGGAACTTAACATGCGGATGTCATTCGCGACCTTCATCAGCGAGACCGCGCTACGTTTCAATGCGCCAGATAATTCCACCATCGCGTCATGTGCGGCGAGGGCCTCAAATTTATTCGGGGCCGTAATGAAAGGATAGCCAGTCAGCTCAGCGATCTTTTTCGCCACGAGCACATCGTAACCTTTCGGCGTGTTGAGGCCTGTGCCGACAGCGGTCCCTCCGAGGGCGAGTTCACGCACAACCTCGAGTGCATTTTTCAGGGCGCGGATGCTGTTATCAATCTGCTGGACATAACCGGAAAATTCCTGGCCGAGGGTTAGCGGAGTCGCGTCCATAAAATGTGTGCGGCCCGTCTTGACAATATTCATATACTCCCGCGATTTCTTTTCAAGCGTATCGCGAAGTTTCTGTAAACCGGGAATCGTGATCTCAACGACCTGCTTATACGCCGCAATGTGCATCGCCGTCGGGAAAGTATCGTTGGAAGATTGGGACTTGTTGACGTCATCGTTGGGATGCAGAACCTTTTTATCATCGGCTAGCTTTCCGCCCGAAATAACATGCGCCCGGTATGCGATCACCTCGTTGACGTTCATGTTGCTTTGGGTGCCGGATCCGGTTTGCCAGATGACAAGGGGAAACTCTGCGTCGAGTTTTCCCTGCAGAATCTCATCGCAAACCCTGGCGATCAGATCTTTTTTATCGGCCGGCAGCACGCCCAGCTCCTGATTTGCCATCGCGGCAGCTTTTTTCAAAAATGCGAAGGCGTAAATAATCTCTTTCGGCATGCTCGCTTCGGGGCCGATCCGGAAATTATTTCTCGAGCGTTCAGTTTGTGCGCCCCAATATTTGTCGGCAGGGACCTGAACTTCTCCCATCGTGTCTTTTTCGATACGAAAATTCATAGTAGTTGGATTACGGACCTGACTTAATTTAAAGCAAGGCCTCAGGTTTTAAAGTTGTTCCAAGTTAAAAGTTAAAAGTTGAAAGTGAAAAGGTCCAAGGTCAAACTTTCCGGCGCTAAGTGTTGCCGAGGGTAAAATGGAAATTCCGAAGCATCATACCAGATCACAGGAGCAGCGTAACTCATATGCGTTGTGTACGGGTTGCTATGAAACTGATCTGGAAGGCTGAGTACTTTGATACAGTGAGCCAGGAAAATAGGAGGTTATTGATTCAAATCGGCTATTGGGCGTTGGCTGTTGGTCTTTAGCCTGGATTCGTACTTATGTTGAAACACCCTGGCTCACCGAGAGTGAGTCGTTTTTTTTTCAAAGTTGAGCATGTTTTCCAGTCGCAACCTGGAACTTGAAACCAGTCTAGTGGACTGTAACATTTGAAACAGGTGTAATAATTCGATGTTTCGGATTATTATATTTCCATTTGATTTTTTTTGCGTTCATGTTGTACTTCATGATGTATCTTTTGATTTTTCTTGCCAAGTCA
>Ga0196981_1000054_pt1 | contig 147640 bp, 130 predicted proteins | sample S3_2013CmetaG_FD_155462 | JGI IMG/M metagenome (GOLD analysis project Ga0196981, IMG submission 155462) | Soil microbial communities from Anza Borrego desert, Southern California, United States - S3_20-13C | ecosystem: Environmental > Terrestrial > Soil > Desert | place: USA: California...
GCTGCCCGACCTGGCCGATCAGATTGCCGATCCATCCTTGCGGGGACAGTTGCTGCTGTTGCAGTTGTTGCTGCTGCAGTTGCTGCGCATAGGCCTGCGCGATGGGATCCGTTTCGAACGGCAGCAGCCGGCCGACCTGTCCGGCGATGCCGCCGATGGTGGAACCCAGCTGACGGTTGCCGAAAGCGCCGCCGATCATGCCGCCCAGCGGCTGCCCGACCTGGCCGATCAGATTGCCGATCCATCCTTGCGGAGACAGTTGCTGCTGTTGTTGGAGCTGCTGCTGGAGTTGTTGCTGCTGGAGTTGCTGCATCAGCTGCTGCTGTTGCGCATAGGCCTGGGATACCGGATCCGCGCCGAAGGGGAGCAGCGATCCGCCGATCCCGCCGGCGATCTGGCCGATCTGGGAACCGAGGTTGGCATTGCCGAACAGGCTGCCGATGCCGCGCCCGGCAAGCCCGCCGAGCGGCGCGCCGAGCAGGCCGCCGAAGAAGCCCTGGGGCGAGAACTGCTGCTGGAACGGATTTCCGGCCACGCCATTGGCCAGGCCGCCCTGGAAACCTTGTTGAGTGTCGTTCATAGCGTCGTCCTTCACATCGTGATGGACGGCGGGCCCGGTGAGAGCTGCGTCGCAACGCACTGTGCACATGTCGCCTCCGTATCGAGGCATGTCGCCGGGGAACCGGAACCGCGCCGTCTTCGTCTTGGTATGTCATGCGCATCGCAGCGACGCGCATGGGCTGAAATGCGATTCCGTCAAGGGAGGGCCGCTCCGGAACGGCCTGATCTGTCAGGACCGGGTCTGGCCAGACCCGGCCCGGAATCGCCCGACCAGTCTCGTCAAGCGGCTCTTCGTTTTCAAGGGCAGACTCGCGACGATTGAGACGTCTCAATCAGCGTGTGCAAGGGCGTGAACCGGCGATGCCAATATCGGCACATATGCAGTGCGTCGACAGGTGTGGAGCGGGAAAACGCCATGCGGCGCCCGGCACAATGCGGGCGCGATGTCCGGCGTGCATCGGCATGAGGGCTGCTTACATCTGCTGGAACAGATGTCCGTAGGCACGGCTCACCTCGAGCCGTTCGTCGTGATAGCGCAGTCGAACCAGCTGGCGGCCGCGGTGATCGCGCACGACCTCGGCGATCGCATCGACGCGCACCAGCGTCGAGCGGTGGATGCGCCAGAACTCCGACGGATCGAGCTCGCCTTCCAGCTCGCGCAGCGTCTTGCGGATCAGCGCCTGCGAGTGTTCGGTCTGTACCCGCGTGAACTTGTCTTCCGCGTGGAAGAACAGGATCTCGCGCGTGCTGATCATGCGCACGCTGTTGCCGACGCTGGCCTGGATCCAGCGCAGCCAGGCCGGCGCGGCGGCGTGGCCGACTTGCATGCCCTGCCCGCCCTGCGCCAGCGCCGCCAGCAGGCGTTCCAGGTTGCGCGGCTCCTCGCCGATGCGGGCGGTCAGCCGCTCGCGCGTGCGCGCCAGGCGGACGGGGTCCGCCGGCTTGAGGAGATAATCGATCGCCCCCTGCTCGAACGCCTGCACCGCATAGTGGTCGTAGGCGGTGACCATCACCACGTGGCACTGCCCGCACAGCAGACGCGCCGCATCGATGCCGCTGAGCCCGGGCATGCGGATGTCGAGGAAGGCGATGTCCGGCTTGAGGACGTTGACCTGCGCGACCGCCTCGATGCCGTTGGCGGCCTCGCCGACGATCTGCAGCTCGGGCCAGGCGTCGCGCAACCTGCTGCGCAGCAGGTCGCGCATCGTTTCCTCGTCGTCGGCGATCACGGCGGTCGGCAAGCGGGTCGGCTGGTTCATGGCAAAGGCATTCCTCATGGCAGCAGGCACGGCGGTCACGATGAGGCGGCATTCGCGGCCGGTTCGCGTGCCGGGATGCGGATCGACACCCGCGCCCCGCCTTCGGCCGGCGCGTCGATCACCAGGTAGGCGGCATTGCCGAACAAGGCCTTGAGACGCTCGCGCAGGTTGTGCAGCCCGACGCCGTCGCCGCCGTAGGCCGAGAAGCCGATACCGGTGTCGGTCACGTCGACGTGCAGCATGTCGTCGACCCGGCGCGCCATGACGCTGATGCGCCCGCCCTCCACCTTGGGCTCCAGGCCGTGCTTGATCGCATTCTCGACCAGCACCTGCAGCATCATGGACGGGAACGGCAGATCGTACAACTCGTACGGCACGTCGATGTCGACGGTCAGGCGGGTCTTCATGCGTGCCTGCATGATGGCGAGGTAGGCGCGCGACATCTCCACCTGCTTGCCCAGCGTGCTGCCGCCGGACTCGCGCATCTGCGGCATGGCGGCGCGCAGATAGTCGATCAGGTGGGCGTGCAGGCGCGCGGCTTCCTGCTGATCGGTCTCGATCTTGCGGCCGATCAGCGCCAGCGTGTTGAACAGGAAGTGCGGTTCGATCTGCGCCTGCAGCGCCGCCAGCTGCGCTTCGGCCAGGCGGCGTTCGAGCGATTCGACGTTGGCGCGCTCGGCGGCGCGCTGGGCCGCGATGTCGGCGCGGCGCTTGCCGCCGGCCAGCACCTTGGTGCCGAGAGACACGGCGACGAAGATCAGCGCGAAGCCCGGCACGCCGAGCATGCCGCCGATCATCATCGCCAGCAGCCACAGCAGCGCCAGCTTCGGCCAGGACAGGACCGCGACCCAGTCGACGAAGCGCCACCACAATTCGCCGCTGGTCGTGGCGATCTCGCGGAACAGCGACGGGTTGCCGCTGCCGTTATTCGCTTGGGTCGGGGTTGTCATGTCTGGCTCCCTTCTGCGGACGGTTCGAACTCCAGGCGCGGACGAGTGCGCTGGCGGCGGTTCTCGATGGCCTGCGCCACCCAGCGGACCAGCATCACGGCCAGGAACAGGCCGAGGGCCAGCGGCAGGATCGACAGGATGAGCGTGGCGACGATGCACCAGAACAGGATGCGCAGCCAGGAAGCGCCGCGCAGTGCGGCTGCGCCGCGCTCGGCCAGGGAAGAAAGCTCATCGACGCAATCGTCCAGGAAACGTCGGGTGGAAGTCTGTTGTGCCTTGGTCATGATGGTTCCTTTCAGTGTCTGCCGGGCGACGATCGGGCGCCCTTTCCGTATGGGCGTACGATACGCAAGGGCCGGAGCGGCGAAAACAGGCAGGAGACGGATCGCGCATTTCCGGGGATGAATGGTTGCATCGGCGGATAAGCGGAAGCGTCCCGTTGCTTGCAAGGCGGCAGCCGCCGGGAATCCTTTGCCGGGCGGCAGCCAATGCCTCTACAATGCCCCACGAAGCCGGCACGGACCGGCGAGGAGATCCTTTGAAGAAAGTACTCAACGTCGGCGGCAACAGCAAGGCGATCCCGTTGCCGGCCATCTATGCCGGCTACGAGCATCATCTGCTCGACATCGATCCCGCCGGCCAGCCCGACCTGCTCTGCGACGCGCGCGAACTGTCATCCCTGGCGCCGGGCCAGTACGACGCCGTGTACTGCTCGCACAACCTCGAACATTATTTCCGCCACGACGTGCCGAAGGTGCTGGCCGGCTTCCGCCATGTGCTCAAGGAGGACGGCTTTGCGCACGTCGTGGTCCCCGACATCGGCGAAGTGATGCGGCGCGTCGTGACCCAGGGGATCGACGTGGAAGACATCCTGTACCAGTCGCACCTGGGCCCGATCACAGTGCTGGATGTACTGTACGGTTACGGCCGGCAGATCGAAGCGAGCGGCAAGGATTTCTTCGCGCACAAGACGGGCTTCACCGAGAGGTCGCTGCAGAATGCGCTGCTGGCGGCCGGCTTCACCCACATCCACATCGGCACGGGCAATCTGGACGTGGTGGCGCTGGCCTTCAAGGCGCCGCCGCGCCCGGGCGTGATTCCGGGGCTCTGAGGCGACGGCGGGCGGCCGGGAAGCGTCTCCTCCCCGCTCCGGGCGGAGCGCTTGCCCCCTGTCTCCGTGCCGCAGTGCGGCGGTCCGCGACCCGCGGGGCGACGTCACGACTTTCGGCGCCATGCTGTCGGCATGCTTTACACTTTCGCGCCTCCGGCTGCCATTGCCGCCGCAAGCCCTTGAATTTTCGCGTGTTTCCACCTTGGCTCGGACATTGCTGGCTTTCCTGCCGTCTATCACGGAGGAGAGACACATGAACACACCCTGGAAACGCATCATCCCCGCAGCCCTGCTTGCCCTCGGCATCGGCGCCACCAACGCCGCACGGGCGGACGCGATCGCCGTCATCGACGGGCCGTCGCTGGTCACTCCCGGCGCAACCGTGCAATTCGACGGCAGCGGATCCTACAGCACCCTCGGACTGCCGATCTCGTTCGCCTGGGATCTCGACAACGACGGCCAGTTCGACGACGGCAACACGGCGATCGTCGACTTCCATGTGCCGATCGGCGCCCTGGTGGGGACCTTCTATTCGATCAGCCTGAAGGTGAGCGAACTGTGCGGTTGCTACGACATCGCCACGGTACGCGTCAAGGTCGCGCCGCCGCAGGTACCCGTGCCGGCGCCGGCACTGCTGATGGCGGCCGGCGCGCTGGCGTTCGCGGCAGCCCGCCGGCGCAAGACGCATTCGACGTCCGGCGCTTACCCGCTGGCGGCCGCGTGAACGGTCGAAGCGAATGACAAGGCCGCCCTCGGGCGGCCGAACGAAAGAAGGCCGACTGCAGCGCGCACTTGGCAACTTGAAAAAACGTAGCGTGGTCCTGGTGGAAGATGAGACCGACTTGTTGTTTCCGCCATGCCTACGGAGCTTTCACCGCTCGTCTAGCTCTGCCGCTGCGCCGGGCCGAATTGCCACATCTATGTGACTGTTTGCAGCTCGGTCTCGCAACCTTACCGCTTGATTCCGGGTCTAGCTGCGCAAGCTTTACCTCGGGGACATCCGCGCAAGCGGTGGAGCCATGTAGATAATCCAACGCGGCAAAATTGACGATCTGCCAGCCTTGATCGCATTGAGACACTTGATTTATTTCAAGGCCAGTCCTTGGTCCCAATTTAATGGCGCATTCGAGCCGCATGCGCGGTCTAATTTCATACGTGGCAAGCGAGAGGTGATGCTGTCGAGGAGCAATTACGTGATTTCATGGAGGGAAGAATGAGCATCAATGCACTTGCAAATGCCGCCGCCGCTCGGCGCCCCGATACGCTCCCCCTGAATCGCACGCCGATCAGCCTTGACGAGATTGCGTTAGCATCGGCAATGCCACCTGAAACCAAGCAGATCCGTACAGGGCAAATCCTCCAGTCGAAAGGCAACGTCGAAACCGCACTGAATGTTCTCTTCGGATATATCCCTACCGAAACCATCACCCTCTATGTGGCGGTACTAGCCGCAATAGGCACTGAAGGCGATGTGTCGGGAGCAGAATGGTTGTCGTTCTTCATTTTCCTCTTCATGACACCCATCGTCGTTTGGCTTGTGTATGGCGCCAAACTCAAAAACGCAAACTTACCTCTACCGATGTCCTACAGCGCATGGCCCGTGTGGGAAATGTCCGCAGCCACAGTTGCGTTCGCCGCGTGGGCCTTCGCTCTACCACAATCCCCCTTCGAGGATTTTGCGTGGTATTCCCCGGCACTTGCTGGTGTGGTCGTGCTTGTCACTTCGACGTTACTAGGGCTGCTAGCCCCGTTCTTTCAGCGGAAACTTGGAGCATGACGCCAACGAACATGGATCATTTCCGAGGTTCGCGTCTTCGTTCCATGCGACTGGACTATTGAAATCTATGGCTGGAGGCTGGGATCATATAGATATCAGCCACTGGAGGCACGTCGATCCCGATGACAGCGTCAATGACATCCTCTAACCTCGCGTCAAGTTTCGAACAATGAGGATTTGTTGCATAGTCGATCAGTTCTTGTTCGAGAAAATACATTCTGACCTGAACGTCGCATAGCGTGAAATCCAAGCGATGCGACCCGGGAAAGGCCATTCCTTGCCCCAAGTTCCACACAAATTCGGAAACCTGCAAACCGACTTCACTCGCAAAATAAATAAGGCGATTCTCGATTTGCGCTGTGGCAATCAGTCTTTGCCGACGCGCTTCATCTTCGCTGATTAGCATTGCGATTCCTCTCTACCAAGAAACACTTCCTTGCCCTCTTTGGGGCGCGATAACGAGGTAGAGAGAATTTTGATTACAAGTAGTTCAAATGATGTGCGGATTTCCGCATCGATATGCATGACTGAATGATTTGCCGGAAAGCCGGGATACAAAGCATTCTAGGCAGCAGCCATCACATTTCTCCGACGATCTGCCTGCCCCTCCCAGGTAGTGGAATTTGCGGAATGCCTAAACCTCATGCCCTGTATCACGTCGCGCACGATCGATTCATTGATTTCCCCGGTGCGCAACCCCGCAATCGCAATCCCCAGGAGCATCTCGATATCGTTCGCGTCGACAACGAAGACGTTGGTCAAACAATTTTTGGGGCGACTCTGCGCCCATCTTTTGTGTTCCGCCAGCAATTGTTCAACACGCTGAATGGTGTTTTGCATAGTTGGTCCTCACAAAACAGGAAGTATCGCTATGCTGGAATCGTCATATTTGATTTATCTCAAGCCACCTGGTCAGTCAGAATTTCTGTGGTGACCGCAGGCAACTTCATGGATGCGCGAAGAAACATGCTGTGCTTAGGGCCGCAAGAAGCACGCCGAGAGCCTGCTGAAATTCGATGTGCTTGTTTGTAACCATGCGGAGCACAAATTGAAATTGCAGAGAAGCGCCATAGGTACGCTCCCTTTGCCCCCCGCCCCTTTGGCTTATCGAGTCACAAGTTATGAAACGTGGGTACAAAAGAAAAAAGCGCCCCGAAAGGCGCTTGTTTCCTATATTGCTGGCGGAGAGGGTGGGATTCGAACCCACGGTACCTTGCGGTACGCCTGATTTCGAGTCAGGTACAATCGACCACTCTGCCACCTCTCCTGAACCGGTCGATTCGCGACTGCAATGAGTCGCAAAGCACAAGATTATAGCAGGGTAATTCCGGTTTAGGAATCATTTTGTTGGACCCGGCGCAATTCTTGTGCGTTTTGCATGTCCGCCAGGGACGCGTCCCCGGCAGGCATGCGGATCAGGCTGCCGGCACGAGTCGGTCGATGCCGCCCATGTACGGGCGCAGCGCCTCGGGTATCGTCACGCTGCCGTCCGCCTGCTGGTAGTTCTCCAGGATGGCCACCAGCGTGCGGCCGACCGCCAGGCCCGAGCCGTTGAGCGTGTGGACCAGTTCCGGCTTGCCCTGGGCATTGCGGAAGCGGGCCTGCATGCGGCGCGCCTGGAAGGCTTCGCAGTTCGACACCGAGGAAATCTCGCGGTAGGTGTTCTGCGCCGGCAGCCACACTTCCAGGTCGTAGGTCTTGGTCGCGCCGAAGCCCATGTCGCCGGTGCACAGCGCCACCACGCGGTACGGCAGGCCGAGCGCCTGCAGGATCTTCTCGGCGTGGCCGACCATCTCTTCCAGCGCGTCGTAGGACTTCTCCGGGTGGACGATCTGCACCATCTCGACCTTGTCGAACTGGTGCTGGCGGATCATGCCGCGCGTGTCGCGGCCATAGCTGCCGGCCTCGGAACGGAAGCACGGCGTATGGGCGGTCATGCGGATCGGCAGCGCGTCGGCCGGCACGATCTCGTCGCGCACCATGTTGGTCAGCGAGACTTCCGAGGTGGGGATCAGATAGAGGTTCTCGCCCTCGCCTTCCTGGCCGCCCTTCTTGGCGGCGAACAGGTCGGCCTCGAACTTCGGCAGCTGGCCGGTGCCGCGCAGCGAATCGGCATTGACCATGTAGGGCGTGTAGCACTCGGTGTAACCATGCTGCATCGTGTGCGTGTCGAGCATGAACTGGGCGAGCGCGCGGTGCAGGCGCGCGATGCCGCCCTTCATGACGGCGAAGCGCGAACCGGTCAGCTTGGCGGCCGTGTCGAAGTCGAGACCGAGCTTCGCACCGACGTCGACATGGTCCTTCACCGCGAAATCGAATACCGGCGGCGTGCCGGACTTGCGCACCTCGACATTGCCGGTTTCGTCATTGCCGACCGGGACCGACTCGTGCGGCAGGTTCGGGATCGACATGACGAACTCGTTCATCTTCGCCTGGATCTCGTCGAGCCGGGTGGCCGAGGCCTTGAGCTCGTCGCCGATGCCGGCGACTTCCGCCATGACCGCCGAGGTGTCCTCGCCCTTGCCCTTGAGCATGCCGATCTGCTTGGACAGCGAGTTGCGCTTGCTCTGCAGCTCTTCGGTCCTGGTCTGGATCTGCTTGCGCTCGCCTTCGAGGGCATTGAAGGTGGCGACATCGAGCTGGTACTTGCGGGCGGCCAGGCGGGCCGCGACGCCGTCGATGTCCTTGCGGAGGAGTTGAATGTCGATCATGGCGATTGCTGGTGGGAAGACGCAAAACCCGCATTGTACCAAGCCGCCATCGCTCTTCGCGAGCCGCCGCCCCCGGCGGAGCCGACGCAACGCAGGATTCGCACGCTCACGCGCCCTGCCCGGCGCCCCAGGCATCGACGATGCGCAGCACGCGCGCCTCGTCCGCCTCGCCGTGCACCGGCGTCCCGCACAGGCGCAGAACATCGCCGTCGAGGGTCTTGCCGCGCGCGGACTGGCCGGAACGCAGCGCCGACTGCAGCACGTCGACCTGCAGGCGCAGGCGCTCGCGCGCCAGTTCCGGCGGACTGTCGATGCCGAGCAGGATCTCCAGCCGCAGCAGGTGTTCCGCCGCCAGCGCCGGCACCGGATCGGCCGGCGGCGTGCCGGACTCCAGCGCGGCGAGCGCGGTCTCGAAGCGCCGCCCGAGGATGCCGTCGAATTCCGGGCGCGACGGCGGCAGCGCGCTCCATTCCTGGCGCAGGGCGGCGGCGGTGCTCGGCGGCGTCTTGTCGGCGGCGCGCAGCGCGCCCTCGGCGGCGAGGCATAGCGCGAGCTTGTTGCGCAGCGCCGCCTGCCGCGCGGCTTGCGCCAGCCGTTCCGCCCGGCGGCGGTGCTCGTCGATCGCCTGCAGCGCGGCATGGTAGCGGGCGGCGATGTCCTGCTCGGCGGAGCGCGGCACGTGGCCGATGCGTTCCCAGGCGGCCTTCACGTCGCGCACCAGCGGCGCCGTCACCGAAGGCGGCGCGCCGACGGCCTGCTCCAGCCGTTCGCACAAGGCTTCCTTCTCGCGCAGGTTGGCGCGCCGTTCGTCGTCGGCGGCGGAAGCGGCCATCTTGCGCGAGGAGAACACCGCATCGCAGGCGGCGCGGAAGCGCTGCCACAGGGCTTGCTCGTCCTTGCGTTCCAGCGGCAGGCTGCGCGCTTCCTGCTGCCAGCGATCCTGCAGCGCCTTGACCTGGTCGACCGCACCGCGTGCCGTCGGGTCGATGGCTTCGGTGTCGGCGATCAGCGCCTCGCGGCGGCGGATCCCGGCGGCACGGGCGCCGGCCAGCGGCGCGTCCAGCGCCGCGAGCACGGCGGCGAACTCGCGGTCGAGCTGGCGGCGCTCCTTGCGGTCGATCGGCCCCAGCGTGCGCCAGGCCGCCTGCAGGCGGGCGCGGAACTGGGCCAGCGCCTTCCAGTCGGCCTCCGTGTACCGGCTGGTGTCGCGCGCGGCCTGTTCACGGGCATCGGCGAGCAGTCCTTCCGCCTTCTCGCGGTTGCGCTGGCGTTCTTCCGCCTGGCGGCGCGCGTGTTCGGCGACCGGCGCGTAAGCGCGCGTGCAGGCGGCATCGAAGCGTTCCCAGGCTTCCCGGCCGGCGGCACCGGAGGCGGCGTCGAGGGATTTCCAGCGCGCGCGCAGGCTGCCGACGCGCTTGGCCAGCTCGTCGACCGGCAATTCTTCGGCGGGCAGCGACTCGGCGGCACGCAGCAGTTCGTCGCGCGACACGCTGCCGCCCCAGCGGGCCCAGCCCTGCAGGCGGCGCAGTTCCGCGCGGGCGCGCGCCAGTTCCGCCGCCTGCGCGCGGTCCGCCTGCAGGCCGCTCTCCTCCAGCGCGCGCAGCGCCTTGTCGGCATCCATGGCCGCATGCAGCGCGCCGTCAACGAGCGCATGCGACAGGCTCTCCAGGCTGGCGGCAAATTCCTGCCGCGCCTCGGGCGCGATGGCAGGACGCGCTCCCCGTTCCTTGCGCACTTCCGGGCGTGGCGCCGGCTTCCGGTGCGCCTCGCTCCTCGCCAGCACACCGGCAAAGCGTGCCTCCAGCCCGGCGTCGGTGCCGACGTCGGAACCGGCCACGGCGCGCCACTCGCGGCGCAGCTGCTGGGGATCGAGCGTGGCGAGATCCGCAACCTCCCATGCCGCGAGCAGGCCGGCGCGCACGCGATCCGCGTCGATACGGCGGCGCGCGGCAGCGATGCGGCTCGCCACGCGCTCGCGCAGGCCCGCCGCATCGCTCTTCAGCTGTACCGGCAGCGAAGCGGCGTCCGGCGCCGACAGGCAATCGTCGATCGCCGCCGCCGACGCGGCGAGACCGGCTTGCGCCTCGCGTGCGCCCGCCTCGTTAAGCTCCGTATCGAACGAACGCAGTACGCCGACGGCATCGATCAGGCGTCGCTGCAATGCCGCCTGGCCGGCGAGCCGCTGCGCCAGTGCGGCGCGGACAGCATCGAATTCCTCCCTGATGCCGGCACCGCCCGGTCCTGCATCGGCGATGCCGCTCGCCTCCCAGCGCCGGTCCAGCTCGGCGACCTGGTTCGCCGTCAGTCGCTCGGCCCGCAGGAGCGCGCGTGCTTCCTGCACGCAGGCGTTCGCCCGTTCCTGTCTGGCGGACTCGCGGCGCAACGCGTCGAGGCGGGTCTGGAGCGTCTTCGCGACGCGGCGGTCGCTGTTGCGCACGGTGGCGATCGCCGCCTCCAGCGCGCCGGCGGATACCAGCTTGTCGGCGGCGACCAGGCGCGCATCGGCGAACGGGCACTCGGCGAGGAAGGCCAGCGCCGCGGCCTCGTCCGGCAGAATGCGCGCGCGTTCGATCGCGGCTTGCTTCTCGGTGCCCGGGTTGGCGCGCGGCGCGGCTGCGGCCGGCGTGGCGACGGGAGGCGTGCTGGCGGCATCCGCCTTGCCGGCGGCACCGCGCTTGAACAGGAATTTCAGCATGAAGGCATCACAGGGCGCGCTCGCGGCGCACCGTCAGAGGGTTTGCGGGAGCGGCGTGCGCCGCATGGCGGCAAGCGCGTCGAGGCAATAGTGCTGGAACCACAGCCCGCTGAACACGAACACCAGCAGGTACAGCCAGATCGAGATCGCGGCCACCAGCGGAAAGAAGATCACCGCCAGCACGCCGCCCAGCCACAGCACTGCAGGCACCGCGCCGAGCGCGCCGGCGACGGTGCCGATGGCCAGCAGCGGCCAGCGGTGGCGGCTTACCAGGGCGTGGCGCTCCTCGATGCTGGCGTGGTCGGCCAGCGCATCGTAGGACATGACGCGATAGGTGAGCCAGCCCCACAGCAGCGGATGGACCAGGAAGGCGACCGGCGGCAGCAGCATCAGCGGCAGCGTCGCGATCCACAGCACGACGAAGAGAGCGAACGACGACAGGGCGACCCACACCGAGCCGGCGACCGATCCGCCGCGCTTGCGCTCCAGTTCCGGGTAATGGCGCTGGGCGACGTGGCGTGTGACGGCCGGCATCGCGAACACGCCGACGAACACCAGCGACGACAGGATCATCAGGGGCAGCAGCATCCACATGGCGATGTGCGGCACCAGCACCGCCGTCAGCGTGTCGGCACCGATCGCCTGCAGCACGCCGCGCGCCTGGCGAAAGGCATCGTAGCGGGAGAACCAGCCGTGCAGTGCGTCGATCAGCGGCTGCAGCGTCAGCCACAGCACGATGCCCCACACCACGACCGAGACGGCGAACGGCACCAGCGTCAGCAGCAGCATGCGCACATGCAGCTGCGACACGACCGCGCGTCCGAGGGAAACGAAGACATTCTGCATCGAGGACGGTGTTCCGTTAGGAGGATCGCTGGACGATTTGCCGTGGCGCATGGCGCCGCCGGCACGACGAAGGCAGGATTGTACCCTCGCGGCGCGCGTCCGGCTGTGCGCGCCTGCTACAATCCGCACTTTGTCCGCATCGCGAAAGGATGAGCATGTCCACCATCATGACGGCCTCGGGCCTGCAATACGAAGACATCACGGTCGGCGAAGGCGCCGAAGCCACCCGCGGCTGCCATGTGACCGTGCACTACACGGGCTGGCTGCAGAACCCGGACGGCAGCGCCGGCCGCAAGTTCGACTCCAGCAAGGACCGCAACGATCCGTTCGAATTCCCGCTCGGCGCGGGCCACGTGATCAAGGGCTGGGACGAAGGCGTGCAGGGCATGAAGATCGGCGGTGTGCGCAAGCTGATCATTCCGGCATCGCTGGGCTACGGCGCGCGCGGCGCAGGCGGCGTCATTCCGCCGAACGCCACGCTGATCTTCGAAGTGGAACTTCTGGGCGTCTGACCGATCTGCGTTGCATGCGATCAATTAAATTCATTCTTGCCCTGTGCGCGCTGCCGGCCCTCTTGGGTGGCTGCGCGGTCGTCACCGTGGCCGGTGCCGCCGTCTCGGTCGGCGCGACCGCCGTGGGTGTCGGCGTGTCGGCGGCGTCCGCCGCGGTCGGCGCGACGGCATCCGTCGTCAAGGGCGCTGCCAGCCTGGCAAGCGACGACGAGGAAACCGAAAAGAAGTAAGCCCCTTGACCCGGGGGACGGCTGACATGCGATTCCGGCCTGGCGCGGCGTCTTGTCCGCGGCAGGCCGGCGTCCCGTGCGGCGCGGGCGCGCCGGCATCACTCCCCTTCCCTTACTCCCACTCCGCCATCAGCGTCAGCAGCACCAGCTTCTCGAACTCCGGCGCGAAACGGCGGATGATCTCGTGCGGCTCGACCTTGAGCGCGTCGTCGGTGACGATGCCGAACTGCACGCCGCCGTTGTAGCTGAGGATGGACACGCCCACGCCGATCTCGCCCGACTGCGGCACCCAGAACATGATCTGGTCGAGCCGGCTGCCTGCCAGGTAGAGCGGCGCCTGCGGTCCGGGCACGTTGCTCATCACGGCGGTCGCCTTCTTGGCGAAGAAATTCTGGATCTCGCTCTGCATCTGCTTGGGCGTGCTGCCCAGCACCCCGAGCAGCGCCATGGCGATCAGCGCCTGGTAGCCGCCCTTGAGTTCGTCCATGCGCCGCTTGACCTCCACCAGCCGCGCCATCGGGTTCTCGATCCCGATCGGCAGCACCAGCGGCACCAGGCCGAAGGCATTGCCCAGACGCGCTTCCTTGCCGGACTTGCGCAGGTTGACCGGCACCATGGCGCGCAGCTCGGCATCGGAAGGCACCTTGTCGCCGCGCGCGCGCAGGTAGGAGCCGATCGCGCCGGCCACGCTGGCCATCAGCACATCATTGACCGACCCGCCAAGCGCCTTGCCGATCACCTTGACCTCGTCCAGCGGCACCGGCTCGCTCCAGGCCACGTGCTTGGTCCCCCTGGGCGTGCCCTTCAGGCGCGTGCGGGTGTCCTCGCTCATCGTCAGCAGGCTGATCGCATCCGTGGTCAGCTGGCTGGTCATGTTGCCGGCCTTGGCCACCGAGGCGACCAGGTTGTTCGACTCGGCCAGCATCCACAGGTACTTGGTCAGCATGGTGGTCGACAGGTTGATCGTCGTGACCGTCGCGCTGGTGACCGGCTGCAGCAGCTCGTTCCAGGGATTCTCGTCATGGCGGCGCGGCGGCTTGACCGGCGCCGGTCGCTCCGGCGCATCGGCCCTGTCGTCGAACATCGACAGCAGCACGCCGACCAGCGCGATGCCGTCGGCGATGCAGTGGTGGATGCGGACGATGACGGCCTGGCGCGTGGCGCCATCCTCGCCGACGCAGTTGTCGACGATGTGCAGCTGCCACAGCGGCCGCGACGGATCGAGCGGCGTGGCCGACAGGCGGGCGACGAGGTTCTCGAGCTCGGCCTTGTTCGACGGATTGCCCGGGCCGAGCGTCATGCGGACGAGGTGGTCGTCGAGGTCGACCTTCTGCTCCTGCCACCAGGCGCCGGTCAGGTCATGGTCGACCCGGCTGCGGAAGCGGCGGAAGGACAGCAGCCGGCTCTCGATCGTGCGCCGCAGGCGGGGCATGTCCATGGGACGGTCGAACAGGAGGACGCTGACGATCATCATCAGGTTGCCGTCCGAATCCATCCGCAGCCACGCGGTATCGACGGTCGACATCCGTTCGCGGCGCATGGACGGCTTGAGCTGTGCAGACATCGGGCGCTTCCTCCCTGGTAGGCGTCGTTTGCTGGGGTAGTGCGATGCGCCCGGGACGCTGCGGCATTCGATGTCGGCGGTCTAGATACTTCTTTCTAAACCTTCGCTTTTGGTGCCGATTCTTCTATGCTAATGTGCGCATGTCCGGTCGCTGCTGCTGCGACACTATCACATGATCAGCCTGGAGAAAACCATGACCCTGCAAGCGCAATTCGATCAAGCCGTCGCCGATTCCAAGAACCTGCCCGAGCGTCCGGACAACATGACGCTGCTGAAGATCTACGCTCTGTACAAGCAGGCCACGGCGGGCGATGTCGAAGGCAAGCGCCCGGGCTTCACCGACATGGTCGGCCGCGCCAAGTACGACGCCTGGGCCGAGCTGCAGGGCACCGCCAAAGACGACGCGATGCAGCAGTACGTTGACCTCATCAACGAACTCAAGGGCTGAGCGCCCTGCCCCTGGCCGGATGCCCGCCGCGTCCCGCGAGCACAACAAAAAAGCCGCGTTCGCCACGCGGCTTTTTTTGCGTCCGGCGCGCCGGGCGCCGTCGGAGGGACACCATGGCGGCGCCACGGCGCCGCGGCCCTATTTCTTCGCGGCCTTCGCGGGTGCCGCGAACACCTTCTTCATGTTCTTCGCCACCTCGTCCTCGATCTTGCCGGCGAAGGCCTTGAGCAGGAAGCCGAGATTGATCTCGATGATCGCCTCGTGCTCGTAGAGTTCCAGCCGGCCCGACACGCCGCTGCGCTTGAACAGCAGGACATCCTCGTCCTCCCATTCGCTCTCGATGTCGTATTCCTCGGCCAGCTTGTCGGCGACCTTCTGCGCCGCCGCCTTGGCTTTCTTGTGCCCGAGCTTGTGCGGTTGCGTGATGCTGATGTCGGCCATGCGTCTCCCCCGGTATCTGCTGTTGGTCTGTCGCCTTCCTCTTCCGGCCGTTCCCGGTCAGGCGAAGAAGATCAGCGTCATCAGTGCGAACAGCGGCACGAGGATGGCGCCTGACCAGCCAATATACCCGAAGAAGGACGGCATGCGGATGCCGCGCTCCTCGGCGATCGCCTTGACCATGAGATTCGGCGCATTGCCGATGTAGCTGTTGGCGCCCATGAAGACCGCGCCGCAGGAGATCGCCGCCAGCGTGCTCGCCAGGGTCGTCATCAGCGCCTGCGGATCGCCGCCCGCCGTGTTGAAGAACACCAGGTAGGTCGGCGCATTGTCGAGGAAGGACGACAGCACGCCGGTCGCCCAGAAATACATCGCATCGTTCGGCTGGCCGTCCGGCCCGGTCACCGCGCGCACGACCGCGGCGAACGCGCCCTGATCGCCGGCGCGCAGCATGGCGATCACCGGGATGATGGTCAGGAAGATACCGGCGAACAGCTTGCCGACTTCCTGGATCGGCCCCCAGGAAAAGCAGTTGCCTTCGTGCGCCGACGCCGGCGTGATGCGCAGCGAGATGAAGATGATCGCAACCAGCAGCACGTCGCGCACCAGGTTCTGCAATTCGACCGGCGTGCCGAACACGATGAACGACACGCCCGGCTTCCAGATGCCGCTCATGAGCACCAGGCCCACCACCGCGCCCAGCAGGAAGAAATTCGCCTTGCCCTCGATCGAGAGCGCCGAGTCGGGCGTCGGGTCCATGGCGGCCGGGCGCTCCTCTTCCTTGTTGTGGTAGTAGTGCCAGTCCAGTGCATAGAAGATCGCCAGCAGCGCGCCGCACATGAACAGTGTCTCCAGGAACAGGTGCTTCACGGTCCAGAAGAAGTCGACGCCCTTGAGGAAGCCGAGGAACAGCGGCGGATCGCCCAGCGGCGTCAGCGCGCCGCCGGCATTCGACACCAGGAAGATGAAGAACACCACGATGTGCACCGTGTGCTTGCGGTTGTCGTTGGCGCGGATCATCGGCCGGATCATCAGCATCGACGCACCGGTGGTGCCCATCAGGCTGGCCATCGCCGTGCCCAGCGCCAGCAGGCCGGTGTTGAGCGCTGGCGTGCCGTGGAGGTTGCCGCGCACGCAGATGCCGCCGGCCACCACGAACAGCGTCGTGATCAGGATGATGAAGGGGATGTATTCGGCCACCAGCGCATGGACCGCGCCGGACGCCGCCAGGCCGGGCCCGAACACGATGGCGCAGGGCACCACGAAGGCCAGCGCCCAGGCCGCCGCCACCTTGCCGAAATGATGGTGCCAGAACGACGGCGTCAGGAGCGGACACAGCGCGATCGACAGCAGCAGGCCGGCGAACGGGATTGCCCACCAGGCGGACAATGCGCGCCCGTCGAGTTCTGCTGCGTGGGATATGGCGGGAAGAAGCCCGAGCAGGGCCAGCACGATCTTGTTGCGCAATTGGCGTCTCCGTGGAATCCGTGGCGGGTTCGGCCGCGAGGCGCACATGCCGCCCGCCGCCGCCCGGCTCGATGGTCGGCGCTATTGTAGCCGCAGGCGGCGCGTCCTCGTGCCCTTTTGGCACCTGCTACGTGCTTCTACGGATGCCGGTGCGACCGTGCCGCGGCAGCGTGCGCCGGCCCGCGGTCGTCCGGCTCAGGCGCCGGCGACGAGGATCACGTGCACCCGGTACGGCCCGTGCGCGCCGAGCACGATGGTCTGCTCGATGTCGCCGGTGCGCGACGGCCCGGAGATGAAGCTGGTCGCGCGCGGCAGTTCGCCGCGTTCGGCGCGCGCCAGCGCGAAGGCATCCTCCATGCCGGCCACGATGCGCGAGGCCGGCAGGATGGCCACGTGGGTCTCCGGCAGCAGGCTGGTCGAGGCGAAGGTGTCCGGCCCCGACAGCATCATCAGGCTGCCGGTCTCGGCGACAGCGCAGAAGCAGCCGGTGATGCCGACCAGGTCGGCGTCCCGCGGGGGCCGGAACTCGACCTGCATGCCGGCGCCATTCCAGTCCAGGCCATCGAGCGTTTTCCAGGCGACCGCGCGGCGGGCGACGCCGACGGCATCGAGATAGCGGGCGATGGCCTCCGGCGCCTCCTCCATGGACGCCACCTCATGGACGGTGTCGGACATGCGCAGCGCCTGCTCGCGGAACCGCGCCGGCAGGTCGGCGCCGATCTCCGGCCGCGGCCCTTGCGGGTGACGGGCAAGGTAGTCGGCCATGGCGGCGCGCTCTTCCGTGGTGACCTCGGCGGGGCGTCCGTGGGCTTCGCGGATACGCCGGAAGATCGCCTGGCGTGCTGCTTTGGTATCCATATCTGTTGTCCGTGGTTGGCGGGATTGGCGTCGAGTGTAGCCCAAGCCGGGCCGGCGGCGGCCTCGGTGCAGCATGAGTTGTTTTCAACCCGACGATGCAAGGCTTTCATCGCCGGACGCCGTCGCCGGCCGCGCACCCGATCCGGCCGGGCGGCGGCGCGCGGGGCATGGCGCGGGCGATTCCGGCTTGTTCCAAGTCAAGGGATCCAGATCAAATTCCCCGCATTTGCTTATTCATAAACTGTATAAGGTTGGTTTGTGAGAAACCCTGTTTTGCCTTAAAATACAAGGCTTTGCAGCTGGGCATTTTGCGAGCGCACATGCGCTTTTGCGCACTGCGCCACGGCCCGGCGCGCTTCAGGGAATCCATTTCAAGATAGGACTGTTATGACCCACGTTGTGACCGAATCCTGCATCCGCTGCCGCTATACCGACTGCGTCGATGTGTGCCCGGTTGACTGCTTCCGCGAAGGCCCGAACTTCCTCGCCATCGACCCGGACGAATGCATCGACTGCGCCGTGTGCGTGGCGGAATGCCCGGTCAATGCCATCTATGCCGAGGAAGACGTCCCGGCCGACCAGCAGCAATTCATCAAGCTCAACGTCGAACTCGCGCGCAAGTGGCCGTCGATCACCAAGACCAAGGCGCCGCTGGCCGAGGCCGACGAGTGGAAGGACGTCAAGGAAAAGCTGCAATACCTCGAGCGCTGATCGCCGCGCCCCGCGGACCGAACGAGCATGCGGGGCCGCTGCCGGAGCGGCGCCCCGCCGAACACCCCGGCGCCATGCGCCGCTTCTTCCGGCACCGGCTCGCGGGCACCGTCCCGGCCGGCGCCCTCCGGATACCCACCATGAAACAGGAACTCGAAAGTCGTATGGATTCCACCCTCCCCCCGAACGCCGCGCCCGCCGACAAGGCACCCATCGAAGCCGATGCGGTCATCGTCGGCGCCGGCCCGGTCGGCCTCTTCCAGGTGTTCGAGCTCGGCCTGCTCGAGATCAAGGCACATGTCATCGATTCCCTCGCCAAGGTCGGCGGCCAGTGCGTGGAGCTCTACCCCGACAAGCCCATCTACGACATTCCCGCGGTTCCGGTCTGCACCGGCCAGGAACTGACCGACAACCTGCTCAAGCAGATCGAGCCGTTCGAGCCGACCTTCCACCTCGGCCAGGAAGTCACCGTGGTCGAGCGCCGCGACGACGGCCGCTTCAATGTCGAGACCTCGGTCGGCACCCGCTTCATCACCAAGACCATCTTCATCGCCGCCGGCGTCGGCTCGTTCCAGCCGCGCACGCTGAAGGTCGACGGCATCGAGAAATTCGAAGGTTCGCAGGTGTTCTACCGCGTCAAGGATCCGAACCGCTTCCATGGCCGCAACCTGGTCATCTGCGGCGGCGGCGATTCCGCGCTGGACTGGGCGCTGAACCTGGCCGGCAAGGCCGAATCGATCGTGCTGGTCCACCGCCGCGAGGAATTCCGCGCCGCCCCGGCCTCCGTCGCCAAGATGAAGGAACTGTGCGACAACTACGAGATGCAGCTGCTGATCGGCCAGGTCACCGGGATCGAAGAGAAGGACGACAAGCTCGACCACATCAAGGTGACCGGCGCCGACGGCGTCACGCGCCGCCTGCCGCTGGACGACCTGCTGGTGTTCTTCGGCCTGTCGCCCAAGCTCGGCCCGATCGCCGAGTGGGGCCTGGACATCGAGCGCAAGCAGCTCAAGGTCGTGTCGACCGAGAAATTCGAGACCAACGTCCCGGGCATTTTCGCCGTCGGCGACATCAACACCTATCCGGGCAAGAAGAAGCTGATCCTCTCCGGTTTCCACGAGGCAGCCCTGGCTGCGTTCGGTGCCGCGCCCTATATCTTCCCGGAGAAGAAGATCCACATGCAGTACACGACGACCTCGCCGAAGCTGCACAAGATCCTCGGCGTCGAGACCCCGGTCTTCGACTGATCGTCCTCCCGCCGCACGGCACGGCGCCGCGCCGGCGGACTGCACGCAAAAACGCCTCTTTCCGAAGAGGCGTTTTTCTTTGCCGCACCTCTTTCCTGCCATGGCGATCGGTCGCGCATGTCACGCGCCGTCAATCGCGCGCACATGGCGTCCGCGACGACGCCTTTTTACATGGCCAGCCCGGCTCCGGTCACTGTCGACGGTAAAAACGACATGGTGCGCTTACCTTCCGCTTCACAGCGGCAAGCATGGGCATCCATTTCGTTGTCCGAACGACATTCAACCCGGCAAAACATGCTTGCCGCTCTTGACCTGGCTGCGTGCGAACGGCCGTTTCATTGTAGTTTGGATACAAGACAACATGACGCTAAGATGGCACGTTTTCTGCAAGGATGAAATCGAGCGCCTCCGGGACATCGGCATATGGCCACTGGAAGACATCCTTCCGCCCGGCCCCAGCCATTGCCTTGGGCTTGCCGGGGTTGTCATGCGGGTTTACCGCATGTGACCGAAAAATCGCCGCAACAATTGAATACCGGTATGCAGGCCGTCATATGATGATGGTCACGGCCTTTGCACGCCTTGAAGGAGTCTTGTAAGATGATTTCTTCGTTGACGAACATCAACATTTATCGTCGAGAAATATTGCAAGACTGGCATTTTTCACAGGCGGCACGCCTCCGAAAACCACTGATTGTTGAAATATCGTTGAATCTTGCTCATGATGCATTGCGGCATGGGTGTTTTCTTTAGACAATCCCGGTTACCGGTCGCAACGAAGAGGTATCCATGCTCTACCAATTTCACGAACTGAATCGCGCTTTCCTGAACCCGCTGATCCAATGGGCGGAAGCGTCGGCCAAGCTCTTCACGAATCCGGTCTCCCCGCTGGCGCATACGCCGTTCGCGCAGCGCATCGCCGCAGGCTACGAACTGATGTACCGTCTCGGCAAGGATTACGAAAAGCCGGAATTCGGCATCGATTCGACCGTGATCGGCGACAAGACGGTCAACATCATCGAGGAAGCCGCGCTGCGCAAGCCCTTCTGCACCCTGCTGCACTTCCGCAAGGACATGAAGGAAAGGGAGCTGGCGGCACTGAACCAGCCGACGGTCCTGCTGGTGGCGCCTTTGTCCGGCCATCACGCGACGCTGCTGCGCGACACGGTGCGCGCGCTGCTGCCGCAGCACGACGTCTACATCACCGACTGGGTCGACGCGCGCATGGTGCCGGCCGAACACGGCCCGTTCCACCTGCACGACTACGTCTACTACGTGCGCGATTTCATCCGCAAGCTCGGCCCCGATGTCCACGTGATCTCGGTATGCCAGCCGACGGTGCCGGTGCTGGCCGCCATCTCGCTGATGGCCAGCGACAACGATCCGAAGCTGCCGAAGACGATGACGATGATGGGCGGCCCGATCGACCCGCGCAAGTCGCCGACGCAGGTCAACGACCTGGCCACCAAGAAGCCGTTCTCGTGGTTCGAGGACAAGCTGATCTACTCGGTGCCGGCCAACTATCCGGGCTTCGGCCGCAAGGTCTATCCGGGCTTCCTGCAGCACGCCGGCTTCATCGCGATGAACCCGGGCCGCCACGCGCAGAGCCACTGGGATTTCTACATGCACCTGCGCACCGGCGACCAGGAGTCCGCCGAGGAGCACCGCAAGTTCTACGACGAATACAACGCCGTGCTCGACATGCCGGCCGAGTACTATCTCGAGACCATCAGGACGGTGTTCCAGGAATTCCGCCTGCCGAAAGGCACCTGGGAAATCGAGGGCAAGCTGGTCCGCCCGCAGGACATCAGGAACGTCGCGCTGTTCACCATCGAAGGCGAACTGGACGACATCTCCGGCGAGGGCCAGACCCAGGCCGCGCACGACCTGTGCAGCGGGATCCCGAAAGCCAGGAAGCAGCATTTCACCGTGCCCAAGGCCGGCCACTACGGCATCTTCTCGGGCCGCCGCTGGCGCGAGATCGTGGCGCCGAAGATCGCCGAGTTCATCCGCGCGCACGCCTGAACGCCGGGCATCGCCACGGCAACGCCCGTCCCCGCGACGGGCGTTTTTCTTGGCGGTTCCGGCGGCCAGCCGGCCGGCATGCCCGCGGGTCCGCCGCGCGCTGGTGAAAATGCCGCATTCGGCCGATAATGCTGCTTTTTCGTCGTCCGCAAGCTGCTTCCGCCCGTGCCGTCGCCCTCTTCCGAACGCCCTTCCCCCACGCTCGCCGACCGGCTGGAAGACCTGCTGCCGCAGACCCAGTGCACCAAGTGCGGCTATCCGTCCTGCCGCGCGTATGCCGAGGCGATGGCCGCCGGGGACGCCGCGCACAACCGTTGCCCGCCTGGCGGCGCGGAGGGTATCGCGCGACTTGCCGCGGCACTCCGGGCGCCGCTCCTGCCGCTCGACCCGGCCAACGGTACCGAACGTCCGCGCACCGTCGCGGTGATCGACGAATCGATCTGCATCGGCTGCACGTTGTGCATCCAGGCCTGCCCGGTCGACGCGATCGCCGGCGCTGCCAGACAGATGCATACCGTGATCCCTGCCCTGTGCACCGGCTGCGACCTGTGCGTGCCGCCCTGCCCTGTCGACTGCATCGCGATGGTCGAGGTCACCCCGGGCCGCACCGGCTGGGAAGCCTGGTCGCAGCAGCAGGCCGATGCCGCGCGCGACCGTTTCGCCTTCCGGACGGCAAGACTGGAACGCGAGCGCGCCGAGAACGACGCCCGGCTGGCGGCGAAGGCCGCCGCCAAGCTGGCCGCCGTCGCCGCGGAACAGCCACGCACGCAGGAAGACCGCGCCGAACAGGCGCGCAAGAAGGCCGTCATCGAAGCCGCGATCGAACGCGCGCGCCAGCGCCGCGAGGCCGCGGCGCGCAAGGACCAGGCCTGAGGGAGACCGCATGAAAGCCGCGCAACGCCACGAGATGTTCGCCCGCCTGCAGAAGGCCAATCCGCATCCCACCACCGAGCTGGAATACACCACGCCGTTCGAGCTGCTGATTGCGGTGCTGCTGTCGGCGCAGGCCACCGATGTCTCCGTGAACAAGGCGACGCGCCGGCTGTATCCGGTGGCCAACACGCCGGCGGCCGTCCTCGCCCTCGGCGTGGAAGGCCTGACGCCCTACATCCAGACCATCGGCCTGTACCGTACCAAGGCGAAGAACGTGATCGACACCTGCCGCATCCTGCTCGATCAGCACGGCGGCGAGGTGCCGAGGAGCCGCGAGGCGCTCGAAGCGCTCCCCGGCGTCGGCCGCAAGACCGCCAACGTGGTGCTCAACACGGCGTTCGGCGAATCGACGATCGCGGTCGATACGCATATCTTCCGGGTGTGCAACCGCACCGGCCTGGCGCCGGGCAAGAATGTCGATGTCGTCGAGCAGACACTGCTCAAGGTCGTGCCGGAGGAATTCCGCCACGATGCGCACCACTGGCTGATCCTGCACGGCCGCTACACCTGTATCGCCCGCAAGCCGCTGTGCTGGAACTGCATGATCGCCGACCTGTGCGACTATCCCGACAAGACACCGCTGCCGGCCAAGGGCGTCTGATCCGCCGGCCGCGGCACTTTCCGCCATCACCACTCTCACAAGGAGCAAGACCATGGATTTCCGCGACAAGACCGTCGTCGTCACCGGCGGCACCGGCGCACTGGGGCGTGCCGTCGTCGGCGCGCTGCTCGACGCCGGCGCACGCTGCCACGTCCCCTACGTGCTGCAGGCCGAGGCCGACAGCTTTCCGTTCAAGGACCGCGTGCAGCTGATTCCCGACTGCGACCTGACCGACGAGGCCGCCGTGGCGCGGCTGTACGACGGCGTGCGCGGCCGGCTGTTCGCGTCGATCCATATCGCCGGCGGTTTCGCGATGAGCCCGCTGGCCGAGACCGGCAAGGCCGGCCTCATGGCCATGCTCGACGCCAACCTGGTCAGCTGCCACCTGTGCAGCCGTGCCGCGCTGCATGCCTTCGGCCCCGACGGCGGCCGCATCGTCAACGTGGCCGCGCGCAAGGGGCTGGAGCCGCAGACCGGCGCCGGCATGACCGCCTACGTGGTCAGCAAGGCCGCCGTGGCTGCCCTGACCCAGGCGCTGGCCGCGGAAGTGGTGCAGAAGAACGTGCTGGTGAACGCGGTCGCGCCGTCGATCATCGACACGCCTGCCAACCGCGCCGCCATGCCGGACGCGCCGCACGATACCTGGCCGACGCCGGCGCAGATCGCCGAGGCGATCCTGTTCCTCGCCTCGCCGCGGAACCGGGTGACCTCCGGCGCGGTCATGCCTGTATACGGCCGCGCCTGACACGCCTCTCCCGACCGGCCACTGCTTCTGCTTCGATCGCCCTATGTTCACGCCTTCCCAACACGACGTCCGCCGCTTCTTCTGCGATACATGGCGCAAGGAGCAATCGGGCGAGATCCTGACGCCGCTCGAGATGATCGCGCGCGCCTGGATCGTCCAGCATCCCGAGTACCACGGCGATCTTCACGACGTCGAGGCGGCGCTGGCGGCCGACTATTCGGTCGAGCGCGGGCAGGCCAATCCCTTCCTGCACCTGTCGATGCACCTGTCCATCGCGGAACAGGTGTCGATCGACCAGCCGCCGGGCATCCGGGCCGCCTTCGTCGCGCTGGCGCAGCGGCTCGGCTCCGAGCACGAGGCGCATCACCAGATCATGGAATGCCTGGGCGAGATGATCTGGACCTCGCAGCGCAGCGGGTTGCCGCCGGACGGCGCGGCCTACATCGACTGCGTGCGGCGGCGCGCCGGGGGCTGAGCATCGCCGACCGGCGGCGGCCATGCGGCCGTCCGCGGTGGACGCGCAAAAAAAACGCCGCGGCAATCCGCGGCGTTGTCGTTGCTACCCGGACGACGCTTACTTCTTCAGCACCAGCGTGCCCGGCAGGCTGTTGAGGTAGGCGGCGATGTCCTTGATGTCCTTCTTCGACAGCGGCTTGACCTGCGCGCCCATGATGGCGTTGCCGCGGCCGTTGGCGCCGCCCGCACCGCGCTGGTAGGCCAGCAGGGAATGCTCGAGGTAATCGCGATGCTGGCCGGCCAGCTTCGGATACGACGGGTCGATCGGCGTGTTGTAGTCGGCGCCATGGCAGGAGGCGCAGTTGTACTTCTTGGCGGCTTCCTCGCCAGCCTTGACGTTACCGGCAGCGGCGTTGAGCGAAACGGCCGACGCCAGGGCGGCGATGGCCAGTGCAACGATCTTCTTCATCCTGGTCCCCTTATTTCTTCTGCTGCGAGTAGTACGCAGCCAGGTCGGCGATGTCCTGGTCGGACAGGCTGGCGGCAATGCCGCGCATCGACGGATTCTTGCGGTCGCCCTTCTTGTACGCCTGCAGCGCCGCCTCGATGTACTTGGCGGACTGACCGCCGAGCATCGGCACCTGGTACACCTCGGGGAAGGTGGCCTTGTATCCGGGGATGCCGTGGCAGCCGATACACATGGCGACCTTGTTCTCGGCAGCCTTGGCGTTGCCGGCGACGTCAGCCGCTGCGGCGGCATTGGCGACGCCCGCCAGCGCGAGCAGTGCAAAAAGTTTTTTCATGGTAGCTGGGGATAAATGATGCGAAACCGACTGGGGTCCGGATCGAGGATTCCGCCCTTCCGCGCTCTTGGCGGCGCCGGTCGGGGCGTGCCGCCCGGAACAAAACTGCCCGATTTTACACGATACCTTCCCGACAGTCCACGGAGGAAGTCAAATGGCCGCGACTGCCGCCGCAGCGGCTGCCGCCTGTCCGTCGCGCCGCGCGCAGGCATTCCCGCCCGCCCTCTCCCGTGCCGAGCAGGGCCACATCGCCGCGGGTATACTCGGAGCTCCTTTCCTCCCTCCTCCCGGACAGAACCATGCCCCAGGACATCCGTTTCGAAGGTTCGCAGAACTACGTCGCCACCCACGACCTCAAGCTCGCCGTCAATGCCGCCCTCACCCTGCAGCGGCCGCTGCTGATCAAGGGCGAACCCGGCACCGGCAAGACCATGCTGGCCGAGGAAGTGGCGGCCGCCCTCGGGATGCCGCTGCTGCAATGGCACGTGAAATCGACCACCAAGGCGCAGCAGGGCCTGTACGAGTACGACGCCGTCTCGCGCCTGCGCGACTCCCAGCTCGGCGACGAGCGCGTCAAGGACATCCACAACTACATCGTCAAGGGCGTGCTGTGGCAGGCCTTCACGTCGGACCGGCAGGTCGTGCTGCTGATCGACGAGATCGACAAGGCGGACATCGAATTCCCCAACGACCTGCTGCGCGAACTCGACCGCATGGAGTTCTACGTCTACGAGACGCGCGAACTGGTCCGCGCGAAGCACCGCCCGCTGGTCATCATCACCTCCAACAACGAGAAGGAATTGCCGGACGCCTTCCTGCGGCGTTGCTTCTTCCACTACATCAAGTTCCCCGACCGCGACACCATGTCGCAGATCGTCGACGTGCACTTCCCGTCGCTGAAGAAGGAACTGCTGGCGCAGGCGCTGGAGACCTTCTACGAGGTGCGCGAGGTGTCCGGACTGAAGAAGAAGCCGTCGACCTCGGAACTGCTCGACTGGCTCAAGCTGCTGCTGGCCGAGGACATTCCGCCGGATGCGCTGCGCAGCAAGGACACCAAGTCGGTGCTGCCGCCCCTGCACGGCGCCCTGCTCAAGAACGAACAGGACGTGCACCTGTTCGAGCGGCTCGTCTTCATGTCGCGCGCCAACCGCTAGGCCACGACCTGCCATGCAGCCGACCACCTCCTTCGCGCAACCGCTGACCCTGGCGGGCAACCGCGTCACCCTGGAGCCGCTCTCGCCCGCGCACCGCGACGAGCTGGCCGCGGCCGTGCGCGACGGCGAGCTGTGGACGCTGTGGTACACCGCGGTGCCCTCGCCGGAGGGCATGGCCGCCGAGATCGACCGGCGCCTGTCGCTGCAGGCGTCCGGCAGCTGGCTGCCCTTTGCCGTCCGCCGCCGCGACACCGGCCTGCTGTGCGGCATGACCAACTATCTGAACATCGACGCCAGTCACCGCCGCCTCGAGATCGGCGGCACCTGGTACGCCGCCAGCGCCCAGCGCACCGGCATCAACACCGAGGCCAAGCTGCTCCTGCTGCGCCACGCCTTCGGCACGCTCGGCTGCATCGCGGTCGAGTTCCGCACCCACTGGATCAACCGGCAATCGCGCGAGGCCATCGCCCGCCTCGGCGCGAAGCAGGACGGCATCCTGCGCAGCCACATGATCATGCCGGACGGCAGCCTGCGCGACACCGTCGTGTTCTCCATCGTCGCCGCAGAGTGGCCGGCGGTACGCAACAACCTCGAGTTCAGGCTCGCGCGCGGGGACGCATCATGCTGATCGACTTCTTCTTCACGCTCAAGGACGCCCGCATCCCGGTGTCGATCAAGGAATTCCTCGTCCTGCTCGAGGCGCTGCAGAAGAACGTCATCGCGCCCTCGCTCGACGATTTCTATTTCCTCGCGCGCACCACGCTGGTCAAGGACGAAGCCCACTTCGACAAGTTCGACAAGGCGTTCGGCCTGTATTTCAAGGGCATCGAGGCGGTGTTCGACAAGATGCCGGAGATTCCGCTCGACTGGCTGAAGAAGCGCCTGGAGCGCGAGTTCACGCCCGAGGAGATCGCGAAGATCGAGAAGCTCGGCTACGACAAGCTGATGCAGCGCCTGGAGGAGCTGCTGAAGGAACAGAAGGAGCGCCATGAAGGCGGCAGCCGCTGGATCGGCACCAACGGCACCTCGCCGTTCGGCAACGGCGGCCAGAATCCCGAAGGCATCCGCATCGGCGGCAAGGGCGGCAACCGAACCGCGGTGAAGGTGTGGGAATCGCGCGCCTATCGCGACTACGACGACAGCCGCGAACTGGGCACGCGCAACATCAAGGTGGCGCTGCGCCGCCTGCGCCGCTTCGCCCGCGAAGGCGCCGCCGAGGAATTCGCGCTCGACGACACGATCCACGCCACCGCCCAGAACGCCGGCTGGCTGGAGATCCGCATGCGTCCGGAGCGCAAGAACAACATCAAGGTGCTGATGCTGCTCGACGTGGGCGGCACCATGGACGACCACATCGAACGCACCGAAGAACTCTTCTCGGCGGCGAAGACCGAGTTCAAGAACATGGAGTTCTTCTATTTCCACAACTGCGTCTACGACCACCTGTGGAAGAGCAACCGCCGCCGCCATGCCGAACGCTTCGCCACCTGGGACGTGCTGCGCAAGTATCCGCCGGACACCAAGCTGATCTTCGTCGGCGACGCCACCATGAGCCCCTACGAGGTGCTGCAGCCGGGCGGCTCGGTGGAGTACAACAACGAGGAAGCCGGCGCCGAATGGCTGCAGCGCTTCACGCAGACCTTCCCGAAGTTCGTCTGGCTCAATCCGGAGCCGGAAGGTCTCTGGCAATACCGCCAGTCCATCGCGATCATCCGGCAGATCATGAACAACCGCATGTTCCCTGTCACGATCGAGGGCCTCGAGCGCGCCATGCGCATGCTGAGCAAGTAGCCGGCCCGAAAAAAAGCCCGGGCGCGCGGCCCGGGCACGGTACTGCTCCCCCGATTGTTCTTCGATGCGCCCGGCGCTCAGCGCCTGCCCTGCCGCGGCACGGGACCGCCGGTGAACACGATGTCGTCCCAGCTGGCCGACAGCGCCACGTCCTTGAACGGAACACGCGCATGGAGCGCCAGGTAATACCAGCGGCCCGTCACCGGATTGGCGATCGTGATGCTCTCGCGGTTGCCTTCGCCGACCGAGGCCGCGTCGTAGTCCCGGGTGGTCGGGTAGCGATCGGCCGCCACATAGAGGTCGACGTCGCCGCTGCCGCCATTGGTCCAGATTTTCAGGTTGGTCGCACTGCGCGGCAGCATCACGTAGGCGTAGGCCTGCGTTGCCGACGACTGCGCCAGCAGCGAACAGTGGTTGCCGAGGCGCCAGGTCTCGGGACAGGCCTGGAAGCGGATGTCCACCTGCGGCAGGTCTCCGGACGTCGGCAGGTCGCCATGCACCCAGGCGAGGAATTCGGCGTCGTAGCGCGTGCCGATGCTCTTCATGTAGGCATCGTAGCCTTCGTAATCGCCGGCGCGGAACTTCGCCAGGATGGCGTCGATGTCGCTGCGATGGCGCTCGAACATGAAACGCGTCGCCATGTAGCCCCAGCGATAGGCGCGGTTGACATAGTCGCCCATCGAATAGGTGTTGCCAAAGATGGTCGACAGCTTGTACTGGTTGCTGCGCGCCGCCTCGATCGAGCGCTTGTTGTCGTTCTTCAGGGAGAGATATTCGCCCAGGCCTTCCGTCCACCAGACCGTCGGCTTCACCGTGCTCTCGCGGAAATCGCCATACATGTTGAAGCGCCCGTCCAGGTAATGGACGTATTCATGCTCGAGGTTCCAGACCTTGAAGTCGGGCAGCCAGTCGGCGCGATGCGCGATGAAGCGCGCCTGGTTGCCGGCGCGGCTCGGGTCGCCTTCCAGGTACATGCCGCCGTTGTTGGTGGCGATCCCGTAAATGATGGAGGCGTACTTGTCGTACTGCTTGTAGCTGTCGAAGACGACGACTTCGAGCTGCGTATTGAAATCCTTCGCGACCGGTTTCCTGCCGGTGGCGAGGAAGTCATGGAACAGCTTCTCTTCATCGGCCATCAGGCGACAGGCTTCGGCCATCTGCTGCCAGGTCAGCGCCTGGGCGCGGATGCGCACGCTCGGGCTGCAGGTATAGCTTTCCTGCAGGACCGCGTCGGCCAGCTTCTGGCGGAAATTGCAGGTGCCGTAGTCGGCGCAGTTGGCATTGTCGAAATACTCGACCGCGGATGCCGCCTCCAGCCACAAGCGCTGGTCGGCACCCAGCATCGTGGAACTGGCCAGCGTGTCCTTGATCATCGGCCGCACCACCGGCTGCAGCGCGCCATGCTGAAGAAAGCGGAAGGCTTCGCGCGAGGCGTCGGCCAGCTGGTATTCCACGCTCGATCCCAGCAACGTGCCTTTGTTGTTGACGACGAAGTCATACAGGACCCTGGCATAGCCCGGATCGGTCTTGACGAACTCCGCTCCCTGGCGCCAGTGCGAATAGTAGATGGCGGTCAGCAGGCTGGTGAATCCACCCGCGGCGTCGCGCTTGAGCAGCGCCTCGGCGGCCTTCGGATTCTCGGCAGTATTGGTGTAGCGGACGACGATGTTCTTGAGGGTCGGCAGGTGGTAACCCTCGTCGTACATATTGGTGACCAGGCGAATCACCTCGCCGGCGGTGGTCGACGCCTTCGGATTCGACTGGAACAGGATCGGCGACTCTTCCAGCTGGCGGATCGCCGGGCGCAGCGTGTCGCGCACGCTCGCCGCAGGCGCAGGCACCGCGGCGCCGTCGGCGACGTAATAGCCGGCACGCAGGTAGAGCGTCAGGTTGACCAGGGCCATGTTGGTCGCATTGTAGGCAGCGGCCTCCTGCACGAAGCGGTCGGCGACGGCAGCCAGGTTGGCGGTCGAGAAGATGGTCTTGGCCTGGTTGCCGGTAACGGAAAACAGCGGATAGGTGCAGGTGTAGTCGGGCAGGTTCACCAGGTAATCCGCCAGCGCCGTACCGGAGTACGACGCCAGCTTGTCCATGTCGCGGCATTCCGGGGTCGCCGCGGCCGCGGACGCGTCGCGCTGGGCCCTGGAGCGGCGCTTCGGGTCGGCGAGGTCGGGCCGTGCACGGTTGTCGGGCGTGACGCCGTACAGCTGCTGCTCGATCGTCGGCGGCACATTCTGCCGCACGTGCGGCATCGGCGCGCCGCGCCTGGGTGTGGCCGCGGTGCCCGCGTGGTCGTGCTCGGGGCCGGCAACGGCGGCCGGCACCATGCAGGCCGCCAGTAGCGCCACGAAGGTTCGTCTTGCTGTGGATGTCATCGATTCTTCTCCTCGGTTTGAATGGACTTGCGCCCTGCGGTGCGAGCATCCGCCGTGCGTGATACGCCCGATCGGCCCGCCGCATCTTGCGTCCCGCCATCGGCTGCGGCTGGTGGCCCGCCGGAGCGAGAAGTCGCCGAGCGATTTGTTCAGTGCGTCGTTTCGAGCATGATCAAGCGCGAAATATATTACATATATATGACATTAATAACACGCTTCTTTTCATAATGAATCGAAGACATTCACGCCGATCAAGATGCGCGAAATGAAAAAAAACGCCGGAACTTTCGTTCCGGCGTCATAGCCTTGTAAAAAAAGGAGGCGACCCGTACGGGCGTCGCCCCGGGAGGAGAACCGTCAGTCCCAGGTCGCGCTCAGCGCCACGCCGCTGTACGGCTGGCGCGCATTAAGCATGATGTAGTACCAGCGACCGGTCATCGGCGTGGCGATCGAGATCGACTCGCGATTGCCCGCGGTGGAGGAGACTGCATCGTAGGCGGTGGTCTCCGGCCAGCGATCGGCGGCGACATAGAGGTCGGCATCGCCGGTGCCGCCGCTGGTCCACAGCCTGAGGTTCTTCGCGCCCGACGGCAGCAGCACGTAGGCATAGCTGCGGTAGCCGGAACCGAGGTTGTAGATCGTGCAGTTCTTCGCGAGCTGGGAACTGGAGGAACAGGCGGGATAGGTCGTCACCGGCATCGGCGGTTCGCCCGCCGTCGTGGCGGACTGGACCCAGCTGGCGAACTCGGCGTCATAACGGGTGCCGATGTTCTTCATGTAGGCATCGTAACCCGCGTAGTCGCCGGCGCGAAACTTCGCCAGCACCGCATCGACGTCCGCACGATGACGCTCGAACATGAAACGGGTAGCCATGTAACCCCAGCGATAGGCGCGCGCCTGGTAATCGCCCATGGCATAGGTATTGCCGAAGATCGTCGACAGCGGGTATTTGGCGGTCTTCGCGACATCGATCGCGTCCTGGTAGTTGTTCTTCTTCGACAAATATTCCGCCACGCCCTCGATCCACCATACGGTCGGCTTGGTCGTGCCGTCGTGGAAGTCACCGAACATGTTGAAGCGGCCGTCGAGATAGTGGACGTACTCGTGCTCGAGGTTCCAGATCTGGAAGTCGGGCAGCCATGCCGCGCGGTGCGCGACGAAGCGCGCCTGGTTGCCGGCAACCGCCGGATCGCCTTCCAGGTACATGCCGCCGTTGTCGGTATCGATATCGTAGATCGCACCGGCGTACTTGCGGTAATTGTTGGTGTCGTCGAACACCACCACTTCCAGCGCCGCGTTGTTGTCGTTGGCGACCGGCGTGCGGTTGGTCTGCAGCATGTTGTGGAAGTAGCTCTCGCCGGCCAGCATCGTCGAGCATGCCTGGTTGGCCTGGTCCTGGGTCAGCTTCTGCGAGCGGATCTTCACCGTCGGGCTGCAGGTGTAGTTGTTGACCAGTACGGCATTGGCCAGCTTCGTCTCGAAGCCGCAGGTGCCGTAGTCGGCGCAGCGATCGGCGTCGTACCAGCGCACCGCCATCGCGGCATTGATCCACAGCTGGTCGTCCGGGCCGCTCATGCTGTTGTAGGTCAGCAGGTACTGGGTCAGCGGCTTGATGCTCGGCTTGAGGCTGTCGTACTGCATGAAGCGCAGGCCCTCGTTCTCGGCGTCGCTGAGCTGGTAGGCGTCGCTGGTGCCCAGCAGCGCCGACTTGTTGTAGATGACGAAATTGATGAGCGCCGACGGATAGCTGTAATCATTCTGCAGCAGCGCCTTGCCTTCGGGGCGGCTGTGCGCATAGTTGATGACGGTCAGGATGCCGGTGAAGCCGCCCGAGGCCGTGGGGTTGCGGATTCCCTGCACCGCGTTCGGGTTGCTCGGCGAGTTGGTGTAGCGGAGCACCAGGCCGCGCATGCTCGGCAGGTAGTACGCCTCGTCGTACATGTTGGTGATCAGGCGCAGGATCTCGCCGGCCGTGGTCGATGCCGCCGCGTTGTGGGTGTAGAGCTGGGTGCCTTCCACGAGCGCCTTGATGGAAGGCCGCAGCGACGTCACGATCGACGGCGGCGGCGCCGTCACGCCGCTGTTGTTTGCCTGGTAATAGCCGGCACGCAGATACAGCGCCAGATTGACCAGCTTCATGTTGGAGGCGTTGTACGCCGATGCTTCCTGCATGAAGCGGCTGGCGACCGCATTGAAATTGGCGGCGGCGAAGATCGTATTGGCCTGGGACACCGGCACCGAGAACAGCGGATAGGTGCAGGCGGGATCGCTCAGGCTGGCGACATAGTCGGCCAGCGCGGCGCCGCTGTAGGTCGCCAGCTTGTTCATGTCGCGGCAGTCGGCCGTCGCGGTGGAACGCTGGACCTTGCGCGCCTTCTTCGGATCGGCGAGATCCGGGCGGCTGGCCGACGGCGGCAGGTTGTACATCAGCTCTTCGAGCGACGGCGGCAGATTGGTGCGCTGGCGCGGCCTCGGCGCCTCCTTGCGGCTCTTGTCGTCATGGTCGTGGATATGGTCCGCGCCGGCGTAGGCGGCGGGCGCGGCGACCGTCGCCAGCATGGCGGCGAACAGCAGACTTCTGGTGGACACGTGCATTTCTGATCATCTCCTGTAGTGAATGGACTTGTGCCCCGGCCTTCTGGCGGCGGGGTCGTTATCGGCCGATACCTGCATGCACCGGTGGTCCGTATCGGTTCCGTCCTGCTCTTTCGCCTGCCGCGGTGGCGGCAGATCACGCGTATCGCCCGCCTGGTTGGCGGGGAAATTCCCCGGGGCGGACTGGCGACCGGCAGAAATATATTAAACATATATGCGATATAAGAAGAAGGAATATTTGTAACCACTATGCAGCTCTGAGCCAGCGAAAATGCTTGAATTTGATACTGTGTTTATGTACAGTGGAATACTCGGGGGAACGCTTTTTCCTGCCTAATCAGCTAGTTACGGGCGGAACCTGAATGCGCCTGACGGTGCGCGGACTAGGCCGAAAAATTTGCAGCTTCCTGCCGGAACGCATGCCGGAATGCCTGCGAAAGCCGCACCGGCCGCGTCCGGCGCGGTCGCCGGCGGTGGTTTCGGCCGTTTTCCGCAGCCCCGGCCGCCGTTTTTCATTAGAATGCTGGCACCTGAAATTCCGGGCTCATGCCCCGACCTACCGACACCCACTTGAATGGCAACGAAAAAACCGTCCGATTACAGCGAATCGTCCATCCGCGTCCTGAAGGGACTTGAACCCGTCAAGCAGCGCCCGGGCATGTACACCCGCACCGAGAACCCGCTGCACATCATCCAGGAAGTCATCGACAACGCCTCCGACGAAGCGCTCGGCGGCTTCTGCAAGAACATCGTCGTGACGCTCAACACCGACGGCAGCGTGGCCGTCGAGGACGACGGCCGCGGCATCCCGGTCGGCCTGCATCCCGAGGAAAAGGTGCCGACCGTCGAGATCGTGTTCACCCGCCTGCATGCCGGCGGCAAGTTCGACAAGGGGTCGGGCGGCGCGTATTCGTTTTCCGGCGGCCTGCACGGCGTCGGCGTGTCGGTCACCAACGCCCTCGCCTCGCGCCTGGAGGTGTCGGTCTGGCGCGACGCCGGCAACCACACCATCGTGTTCGCCGACGGCGAGGTGATCCAGAAGCTGAAGTCGCGCCCGCTGGCGCGCGACGAGAAAAAATCCGGCACGCGCGTGACGGTGTGGCCCAACGCGAAGTATTTCGATTCGTCCACCATCCCGATGGGCGAGCTGCAGCGCCTGCTGCGCTCCAAGGCGGTGCTGCTGCCGGGCGTGAAGGTCACGCTGGTCAACGCGAAGAACGGCGACACCCAGACCTGGCAGTACGACCAGGGCCTGCGCGGCTACCTGGTCGAGGCGCTGAACCAGGCCTCGCATGCCGAGCCGCTGATCCCGCTGTTCGAGGGCGAGCAGTACGCCACCAACGATTCCGAGGGCTTCGCCGAGGGCGAAGGCGCCGCCTGGGTGGTGGCCTGGACCGAGGAAGGCAACGTGGTGCGCGAGTCCTACGTCAACCTGATCCCGACGCCCGCCGGCGGCACGCATGAGTCGGGCCTGCGCGAAGGCCTGTTCAATGCGGTCAAGAGCTTCGTCGAGATGCATTCGCTGCTGCCCAAGGGCGTGAAGCTGCTGCCGGAAGACGTGTTCGCCCGCGTGTCCTTCGTGCTGTCGGCCAAGGTGCTCGATCCGCAGTTCCAGGGCCAGATCAAGGAACGCCTCAATTCGCGCGACGCGGTCAAGCTGGTCGGCAGCTACACCAAGCCGGCGCTGGAGCTCTGGCTGCACCAGCATGTCGACTACGGCAAGAAGCTGGCCGATCTCGTCATCAAGCAGGCCCAGTCGCGCCTGCGCTCGGCACAGAAGGTCGAGAAGAAGAAATCCTCCGGCGTGGCGGTCCTGCCGGGCAAGCTGACCGATTGCGAATCGGACGACATCACCCGCAACGAGCTGTTCCTGGTCGAAGGCGACTCGGCCGGCGGCTCCGCCAAGATGGGCCGCGACAAGGAATTCCAGGCCATCCTGCCGCTGCGCGGCAAGGTGCTCAACGCCTGGGAAACCGAGCGCGACCGCCTGTTCGCCAACAACGAGATCCACGACATCGCGGTGGCCATCGGCGTCGATCCGCACGGCCGCAACGACGAGCCCGACCTGTCGGGCCTGCGCTACGGCCGCATCTGCATCCTGTCGGACGCCGACGTCGACGGCTCGCACATCCAGGTGCTGCTGCTGACGCTGTTCTTCCGCCATTTCCCCAAGCTGATCGAGCGCGGCCACATCCACATCGCCCGCCCGCCGCTGTATCGCGTCGATGCGCCGGCGCGCGGCAAGAAGCCGGCGCAGAAGCTCTATGCGCTCGACGACGGCGAACTGGAGGCGATCGAGGACAAGCTGCGCAAGGATGGCCTGAAGGACGGCAGCTGGTCGATCGCCCGCTTCAAGGGCCTGGGCGAGATGAATGCCGAGCAGCTGTGGGAAACCACCATGAACCCGGATACCCGGCGCCTCTTGCCGGTCGCCTTCAACGACTTCGGCGTCGACATGTCGGAGCAGCGCTTCAACATGCTGATGGGCAAGGGCGAAGCCGCCGCGCGCCGCGCCTGGCTGGAAGAGCACGGCAACGAGGCCGAGGCGGACATCTGAGCGCCCTCCTTCGCAAGCATATCCGCACCCGCACACGACACGAGACACCCGCTGGAACTCCCTGAACAATGACCGAACAAGCCAACCTGTTTGAAAGCATGCCGCCCTCCGATGGCGGCGATTCGCTGACGCTGGCCACCTTTGCCGAGCGCGCCTACCTCGACTACGCGATCTCGGTCGTCAAGGGCCGCGCCCTACCCGAAGTCTGCGACGGCCAGAAACCGGTGCAGCGCCGCATCCTGTACGCGATGCACGAGCTCGGCCTGAATGCCGCCGCCAAGCCGCGCAAGTCGGCCGCCGTGGTCGGCGACGTGCTGGGCAAGCTGCATCCGCACGGCGACCAGTCGGTCTACGACGCGCTGGTGCGCATGGCGCAGGACTTCTCGCTGCGCTATCCGCTGATCGACGGCCAGGGCAACTTCGGCTCGCGCGACGGCGACGGCGCCGCGGCGATGCGCTACACCGAGGCCCGCCTGACGCCGATCGCGAAACTGCTGCTCGACGAGATCGACATGGGCACCGTCGATTTCCAGCCCAACTACGACGGTTCCACCGAGGAGCCGAAGCTCTTGCCGGCGCGCCTGCCGATGGTGATGCTCAACGGCGCCTCCGGCATCGCCGTGGGCCTGGCCACCGAGATCCCGTCGCACAATCTCGGCGAGATCGCGAAGGCCGCGGTGGCGCTGATCCGCAACCCGAAGCTGTCGCACGCGGACCTGATGCAGCTGGTGCCGGGCCCGGATTTCCCGGGCGGCGGCCAGATCATCACGCCGGCAGCGCAGATCGCCGAGATGTACGAGAGCGGCCGCGGCTCGCTCAAGGTGCGCGCGCGCTGGAAGATCGAGGATCTCGCGCGCGGCCAGTGGCAGGCGGTGGTCACCGAGCTGCCGCCGGGCGCATCGGCCCAGAAGGTGCTGGAAGAGATCGAGGAGCTGACCAACCCGAAGGTCAAGCTTGGCAAGAAGACGCTCACGCCCGAGCAGCTGGCCACCAAGCAGAACATCCTGGCGATGCTCGACACGGTGCGCGACGAATCGGGCCGCGACGCGCCGGTGCGCCTGGTGTTCGAGCCGAAGTCGAAGAACATCGACCAGGACGAGTTCATGAACACCCTGCTGGCGCATACCTCGCTGGAAACCAGCGCGCCGCTGAACCTGGTGATGATCGGCCGCGACGGCCGCCCGCGCCAGAAGAACCTGGCCACCATCCTGCTCGAGTGGATCGATTTCCGCTTCGCCACGATCACCCGCCGCACCCAGTTCCGCCTGCAGAAGGTCGACGACCGCATCCACATCCTGGAAGGCCGCGAGACCATCCTGCTGAACATCGACGAGGTGATCCGCATCATCCGCGAATCCGACGAGCCGAAGGCCGCGCTGATCGCGCGCTTCCGCCTGTCGGACCGCCAGGCCGAGGACATCCTGGAGATCCGCCTGCGCCAGCTGGCCCGCCTGGAAGGCATCAAGATCCAGCAGGAGCTGGCCGAGCTGCGCAACGAGAAGGCCACGCTGCACGACCTGCTCGACAACCCGGCCTCGATGAAGAAGCTGGTGATCAAGGAAATCGATGCCGATGCCAAGGCCTATGGCGACGCCCGCCGCACCCTCATCGAGGAAGCCGAGCGCGCCGTGGTCGAGCAGAAGGTCATCGACGAGCCGGTCACCGTGGTGCTGTCGCAGAAGGGCTGGGCGCGCGCGCGTACCGGCCACGGCCACGATCCGGCCCAATTCGCCTTCAAGGCCGGCGACGGCCTGTACGGCACCTGGGAATGCCGCACGGTCGACCACCTGATCGCGGTCGGCTCCAACGGCCGCGTGTACTCGGTGCCTGTGTCCGCGCTGCCGGGCGCGCGCGGCGACGGCACGCCGGTGACGACGATGATCGAGCTGGCACCGGGTACGCGCCTCCTGCATTATTTCGCCGGCACCGCCGACACGCAGCTCCTGCTGTCGTCCACGGCAGGCTACGGCTTCACCGCGAAGGTCGGCGACATGGTCGGCCGCACCAAGAGCGGCAAGGCCTTCATGACGGTCGACGAGGGAGACGAGCCGCTCATGCCGCGCGTGGTGGGCGACAAGGCCAGCGCGATCGCCTGCCTGTCCGAGAAGGGACGCCTGCTGGTGTTCGGCTTCGATGAAATCAAGTCGCTGTCCGGCGGCGGCCGCGGCGTGATCCTGATGGAACTCGAGAAGAACGAGAAATTGATCGCGGCCCAGCCGATCGATCAGCGCGGCGTCATCGTCGTCGGCACCGGCCGCGGCGGCAAGCCGCAGCAAGTGGCGCTGAATGCGGCCGCGCTGAAGGAACACTTCGGCAAGCGCGCGCGCAAGGGCCGCGCGATGGACTCGAAGATCAAGGCTGCCGGCCTGGCACCCGCCTGACCGCGCTGCCCGCGCTGCCGGTCGCCGGCGGCGCCGCAAACGACGAGGGCCGCTCCCGCCAGGGAGCGGCCCTTTGCATTCCGGCCCGCCGCGAGCGTCGTCAGGCGGCGAGCGCGACGTTCCACCAGGCGACGTCTGCCGTCGCGATGCCGATCACGACCACGCCGGCGTCGGCGGGCAGCGCCGGCACGGCATCGCTCTCCTGTTCCGGACGCCCGCTGCCGGACAAGGCCGCCAGGGTCGATTCCACAGTGGCCTGGTAGGCCAGCGTGCTGGTCGAACCGTTGACCGCCGACAGCATGCTGCGCGCGGCCGCGGCGGCGGCATTGCCGCTGTAGCCGGCCACCTCGGCATTGGTGTCGATGGCGAAGGTGAAGTTCGAGGCGACGATGATCTTGTTGGTCACGACAGCCCTGTCGACAAGACCCTGGGGCGTGGTGTTCGCCAGGGCGCCTGCCATGATCGACAGTGCCGCATTGCCCTTGGTCAGGCCGGCACGGTCGATCGCATCGACCCACCAGTTGAGCCCCTCGGTGTCCGGCGACCGGTTGAGCACGTAGTTGTAGATCGCGGTGACGAAATCGCGCGTCGTGCCGGAACCGTACAGGTCCTTCGATTCCTGGCTGGTGCCGAAGGTGTCGATCAGGGCGCGCACGTTCGCATTGGTCTGGTAGGCATCGTTGAGCCCCTGGATGCCGGTCGGCGCCTGGTAATCGCGCAGCATCGCGGCGAAGTTCACCAGCGCGCCGCTGTCCGCCGGCCGCCCGAAATAGGCGACATACAGCTGCTGGACCGCGTCGTTGTAGTCGAGGTTGATCGTGCCGTCGGCGAATACCAGCTTCTCGACATTCGCGAGCGTGTCGGTGTTGCCGGACACCGCCTTGGCGCCCGCCTGCCAGCCGCTGGCCGTCTTCATGACGCGGAACTCGGCGCGGTTGCCGGTGTAGATGACCGAATCCGTGCCGGCCCCGCCGTCCACGGTGTCGTTGCCCGCACCGCCGGTGACCGCATCGTTGCCGGCCCCGCCGTAGAACACGTCGTCGCCGGCCCCCAGGGAAACGGCCAGACCGGTCGCATTGCCGAAGACGACATCGTTCAGCGCGGTGCCGATCACGGCGCTGACGCGCGCGGACGTGGCGAGGTAGACATTGTCCTGCGCCGGCGTGCCGTCTTTGGTGACGCCGATCGAGCTGAAGGTGCCGGGCAGCGTCGACACCATGGCGCGCACCGTCTGGGCCGACAGGTCCAGGGTATTGTCGCCGTACAGGATGGCCTGGACCTGTTCCTCGGTGGCGCTGAAGGTCAGCGTGCGGGCGGTGGTCGACGTGCGCACGCCGTACAGCAACTGCAGGGCCGCGATGTCGAGCATGGCCGGCGTCAGCGCCCCGACCGTGACCGCGGGATTCTCGATGTAAGACATCAAGGTGTACTTGCCGTTGTCCCACACGCCGGGCAGGAAGGGAGGATCACCGCCGCTGGCGCCCGCATTGTAGTTGCCCGGATGCTTGAGGCCGAGTGCATGGCCGATTTCGTGGATCAGGGTCTCGTAGCCGTATCCGCCGGGCTGCATGGTCTGCGTCGGCGCCTTGCCGCTCGACGACTTGTGGCTCATGTAGACGTTCGCATTGTTGAGCAGGCCGCCGGATGCCCAGTCGGTGTAGGCCACGCCGGCCGACACGCCGGACTGGTCGCTGGTGCCGAACAGCATCTGCGCCGAGCCGGCCGCGGTCTCGATGAAATCGATGTTGGCCACGGCGCTGAACATCTTGAGCACGTCGCGCACCGTCTGCTTCTCGGCATCGCTCATCGCGATGAACGATGCCTCGCCGTCGGCCATCGCCTGCGTGCTGTCGGTCATGAATCCGTAGCGTACCGTGGTCGTGCCGCCGGTCGATGCCCAGCGCACGTAAGCGCCGCCGGAAGCGTCGTGCAGCAGGCCAGGCAGCAGCGATGCCACCGTCGCCGACTTGTGCTCGATGCGATAGGTGCCGGTGTCGCCCAGCCCGTCGACCATCACGTAGTAGGTGCCGGTATAGGGCGCGACGAATGCGAGCTGCGGATCGGCCGTATGCGCCGTGGCATTGCTCTCGTAGGTCGCCAGCCGGGTCGCGGAATACAGCAGGCGGCCGTCGGCGCTCAGGATCGCCAGCGACGGCGCGGCCAGCGTGCCGCCGCCGCCGGTTGCGCCGGCGGCGCTGAACTGCGCCAGGCTGCCGGCCTGCAGCTCGACCTTGTACCAGTCGTGCTCGGTCGCGGTCGCGATGCTGCCGATGACGGAAGCGCCGCTGGCCAGTGCCGGCGCGGCGGTGCGCACCGCATCGGCCGCGACATGGGCAACCAGCTGGTAATCGCCGCCCTCGTAGGGACCGCGGTCCGCCGCCTCGACGCGGATGTAGTACTTGCCGGGTCCCGCCACCTTTTCGGCGAACGTCATGCTTCCGCCCGCGGAGCGCGCATCGACCAGGTTGCCGGCCGCATCGAAGATGCTCACCTTGTAGGCGTCGCTGGAATAGGTCTCCGGCGCGCGGAAATCCACCACCAGGGTGCCGGCGGCATCGGCGGTGACGACGAAATAATCGATGTCGCCCGAACCGGAACGCTGGCCGGTCACCACCCGGTCCAGCGACATCGCGCCCGCCGTGGCGAGACTGTCGTTGTTGACCGATTCGTAATCCGACGCGCTGCGCGACACGTAGGACGTCGTGATGGTGTAAGGCGAAGTCGAGAAGGTCGAGCTCGATGTCACGGCGACATAGTACGAGCCGGCGGCCGGCGCGGCGAAGGTGAACGATGCGCTGTCCTCCATGCCGAGGAAGGTGCCGGACAGGATGTTGCCGGCGTCGTCGAACACCCGCACCATGTACGCCCAGTCGTTGACCTTGGCCGCCCGGATGTCGAGCCGCACGACCTTGGCCTCGGTGACGGTGAACTTGTGGAAGTCCCAGTCGTCTTTGGACGAGACGCTGCCGGTGATGGTATCGCCGACGACGAATGGATTTGCCTGTGACCGGTTGTCGTTCGGTTCTGTGGAAGTGACGGTTGCCATGGTACGCGTTCCGGAGTGGGTATTGACATCGCCGGCGCCAGGCAGGACGTCTGCCGTCCGTTGCAGCGCGGAAAACCGCCGGCCGTTAGGAAGAAGTTTCCACTATAGCCGCAATTTTTTCAGACAGGAAAGATTTCCGGAATCCCACTGCGCACTGTGCCGACCTTGCCAATTACCGTGCGGAAATTGCACGACGAATCTTTCCCTCGGGGACGGGGCGGTATGGAAAAATCACGGACTTTTGCAGGGCGACCGCGCATCGGGACCAGACTGCGGCGCCCCACAGGGAGACATGCATGGCCGAAGGCACCACCTGGGAAGACCACCGCACCAGCAAGCAGGCGGAGCGCCGGCTGGCCTTTTTCCGCAAGCTGCAGGACGTGACCAACCGGATCCACTCGACCGAGAACATCGAGCAGATCATGACCGAGATGGCGCGCGACATCTGCTTCCTGTTCGGCAGCGACCGCCTCACGCTGTACGCGGTGACGCCGTGCAAGACGGCGATCGAGACCCGCATCAAGACCGGCCTGGACTCCTTCCGCAACTTCGTGCTGCCGATCGCCAACTCGAGCGTCGCCGGTCACGTCGCGCTCACCCGCCGCAGCTTCAACATCCGCAACGTCTACGATCTCGAGGAACTGCAGTCGCTGTCGCGCGACCTGCGTTTCATGGACAAGGTGGACCGCAAGAGCGGCTACCGCAGCCGCGAGATGATCGCCGCGCCGATCGTCGATGCCGGCAGCGGCGAGCTGCTCGGCGTGCTGCAGCTGATCAACAACCGCCTGGGCGGCCCGTTCCTGCCGCTGATCGAGGAAGGCGTGCAGGAGCTGTGCAAGACGCTGGCGGTGGCTTTCGCGCAGCGCATGAAACCCACCGTGACGGTGCACACGCGCTTCGATCCGCTGGTGGTGCTGGGCACCCTCGCCTATCCGGAGCTGGAACTGGCCAAGCGATCCGCGCGGCGCAAGCAGCTGCCGCTGGAGGATGTGCTGCTCGACGAATTCCAGGTGGCGCCGGAAGACCTGGGCGCGGCCTACGCGCAATTCTTCGACGTGCCCTACGAGCCGTTCGCCCGGGAACGCCAGCGCGCGCCGCAACTGGCCAGCTTCGCGCGCGACTATGTCGAGCACAGCGGCTGGCTGGTGCTGGAGGACAGCGGGCAGACGCTGGTCATCCTGTCCACCGATCCCGACCGCCTGCGGGCGTCGAAGATCATGCAGGAGCTGTTCCCCGGCTACGACATCCAGTACCGCGTGACGACCCAGCGCGAATTCATGAAGACGGTCGGCGTGCTGTACGATGGCGCGACCGCGCCGGCCGCCCCCCACGATGAAGACGAGACCGTGCTGGCCAGGCTGCACCGCATCATCGGCGCGGCGCTCGCCGCGGAAGCGCCCGACCTGCAGGCGACGGTGCTGGCCGAATACAGCCACATCCTGCGCAACAGCACGCCCGAGACGGGATCGGACCAGGCTTCCCAGGCGGTGCTGCGCATCGCGCTGCGCATTGCCTGAGCCCCGTGCCGGCGGCGCGGGCGACCGGCCTCAGCGCCGTGCCGGCCGGCCGGATTGCCCCGGCACCAGCGAATACACCGCGGCATCGCGCGGCTCCCCGTGCAGGACCAGGCGATTGCGCGCCACGCATTCGAAACTGGCGCCGGCCTTTTCCGCCGTGCGCCGGCTGGCGTGGTTGTCCTCGATCGCGACGATTTCCAACCGCGTGAGTCCGAGCTCTCCGAAACCGTAGCGCGCCATCATGCGCGCGGCCCGCGCGGCCAGTCCGCGCCCCTGGCTGGACGCCCGGATCCAGTAACCGAGATTGCCGTAGTTGTAGAGCCTGCTGATCTGGTTGATGCCGATGCCGCCGTGGAAGACGGACGCGCCGCCGGTCGTCTCGTGGGCAGAAAAGATGCCGACATCCCAGGCAAGACGGTTCTCCATGTTGCTGCGGCAAAGCGCGAACCAGGCGAGTGCCTCGTCGAGCGAATAGTCCGGATGACACCACGGCATCCAGAGGCCGACGGACGCGGTCGATTCGCGTACCGCGGCCACGAACTGCGGCGCATCCTCGTCGCGGTAGGGACGGATGCACAGGCCGTCGCCGACTAATGGTTCCATGCACTCACCTTTCAGCCAGTGAAAGTGACGGAGCTGGCGCAAAGCCGGCTCCGGAAGTTCCGGCCGTTGAAAACGACGGAGCCGGCGCGAAGCCGGCTCCGGACATGACGCGCGGGTACGGCGAGCCGCCCCGAGGCTCGCCCCGGCGCAAGACGCCGGGGCGCGTCGGTTACAGCTTGGCGGCGATCAGCTTGCCGAGCTTCTCGACGCCTTCGCGGATCTTCTCCGGCGACACCGTCACGAAGGACAGGCGCAGCGTGTTCTTCTCCGGCGCATTGGCGTAGAACGGCGCGCCCGGCACGAAGGCCACGTTCTGCGCGACCGCCTCGTCGAGCAGCTGCATGCTGTCGATATGCTTGGGCAGCGTGACCCAGATGAACATGCCGCCTTCCGGCTTGGTCCAGGTAGCCGACTTCGGGAAGTACTGATCCATGGCCGACAGCATCGCCTGGCACTGGTCGCCGTACAGCTTGCGGATGGTCGGGATGTGCTGGTCGAGGAAGCCGTCCTTGATCGCCTCGTAGACCACCATCTGGGTCAGCTGGGCGGTGTGCAGGTCGGTGGCCTGCTTGGCCTGCTCGAGCTTGCGCACCAGCGGCAGGGGCGCGACCACGTAGCCGAGGCGGATGCCCGGCGTGAGCACCTTCGAGAACGAGCCCATGTAGATGACGCCGTTCGGATTCATCGACAGCATCTTCGGCAGCGGCTCGCCCTTGTAGCTGAGGGCGCCGTAGGGATCGTCCTCGATCAGCGGCAGGCCCAGGCGCGCGCAGGTCTCGACCAGCGCGGCGCGGCGCTCGACCGACAGGGTGCGGCCGGTCGGGTTCTGGAAATTCGGCAGTGCGTACAGCAGGCGCGCGCCGATGCCGGTGGTGGCGACCGCTTCCGGCACCAGGCCGTGGTCGTCGGTCGGCACCGACTGGAAATGCGGGCCGTAGACCGAGAAGGCCTGCAGCGCGCCGAGGTAGGACGGCGTCTCGACCAGGATCTTGCTGCCTTCGTCGATCAGCACCTTGCCCAGCAGGTCGAGGCCCTGCTGCGAGCCCGACACCATCAGGACCTGTTCCGGCACGATCTTGGCGCCATTCTGCGACAGATGATTGGCCACCCACTCGCGCAGCGGGCCGTAGCCGTCGGTCGGGCCGTACTGCAGCGCCACCTTGCCCTGCGTGGACAGCACCTTGTCGAAGGCCGCCTTCATGTGCTCGACCGGGAAGGTCGCGGGCGACGGCAGGCCGCCGGCGAAGGAGATGATCTCCGGGCGCATGGTGACCTTGAGGATCTCGCGGATCGCGGAGCTCTGCAGCTTCTGTGCGCGCTCGGAGAACTGCCACTGGATGGGGGTGGGGTTTTCGATCTTCATCTGTGTCTCGCTTTGAATGGTGTGGCTGCGCCACGATTGCCGGACCTGCTTGTGGCAGTCCCTTGAATGGGCGGCGCCGGATAGGCGCCGCCCGCTATCTCATGCAGGAATGCCGCCGGTCACTCGACCTCGGCGATCAACTCGACTTCCACGCAGGAACCGAGCGGAATCTGGGCGACGCCGAAGGCGGCGCGCGCATGCTTGCCGCGCTCGCCGAACACCTCGGCGATCAGCTCGGACACGCCATTGGTGACCAGGTGGTGCTCCGTGAAATCCGGCGTGGAATTGACCAGGCTGGTGAGCTTGACGATGCGCCGGACTCGATTGAGATCGCCGCCGCAGGCGTCCTGCAGCGTGGCCATCAGGTCGATCGCGACCGCGCGGGCGGCAGCCTTGCCTTCCTCGGTCGTCATGTTCTTGCCGAGCTGGCCGACCCAGGGCTTGCCATCCTTCTTGGCGATATGCCCGGACAGGAAGACGGTATTGCCGGTCCGCACATGCATCACGTAGGCGGCGACGGGCGCGGCCACGGCCGGCAGCTCGATGTTCAGGGATTTCAGTTTCTCGTAGACGGACAAGGCGGGCTCCAGGATGGCATGGCCGCCCGCGCTGCGCGGCGCGGGGCGGCTCGTTGTACGAAAACCGCAATTCTACTGCATGGCGGGGGGCTTCCGGCTCGCAACATCTAGCGCCGGATGGTCATCCTGCGCCCGGCCGCCACCACGGCGATGATCGCGACGGCGAATGCCACCGTGCCCGGCTGCAATCCCTCGCCGAGGATGAGCATGGCACCGGCGATGGTCAGGAATGGTTGCAACAATTGCACCTGTCCGACCCGCGAGATGCCGCCGATGGCGAGGCCCTTGTACCAGAAGAAGAAGCCGATGAACATCGAGAACACCGAGACGTAGGCGAACGCTCCCCAGGCGGCGGGGCTGGCGGTGACCCCGTGCGTCCAGCCGTACCAGGCCGCCACCGGCAGCAGCACGGGCGCCGACACCACCAGCGCCCAGGAAATGACTTCCTGGCCGCCCATGGTCTGCGACAGCCGCCCGCCCTCGGCGTAGCCGATCGCCGCCGAGACCACCGCGGCGAACAGCGCCAGGTCGGCCGGATGCAGTTCGCCGCCGCCCTGCTGCAGCGCAAAACCGACCACGATGGCACTGCCGGCGATCGCCGCCGCCCAGAAGCCGGCCGATGGCCGCTCGCCGAAGCGCAGCGCGGCGCACACCGCCGTCGCCAGGGGCAGGATGCCGATCACGATGGCGCCGTGCGACGCAGGCACGTAACGCATCGCGATCGAGCTGAATACCGGGAAGCCGACCACGACGCCGAGCGAGGTGATCACGATGCCGCGCCATTGCGCGCGCGTCGGCCGCGGCGCCTTCAGCCACCACAGCAGCGCGCAGGCGCAGACGGCGGCGACCACGGCGCGGCCGAGGGCGATGAAGACCGGATGCAGTTCGGCCACGGCCAGGCGCGTGAACGGCAGGGTCAGGCTGAAGATGGCGACGCCGACGATGCCGAGCAGCATGCCGCGCGTTTCCTGGGAAATGGTCATGGAGGTCATGGTAGTCATGGTGATCCCCGATGTCATCGGGCGGCCGGCCGTTCCAGCCACAGCAGGCGCAATGCCAGGCCGAGCATGACCGCGGCCAGGAACCAGCCCTGGGCGGCGGCCAGGCGCGGCTGGCGCGCGAACATTCCGGCCAGCCGCGCGCCGGCGATGCCGAGCAGGCCGTGGAAGGCCAGGCTGGCCACGGTGAGGATGGCGCCCAGCACGAGGATCTGCGGCATCACCGGCCGCGCCGCGTCGACGAACTGCGGCAGGAACACGATGAAGAACAGCAGCGCCTTCGGATTGAGCATCGAGTTGAGCATCGCCGCCCGGAAGATCGCGCGCAGGTCGGTCTCCCGGCGTCCGCCGAGATCGAGCGGGCCGCGCGCGCGCAGCGCGCCGATCGCCAGTTTCAGCAGGTAGAGCGCGCCGCCGATACGCAGGATGTCGAAGGCCGGAGGCCAGGCCGCGACCAGCGCGGTCACGCCGGTCGCGGTCAGCAAAGTCATGACGACATCGGAAGCGCCGATGCCAAGCGCCGCTGCCAGACCGCCGCGCGCGCCATAGGCCACGCCGTGGGAGATCACGAAGGCCATGTTCGGCCCCGGCGACAGGAACAACGCGGCCAGAGCCAGCAGGAACAGCGACAGGGTCGATGCGGCGATCATGTTCCGCCCTCCCCGCCATCCGGCCCCCAGAACACGACCCACGCGGCGAAGTCGTCGGAAAAGTGTTCGAAGCGATGCACCATCCCGGCCGGCACGAAGAAGGCATCGCCGGCGCGGAACGCATGGCGCACGTCGCCGGCCAGGAACTCGCCCTCGCCGCGGATCACGAAATACAGTTCGTCCTGCCGGTGCGGCGTCTGCGGATCCTGTCCGCGCGGCGCATACAGCTCGACCGACATCGAGCCGTGCGCCATCGCCCGCACGAAGCGTTCGCCGCCGGGCCAGCGTTCCGTGGACGGCCCGGGCAGGCGCGCCAGCAAGTCGTCGAAGGAAGTCTTCATGCGGTTCTCCTAGAGCCAGATGGCGACGGCGGAGTACATGGTCAGCACCACCATCACGCCACAGAACAGGCGCCGCCAGAACGGCTGCGACAGGTAGCGTCGCAACGCCGCGCCGGTGCCGGCCCACAGGCCGATGCACGGCAGGTTGACCGCGCAGAACACGCCGCAGAACAGCAGCACCGCCAGCCAGGACGGCTGCAGCGGCGGCAGAAAGGCCGACACGCCGGTCACCGCCATCACCCATGCCTTGGGATTGATGAACTGGAAGACGGCGGCCCCGAGGAAGCTCATCGGCCGCGCCCGGCCGGTCTCGTCCTGCGAAAAGCCCATGCCGCGCAGGTTCCAGGCCAGCCACAGCAGGTAGCCAGAACCCAGCACCCGCAGCACCACGTGCAGCGAAGGCATCGCCACCACCAGCGTGCCGATGCCCGCCGCGCACAGCGCCAGCAGAACGCCGAAGCCGGCCGTGATGCCGAGCATGTGGGGAATCGAGCGGACGAATCCGAACATCAGGCCCGACGAGGTCAGCATGATGTTGTTCGGGCCCGGAGTGATGGAGGAGACGAAGGCGAATACCGCGAGCGGCACGAGGGCTTCCATGGTCAATCCTCCCCGAGCGCGAGCGCGGCCGCGCGCTCCGCATGCAGGCGCGTGGTGTCGAACACCGGCAGCGCGACGTCGTCCTGGCCGACCAGCATGCAGATTTCGGTGCAGCCGAGAATGATGCCTTGGGCGCCGGCCGCGTTCAGCCGGTCGATCGCGGCCAGGTAGGCCGCGCGCGATTCTGCGCGCACGATGCCCTTGCACAGTTCCTCGTAGATCACGCGGTGGACCAGGGCGCGATCTTCCGCATCCGGCACGACCACCTCGATATCGTGGCCTTCCCGCAGGCGCGCCCGGTAGAAATCCTGTTCCATCGTGAACGCCGTGCCGAGCAGGCCGATGCGCGACAGGCCGCGCGCGCGGATCGCCTTGCCGGTCGGGTCGGCGATATGCAGCAGCGGCAGGCCGCTGGCCTGTTCGATCGCCGGGGCCACCCGGTGCATGGTGTTGGTGCACAGCACGATGAAGTCGGCGCCGGCCGCCTTCAATGCCCGCCCCGCCGCGCCGAGGATGGCGGCCGCCTCGTCCCAGCGGCCGGCATGTTGGAGCTGCTTGATTTCCTCGAAATCGACGCTGACCAGGACCAGCCGTGCGGAATGATGCCCGCCGAGGCGGCGCGCGACTTCCTCGTTGAGGATGCGGTAATAGAAGGCGGTCGATTCCCAGCTCATGCCACCCAGGAGGCCGATGGTCTTCATGGTGTGCTCCGTCATGAACCGGCATGGCGGCGGGCTTGCCGCATTGCCGGCGCGGCCGTTGATGTTTGGCGGCCGTTGCACTATCCTAAGCGACAACACCTGTACAGTACCAATACAGTTCACCAAATAAATCAGACGACTGTCACGGCAAAATGACCAATACAGCCCTCCGGCGCAAGTCCGCCCCGCCCGCCCTTTCCGTGGTCACGCCCCAGGTCCTGTCGCGCGACGGCAGCGAATCGCTGGTCGAGCAGATCGTGCGCTCGATCGAGGCGCGCATCGAGGACAAGCTGCTGCGCACCGGCGCGCGCATGCCGTCGATCCGGCTGTTCGCCGATACCCACGGCGTGTCGCGCTTCACCGTGGTGGAAGCCTATGACCGGCTGGTGGCGCGCGGCTACCTGGAGTCGCGTCGCGGCTCGGGCTTCTATGTCCGCGACCGCTCGCCGATGGTAGCGCCGCCGCCGGGCGGCAGGTCGCAGGACGACGGCACGCTCGGCCCCGGCCGGCGCATCGACGTGGTGTGGCTGGTACGGGCGATGTTCCGCCAGCATGCGGACCAGAAGGTGCCCGGCTCGGGCCTGCTGCCCAACGAGTGGCTCGATGCCGACCTGATCGCCAACGGCCTGCGCGCGGTCAGCCGGCAGAATGCCAACCTGCTGCTGCAGTACGGCGTGCCGCAGGGCTTCCTGCCGCTGCGTCAGCAACTGCAGCTGAAACTTGCCGAGCTCGAGATCGCCGCCACGCCGGATCAGATCGTCACCACCACCGGCGTGACGCAAGGCCTGGACCTGGTGGCGCGCCATTTCCTCGCGCCGGGCGACACCGTGTTCGTCGACGATCCCGCCTGGTTCCTGATGTTCGGCTCCTTCGCGCTGCTCGGCGCCAAGGTGGTCGGCATCCCGCGCCTGGCCGACGGTCCGGACATCGCCCGGCTGGCCGAGCTGGCCGCGGTGCACAAGCCCAAGCTGTTCGTCACCAACTCGGTGCTGCACAACCCGACCTCGTCCTCGCTGTCGGCGGCCAAGGCCTTCCAGATCCTCAAGATCGCCGAGCAGCACGATTTCATGATCGTGGAGGACGACATCTACTGCGACATGCATCCCGGCAGCGCGATCCAGCCCGCCACCCGCATCGCTGCGCTCGACCAGCTCAACCGGGTGATCTACCTGTCGGGCTTTTCCAAGACGCTGGCGGCCAACCTGCGGGTCGGCTTCATCGCGGCCCCGGCGGACCTGGCGGTGCAGCTGGCCGACCGCAAGATGCTGTGCAACCTGACCACCTCCGAGATCGGCGAGAAAGTGGTCTACAAGATCCTCTCCGAAGGCCATTACCGCAAGCATGCCGACCGCCTGCGGGGGCGCCTGGACGGCGTGCGCGAGCGCGCGCTGCGCCAGTTCGAGCGGGCCGGCCTGAAGGTCGACGGCGCCGCCCCGGCCGGCATGTTCGTCTGGGCCGATGCCGGCCGCGACACCAGCGTGCTGACCGAAAAAGGCATCGAGCAGGGCATCCTGTTCGCCCCGGGCGCCCTGTTCTCGCCGAGCCAGCTGGCCTCCACCCGCATGCGCCTGAACGTGGCCACCAGCACCGATGCCAATGTCTTGAGATTTCTCGAACGGGAACTGGCGGCCTCTTGAAATAATCGGGCCACGCCCCATCTTGCCGAAAAACCATGCTTGCCGGGCGGCCATTCCGGCTCCCGATGATGCAAGAATGGCAACGGATTATCCTTAGAACCACATCACACGAGGGAACCACAATGGTCGTATCCGAAAAACAGACGATGGGCTTCCAGGCGGAGGTCAAGCAGCTGCTGCACCTGATGATCCACTCGCTGTACTCGAACAAGGAAATCTTCCTGCGCGAGCTGATCTCCAATGCCTCCGACGCGGCCGACAAGCTGCGCTTCGAGGCGATCAACAACGGCGCCCTGTACGAGAACGATCCCGACCTGAAGATCCGCGTCACCTTCGACAAGGACGCGCGCACCATCACCATTTCCGACAACGGCATCGGCATGAGCCGCGACGAGGCCATCGCCCATCTCGGCACCATCGCCAAGTCGGGCACCAAGGAATTCTTCTCGAAGCTCTCCGGCGACCAGCAGAAGGACGCGGCCCTGATCGGCCAGTTCGGCGTCGGCTTCTACTCCGGCTTCATCGTGGCCGACCGCATCACCGTCGAGACCCGCCGCGCCGGCTTGCCGGCCGACCAGGGCGTGCGCTGGGAATCCGGCGGCGAAGGCGACTTCTCGGTCGAGAACATCGACAAGCCGGGCCGCGGCACCGACATCATCCTGCACCTGCGCGAGGGCGAGGACGAGCTGCTCTCCTCCTGGAAGCTCAAGTCCATCATCCGCAAGTACTCCGACCACATCCAGCTGCCGATCCAGATGCAGAAGGAAGAATGGGACGAGGAGAAGAAAGCGACCGTCCTCAAGGACGAGCTGGAAACCATCAACCAGGCCAGCGCCCTGTGGACCCGCGCCAAGTCGGACGTCACCCAGGAACAGTACGAAGAGTTCTACAAGCACATCGCCCACGATTTCGAGGCGCCGCTGGCCTACACCCACAACCGCGTCGAAGGCCGCAGCGAGTACACCCAGCTGCTCTACATCCCGGCGCGCGCGCCGTTCGACCTGTGGGACCGCAACAAGCGCGGCGGCATCAAGCTGTACGTCAAGCGCGTGTTCATCATGGACGACGCCGAGCAGCTGATGCCGGTCTACCTGCGCTTCGTGAAGGGCGTGATCGATTCGAACGACCTGCCGCTGAACGTCTCGCGCGAGATCCTGCAGGAGTCGCGCGACGTGCGCGCCATCCGCGAAGGTTCGACCAAGCGCGTGCTGTCGATGCTGGAAGAACTGGCCAACAGCGAGGAGCAGGCCCAGAAGGACAAGTATGCGAAGTTCTGGACCGAGTTCGGCCAGGTGCTCAAGGAAGGCATCGGCGAGGACATGGCCAACAAGGAGCGCATCGCCAAACTGCTGCGCTTCGCCTCGACGCACAACGATTCGGATGCGCAGACGGTGTCCTTCGCCGACTACATCGGCCGCATGAAGGAAGGCCAGGACAAGATCTACTACCTCACCGCCGATTCCTGGGCGGCCGCGAAGAACAGCCCGCACCTGGAGATCTTCCGCAAGAAGGGCGTGGAAGTCCTGCTGCTGACCGACCGCGTCGACGAGTGGATGCTGTCCTTCCTGCACGACTTCGAGGGCAAGGAACTGGCATCGGTGGCCAAGGGCGACCTCGACCTCGGCAAGCTGGAGGACGAGGCCGAGAAGAAGCAGCACGAGGAAACCGAAGCCGCCTACAAGGAACTGGTCGAGAAGATGAAGACATCGCTCGACGCCAAGGCCAAGGACGTGCGGGTCACCTTCCGCCTGACCGATTCGCCGGCCTGCCTGGTGGCCGAGGAGAACGACATGTCGGCCAACCTGCTGCGCATGCTCAAGGCGGCCGGCCAGAAGGCGCCGGACAGCAAGCCGATCCTCGAGATCAACCCGGACCATCCGCTGGTGCAGCGCCTGAAGTACGAGGAAGCGCGCTTCGACGACTGGAGCAACATCCTGTTCGACCAGGCCATGCTGGCCGAGGGCGGCACGCTGGCCGATCCGGCCGGCTTCGTGCGCCGCCTCAACCAGATGCTGCTGGACATGTCGGCGAAGTAAACCGGCGCCAGCCGGAAAGCGCGAAAGGCTGCCCATGGGCAGCCTTTCTTCTTGGTGCGGGCAGGCCGGCGGACATGCGGGCCAGGCGCCGCAAGGCGACGTTGCTGGCCCCATCCTCCTCCTGCCAGGCTGCGGCGCCGCCGTCAGGCGCATCCCGGTACGGAAGGACGCGGGTTGCCTGGCCGCTGCCGGCTACCGGAGGGTGGCGGCCAGCGCAGGAAGATATGACCGCAAGGAAGTGACCGCCTCGCAAGTGTGCCGCTCCGGCACGCTAATCGATCCCGTAGCGCGCCAGGATCGCCTTCCATGCCGGATCGCTGCGCATGCCGTCCGCCACCTGGCCAAGCTGCCTGGCGAGCGCCGGATCCGCATGGGAAACGAACATCATGCGTTCGAACCGGGCATGCGGACGCTCCGACACATGCAGGCGGTTGATCAGCGCATGCTCGACGCCGAAATACTTGATGAGATAGCGATAGGTCGTGAACGGCATGACCGTGACGTCGATCCTGCCGGAGGCGATCTTCTTCAGGTTGGTCAGCTCGTCGGGAACGTCCTCGCGCTGCAACTTCGTCCCGAACCGTTCCTCCAGTCCGGCATAGCGATGGCCGAGGATGCCGCCGAAACGCATGCCGTCGAGCGAAGCCGGCTCGGCGTACTCGATGCGGCGGGCAGTCGACGAGACCACGGCGTTCGCATCGCTGAAGATCGGCACCGTCCACTGGAAGCGCTGGCGTTCGGCGTCATCGACGAAGACGGGATTCAGGAACAGCACCACGCCGCGGAATGCCGGGTCGACCAGCACCGTCTCCACCAGGCGCCGGCGCGGCAGGTTTTCGAGCCGGAACCGGTAGCGCCCCGCGAGCCGGGCATTGAGGTAGGCCACCGTGTCGGCTGCCAGTCCGCCCTTGTCCACCACGAAAGGTACGGCGAGATAGGTGTTGTAGGCGGGGAGGACTTCCTCGGCCCCCGCCGCTCCGGCGGCAAGCGCCACCGGTACGGCAAGGCCGACCGCGGCCAGGAACCGGCGCGCGATCATCGTCATGTCCATCCGCCGCATGGACGAATGCGCCGCCGCGTCGTCATTCGATGCCGTACTTGACGAGGATGGCCTTCCACGCGGGATCCGTCCCGATATCCGCGACCACGGCGTCCAGCTCCCTGGCGAGCGCGGCATTGCTCCTGGAGACGAACAGGAAGCGGTCGAACTTCGCATGCGGCTTCGACGATACATGCAGCGTGTTGCCGAGCGGATTCTGCGGGCCGAGTTGCTTGAGCAGGAAGCGATACGTGCTCGACGGCATGATGGTGACATCCACGCGTCCCGACGAGACCTTCTTCAGGTTGGACAATTCCTCGGTCACGTCCTCGCGCTGCAGATCCTTGCCGAAACGGTCCTCCAGTCCCGCGTAGCGGTTGCCCTGCACGCCGCCGAAGCGCAGTCCGTTCAGCGACGCCGGATCGCTGTACTCGATCTTCTTCGTGGCCAGCGAGATGACGGCATTGCTGTCGTGCAGGATCGGCTGGGTCCAGAGGTATTTCTTGCGGTCGGCGTCGTCGACGAACATCGGATTGAGGAACAGCACCACGCCCTTGAAGTTGGGGTCCGCGGCGATGGTGTCGTTGAGCTGCTTGCGCGGCACCGTCTCCAGCTGGAACCTGTATTTTCCCTTGAGCCTGCCGTTCAGATAGCCGACCACGTCCGCGGCCAGCCCGCCTTTCTCCACGACGAACGGCACCGCCTGGTAAGTGTTGTAAGCCGCCACCGTTTCCTGGGCCAGCGCAGGCGCGCCGAACAATGCCGCTGCGGCCAGGATCAGTGCCCGCACGCCGCTCCCTGTCGATCGGATGTTCATCGTTCCTCCTTCGGTTGGTAGATCATGAACAGGCGCCCGTGTCGTGCGGCGCCGCCGGCCGGAATGCCATCGTGTGGTTCCGGATTTGCGCTTTCCGCAAAGAATCTGCCCGCATCGGAAGACTGTCAAGCACGCACTCACTGCAACGGGGAATGAATTGCAACATGCCAACCGGACAACATGGATGCGGCTATACTGCGCCCAGTCTTCAACGGCTCCCGCGACCCGCCGGCCATCGGCATCGTTTCGACAAGCGGGAGAAGCTCCAGGGATATCGAGATGCTCCGCTACCTGTTTCGCCGTCCGGCAATCGTCCTCGCGTGCCTGCTGGCGGTATCGGCGCTGCCGCTGCCGGCAGCCGCCGGCGACGCGCCTCCTGCCGCGGCGCACAACGGGCGCCCACGCGTGGCGCTCGTCCTGTCCGGCGGCGGCGCGCGCGGGCTGGCGCACATCGGCGTGCTGCGCGTCCTGCACGAGATGCGGGTGCCGGTCGACATCGTCGTCGGCACCAGCATGGGCGCCGTGGTCGGCGGCGCGTATGCGTCCGGCCGCACGGTGGAAGACCTCGAGCGCTTCGTGCGCGACACCCAGTGGGACGCCGTGCTGGCGGACCGGCCGACGCGCGATTCGCTCGACTTCCGCCGCCGCGAGGAAGACCTGCTGCTGCCGTCGCGCCTGGAATTCGCCGTCACCAGGGAAGACGGGATCACGCTGCCGCCCGGGGCGGCCAGCAACGCCTCGATCGAAGCGGCCCTGCTGCGCCTGCTGCCGCCCGGCCTGCGCGACCACCCGGTGAACCAGCTGCCGCTGCCGTTCCGATCCATCGCCTCCGACCTCGTCAACGGCGAACTGGTCGAACTGTCCGACACCTCGGTGTTCCTGGCCATGCGGGCGTCGCTCGCGGTGCCCGGCGTGTTCGCGCCGGTGCGCGTCAACGGCCGCCTGCTGGCCGACGGCGGCCTGGTGCGCAACCTGCCGGTCGACATGGCGCGCGCCATGGGCGCCGACATCGTCATCGCCGTCAATGTCGGCACGCCGCTGGCGCCCGAGAAAGACCTCAACAGCGCGATCGGCGTGGCGCGCCAGATGCTGCAGATTCTCACCGAGCAGAACGTGCAGCGCTCGCTGCGCGAGCTCGGCCCGAACGACATCCTGATCGCGCCCGACCTGGGCGGCGTCAGCTTCCTCGACTTTCAGCGCGGCGGCCGCGCGATCCAGGCCGGCGAGGAAGCCGCGCGCCAGGTGGCCGCGCAGCTGCAGAGGCTGGCCGTTCCGGCGGAAGCGCACGCCGCGTTCGAAGCTCGCCGCCGCGGCATCGCCACGCCGACGCCGGCGACCCCGCGCCCGCTGGTGGCCGTCACCGTCGACGGCACCAAGCACATCAATCCGAAGACGGTGCTGGCGCAGACCGGCCTGGCCGAGGGCCAGCTGGTCACGCCGGATCAGATCCGCCAGTCCACCGCGCGCCTGTACGGGCGCGGCGACCTCGACAATGTCGATACCGAGATCTACGAGAACGACGACGGCCACCACGTGATCGTGCGTCCGAAGGAAGCCAGCTGGAGCCGCAACCGCCTGCGTGCCGGGCTGGAGCTGGCCAGCGACTTCGGCGACAACAACAGGTTCTCGCTCGGGATGATGCATGTGGCATCGTCGCTCAACAGCTACGGCGCGGAACTGCGCACCGTGGCGCGCATCGGCAGCGACCGCCTGTTCGGCATGCAGCTGTGGCAGCCGCTAGGACCGGGGTCTCCCTGGTTCGTGACGCCGTCCATCGAGTACGGCGGGTCGGCCACCAACATCTACAGCGGCGGCATGCGCACCTCCCGCTTCGGCGTGCGCGCGTCGGCCATCACGCTGGCCGCCGGGCGCGAGCTGGCCAACTGGGGCGACGTGCAGCTCGGCGTGAGCCGCCGCTCGGCGCGCCTGCAGTCGCTCATTCCGGAGGCGCCGCCCGGCGAGAAATTCATCGTCTACGACACCACCCAGTTCGCGCGGCTGCGCATCGACACGCTCGATTCGCTCGCCTACCCCTCGCGCGGCCAGCTGCTCAACGTGCTGGTCGAACGCTCGCCGTCCTCCGAGCAGGAAGGCCGCTCGCTGGCGCATTCGTCGGTCACCGGCCTGGCGGCGCTGCAGGTCGGCCAGTGGGCCGGCCACCTCTACGGCGAATGGGCACGGGCCAGCGACGGGCCGACCTCGGTCTCGCTCGGCGGCTTCCTGCGCCTGTCCGGCACGCCGGCCGATTCGCTCGACGGCGGCAAGGTGGCGTTCGCCCGCTATGTCATGGCACGCCGCATCGGCACCATGCCGGCCACGGTGGGCGGCGCCGTGCGGCTGGGATTCTCGATGGAACTCGGCGGCGGTTTCGCCCGCGGCGAAAGCATCAAGTTCGGCCAGCTCAAGCGGGCCGGCAGCCTGTTCCTGTCGGCCGACACCCGCTTCGGTCCGCTGTACTTCGGCGCCGGCGCCACGCGCGGCGTCGGCTCGACCTTCTATCTCTTCCTCGGGCCGATCTGGTGAGCGCTTGCCTGCGGCGCCTGCGCGCGCCGCAGGGCGGTGAAGGCCGACAGTTCCCATGAGCGCAGGCCCACCAGCAGCGTGAAGCCGTCGCGCTCCGCCGCCGGCAGGCGACGGTCTTCCTGGTGCATGCGCGCCAGTTCGGCCGCCAGCTGGCGGATCTTTTGCACGGCCGCCTGCGCGCTCTTGTGCGACAGGCGCGCCGGCAGGCAGACCAGCGCCTCGCCCTCGCCGTCGAAGCGGCCGGCGAAATAATCCCCCACCACCGAGGCCCGGAAATACTGCTGCACCGGGCCGTCCGGCAGCCAGCGGAACGCGTTCGACACCATCAGCCGGTAGCGGTTGAGCGGGCGCAGCTCGATCAGGCCGAGCCGGTCCAGCTGGGCCAGCTTGCGCACGCATTCGGCCTCGGTCAGCTCGTAGGTATCGACGATCTGGTCGAGCGTCCAGTGGCCGAGGCAGCAGATCGCCACCAGCAGCAGGCGCGGGTCGGCGACCAGGGACTTCTCCTGCGCCAGCGTCAGCGTGTCGGCGTGCGGCGCCGCATCGGCGGCCCGCCGCAGCACGTCCTCCATCGCGATGCCGGCGGCCTTGCAGATCTGCGCCAGGCGCGACAGCGTCATGTCGCGCTGGGCGAAGATGCGCTTGACGCTCGATTCGCTCATGCGGATCCGGTCCGCCAGCACCTTGTAGGTCACGCCCGCGGCGCGCATCTCGGCGCGCAAAACCTCGAACACCTGTTCCGGCGATGCCATGTCTCCCCCGCTTGTTTCCGTTTGTAAAAAGGTATCGTCACCCGATACCTGATGGATCGAAATTGTCATCTTCGCACATTCCTGTGGTACGGCACCGCAACTTCGGGGAGACTTCGCCCCGATCGCAAGCCAACGCGGCACGGAAGTCCCGGACCGCGCAACCTCAACAACCCACAAGGAAAACACCATGACGCGTCATCTGCCCGCACTGCTGCTCACTCTCGCCACCGTTTCCGTTCCCGCCTTCGCCGATTCCGGTTCGCTGATGTCCAGCGGCCGCGCCAGCGAACGCAGCGTGCTGAAGACGGAACAGGAAATCGGCGTGTTCATCGCCGGCGGTCCGCGCTATCCGGGCGCCAGGGAAATCAAGGGAATGCTCTCCCCGTATGTCGAGGCGAACTTCCGCAACGGCATGTTCGTCAGCTCGACCGACGGCATCGGCTTCCGCTTCCTCGACAATGCCGACGGCTTTTCCGCCGCGATGAGCCTGGACGGTTCCGGGCAGCGCCGCGAGAAGCACGGCGCCCATGACGGCATCAACCGCCTGCGCGGCATGGGCGACATCGACTCGCGCCTGCGCGCCAACCTGCTGCTGAACTACGACAACGGCCCCTTGCACGGTTCGGCGAAGCTGTCGCGCACGCTGGGTTCGCGCCACGACACGGCGCTGGACCTGACCGTCGGCTACGACCTCCACAACGACCGCGACAACCTGGTGCGCGCCAGCGCCGGCCTCACCTGGGGCAATCGCGACCTGATGCAGACCTGGTTCGGCGTCGATGCCGCACAGTCGGCGCGCAGCGGCAACCGCATCTACACCGCCGACTCCGGCGTGGCCGGCGGAGCGGTCGGCGTCACCTGGCGCCATGCCTTCAACCGCGACTGGGTGGGCACCGTCGGCGCCGGCGTGAGCACGCTGCGCGGCTCCGCCGCCGACAGCCCGCTGACCGAGCGCAAGACGTCCGCCATGATCGGCGGCGCGATCGGCTACCGCTTCTGACCGCCCGATAGCAGTACGGCCCGCCGCGCCATACCGGGGCGCGGCGGACCGCGAGGTCGTACCAGGGTCTTACCGCTTCACGTCGTCTCCGCCTCCCTCCGAGGTTGTTGGGCTGCCTCCCCGGCAGCCCTTTTTTTCATGGCATGGCTGGGAATGCCCTTGCCGTGATCGCGATGTCCCGCCGGCCAGCCGGACCATGCCGCAAGCAGACGCCGCGCGCTCCACGCGACCGATCCGGCGCCAGATCAAGGATTGCGGCGATACCGGACGAGATTTCTTGACATAAAGGTTTCCGGATATTAATCTTATTGCGAATCATTCTCATTCCAGTTTCGCCATCCAGGCGCCCCTACCCGCGAGCCAGCCAGAACGCTTCAGCCAGCCAGCATCACCACCGCTATCCAGGAGTTTCCGATGACCTCACCCATGGCTCGCCGCCAACGTTTCTCGCTGTCGCCCATTGCCGCCGCCCTGCTGCTCACGCCGCTGGGCGCATATGCCGATGCCGGCCAGGCGCCCGGTACCGCCGTCCTGCCGACCGTGACAGTCATCGGCGGTGAACATCGCCTCCCGTCCCTGGCAGGTTCGGGCCAGATCCTTGGCGCGCGCGAACTTGCCGACGCGCGCATCTTCAGTGTCAATGAAGCCTTGCGCAAGGCGCCGGGTGTCCATGCCCGCGAGGAGGAAGGTTTCGGCCTGCGCCCGAATATCGGCATGCGCGGCCTGAATCCGACCCGCTCGACCAAGGTGACGCTGCTCGAGGACGGCCTGCCGCTCGCCTATGCACCGTACGGCGACAACGCCAGCTATTTCCATCCGATGGTGGAGCGTTACGAGCGCATCGAAATCCTCAAGGGCGCCAGCTCCCTGCTGTTCGGCCCGCAAACCATCGGCGGCATCGTCAACTACATCACGCCGGCGCCGCGCCAGACGTTCGGCGGCTATGTCCAGGGCACCTTCGGCAACCGCGACTATCTCAACGGCCGCGTCAGCCTCGGCGGCAAGGGTTTCGCGTTCGACTACGGCCACAAGGAAGGCAACGGCGCGCGCGACAACCAGTCGCACGAACTGGACGACCTGAACGTGAAGTACGTGGTCGGCATCGGCGCCAGCCAGGCGCTCACCCTGCGCGCCAACTTCCACCGGGAAGACTCCCTGATCACCTATTCGGGCCTCACGCAAGCGGAGTTCGAACGCCAGGGCGCGCGCTACAACCCGTTCAGGAACGACCGTTTCGAGACCGAGCGCACCGGCCTGTCCGCCACGCATGAACTCGACCTCGGCCAGGGATCCTCGCTGCTGACCAGCGCCTACTACGCGAAGTTCGACCGCGACTGGTGGCGCCAGGCCAGCAACAGCCAGGACAGCCAGTGCGGCAGCGCCTTCAATGCCGCGCGCCTGGCCGGCAACGTGGTCAATCCGGATACCTGCAACTCGGCCCAGGGCCGCCTGCGCAGCTACGAGACCTGGGGCATCGAGCCGCGCCTGACCCTGGCCCATGCCTTCGGCGAACTGCAGGCCGGCGTGCGGGCGCATGTCGAGGAGCAGGACCGCAAGCAGGTCAACGCCGCGAGCGCGACCGGCCGCACCGGCATCCTGGCCGAGGACAACCTGCGGGAGACCACCGCCTATTCGGTCTACCTGTCGAACCGCTTCACGTTCGGCAACGTGGCCGTGACGCCCATCGTTCGCCACGAGTCGGTCAAGGCGGAACGGACCAATCGCCTGACCCGCGCCGGCGGCGACACCAGCATCGATGCCACCTCGCCGGGCATCGGCATCACCTGGAACCCGGCACCGTCGCTGACGGTGTTCTCCAGCCTGCACCGCGGCTTCGCGCCGCCCCGCGTCGAAGACCTGGTCGGCAATACCGGCACCGTGGTCGATGTGGATGCCGAGCGTTCGACCAACTTCGAGATCGGATTCCGTTCCCGCCCGATGGAAGGCGTGAACCTGCAGGCAGCCTATTTCCGCAACGACTTCAGCAACCTGATCGCAGTCGGTTCGATCGCCGGCGGCAGCACGCCGCTGTCCCAGGGCAAGGCGCTGTTCGCCGGTATCGAAGTCGCCGGCCAGGCGAACCTGAAGAACGGCCTGTTCGGCCGGCTGGCCTACACCTGGCTGCAGACCGCCGAGCAGTCGGAAGCATTCCGCAATGTCGCCAACGGCGCGCTGGTGGGCGTCAAGGGCAATCGCCAGCCGTATGCGCCGAAGCACACGCTGACGGTATCGGCCGGTTACGATGCGGGCGCGTTTCGCGGCGAGGTCGAGGCGCAATACGTCGGCGCGCAATTCTCGGACTTCGCCAACACGGTGCGTCCGAGCGCCGACGGCCAGCGTGGCGAGATCGCGGCGTACACCGTCTGGAATGCCACGCTCAACTACCGCTTCGACAAGTCCCTGACGTTGTTCGTCACCGGCAAGAACCTCGCCGACAAGACCTACATCGTGGACCGTTCGCGCGGCATCCTGACCGGCATGCCGCGCATGCTGCAGGCTGGCGCGCGCTACGCGTTCTGATTCCGGCACATGCCTCGTCCGCTGCGGACGAGGCGTCCGGCCGGCGCATGCCGGCCGGGCAACCCTTCTTCCCCGCCAACCGCGCTCAGCGCAATCCCGTGATCGCCCAGTCGGCCGGATAGTCGATCGCGTGATCGACCGTGATCTTCAGCTTGTCACCCGGCGCGATGCGGCGTTCCCAGCCGACCACCCCGCGCCGCTGCTTCCAGTCCTCGATGTTCGGCTTCGGATCGAAACCCGCCTTCACGCGGATCTCTTCATCGGTGCCTACGGGCGCCGCATCGAGGACGAGCACGTCGACCGGCGTCCGGTGCGCATTGGCGATCGTGTACTGGTGGGCGATGCGGCGCTCGGCGCGCTTGCCAAACAGGCCGCCGCTGCCGGTATCGCCCTTGAGGACGTCGACCGTCACGCGCACCAGGTCGTCGCTCCCGAACGGGAACTCGAAACGCTCCGCCGCCTGCGGATTCCAGGCGGTGCTACCGACATGGGCGCCATCGCGCATCAGCTGCAGCGGGCCGGCGGGCCAGGCGCCCTCGGGGCGCTCCGCCTCGACCATCACCGTCGCGGTCCGGCCGCTGCGCGGCGCGACCAGCAGGTACTGCCGCGCCGGCAGCGGCAGGCGCGCCAGCGGCAGGGACATCTCGCGACCGTCCGACGGCAAGCTGGCGCGCGCGGGGAGTTCGTATTCGGTGGCATACATGCCCTGGCTCTCGAAGGTCGGGGCGCGCCAGGCATCGTCCTGCTCCGGCTTGGCGAGCGACTTCATTTCCATCGCAGGTGCCGCAGCCACCGGCGCGGACAGCGACGCCTGCCGGGCCATCGGCATCTGCCGGCCGATCAGCCAGGGCTGGGGATCCGGCGCCCGCTGTGCCGGCCGCGGCTGGCTGGTCGACAGCACCAGGCGCACATTGGTCCAGTCCTCGCCGGTCTTCTGCGACACCGTCGCCATGCGCTCCAGCAGCACCGTCGACGCGGCCGAGTCGAGCGACGCGCGATAGGACGGCTTCCAGCCGGCATTGGCCACCTGGTAGGTCAGCCGCACTTCGCCGGCGCGCTCGGCCGACAGATTGACGGTCAGGCTGCGGGTGTCGCGCACGCCGGTGCGCATGCGCGCCAGGTCGCGCTCGGCCGCCTCGATACGCCGGTCCGCCTCGCGCTGGCGTTGCGCGATCTTCTGCATGCGCGCCATGACCTCGGCGGCGCTGCGGCCGAGCGTCTCGACCACGCCGGCCAGCGTCTTCGCATCGGTCGGCATGCGCACCCGGTCGCTGCCGGACGGACCGCCGTCGAGGCGCTCGAGGTAGGCCTTCACGATCTCGGCCGATGTCATCTCGCCGTCGAGCGCGGCGCGCTCATCGCGCAACGTCCTGATCCTGTCCTCCAGCCGGGCCTCTTCCGGGTTGACGGCATCGCTGCGCGCGGCCTCCAGCATGACGACCTCGCCGATGCGGATGCCGGCGCCGCCCTCGGCGCGCAACGATTGCGGATCGAAGCGGGCCGGCAGGCCGGACACGGTGAAGCGCGTCATGCCAGGCGTCACCCTTACGGTGCGCGCCACGGCTGCGCTGCCGGGATAGAGCGTGACCGCGGTGACCGGCGCGGCGACGCTGCCGGCATCCACGGCATGGGTGGGCAGGGAAACGATGGTGAACAGCGCGGCGGCAACGCGGCAGCCTCGGAATGTCATGCGCATGGGAGCTCCTTCGGGACGGTGGGCTGCCGTGAGGGACGGCAGGCAGGATTGGCCGGACCAGTATAAGTTCGGCAATCCGCAGGCGAATGTCCTGAAGGAAATTGTTACTTCTTGTCGTTGCGGCGCGCCTCTTCGTCCAGCGAACGCAGCCAGGCCAGCTTTTCGCCGATCTTGCCCTCCAGCCCGCGCGGCACCGGCTGGTACCAGCCGGGTTCGCGCATCCCGTCGGGCAGGTAGGTCTCTCCCGCGGCGTAGGCATCCGGTTCGTCGTGCGCATAGCGGTAGAGCTTGCCGTAACCGAGCTCCTTCATCAGCTTCGTCGGCGCGTTGCGCAGATGCTCCGGCACCGGGCGCGTCTTGTCCTTCGCGACGAAGGCGCGCGCGGCGTTGTAGGCGTTGTAGACCGCGTTCGACTTGACAGCGCAAGCCAGGTAGATCACTGCCTCGGCCAGCGCCAGCTCTCCCTCGGGAGAGCCGAGGCGTTCATAGGTCTCGGCGGCATCGAGCGCAATGCGCAGCGCGCGCGGATCGGCCAGGCCGATGTCCTCGGATGCCATGCGGATGATGCGGCGCGCGAGGTAGCGCGGATCGGCGCCGCCGTCGAGCATGCGCACGAACCAGTACAGCGAGGCGTCCGGGCTGGAGCCGCGCACCGACTTGTGCAGCGCGGAGATCTGGTCGTAGAACGAGTCGCCGCCCTTGTCGAAGCGGCGCAGCGCGTCGCCGAGCGTCTCGCCGAGCAGCGGCGGATCGACCTCGTCGCGCTTCTTCGCCGCTGCAGCGCGCGCGACGATCTCGAGGTTGTTGAGCAGCTTGCGGCCGTCGCCGTCGGCGCTGGCCACCAGCATCGCCTTCGCCTCGGGCGTGAAGCGCAGGCCGCCCAGCTCGCGCTCGCAGGCGCGGTCGACCATGGCGGCGAGATCCTCCTCCGTCAGCGACTTGAGCACATACACCGCCGCGCGCGACAGCAGCGCGCTGTTGACCTCGAAGGACGGGTTCTCGGTGGTGGCGCCGATGAAGGTGAACAGGCCGCTCTCGACGTGCGGCAGGAAGGCATCCTGCTGGCTCTTGTTGAAGCGGTGCACCTCGTCGACGAACAGGATGGTGCGCCGGTTGTGCGCCGCCTTGACGAGCTGGGCGCGCTCGACCGCGTCGCGGATGTCCTTGACTCCCGACAGCACCGCCGACAGCGCGATGAACTCGGCCTGGAAGCTCTCCGCCATCAGGCGCGCCAGCGTGGTCTTGCCCACGCCGGGCGGTCCCCACAGGATCATCGAATGCGGTTCGCCCGACTCGAAGGCGACCCGGAGCGGCTTGCCGGCGCCCAGCAGGTGCTGCTGGCCGATGACGTCGTCGAGGGAATGCGGACGCAGACGTTCCGCGAGGGGCATGGAAGGCATGGTCGGTACGGGAAGCGCGCGGACGGTCGCCGCACAGGATGCAGATTGTACGGCATGCGGCACGCCGCCCGCCGGACGCGGATCAACGCCCGGACACCCGGGGCCGGCGGCAGTCTGCCCGCCGCTCAGTTCTCGACCACGTCGGCGCCCTTGGGCGTCTCGAAGCGGAACTGGGTGGGAGACAGCTGCGGATTGCGCTCGAATTTCGTGAAGCGCAGCAGCGAAGTCTGGCCGAAGGTGTCGCGCAGCTCCATCGCCTCGGGCACGCCGTTGCGCAGGCCGATGGCGATCTGCTCGAAGCTGGTGTCCTTCGCCTTCGGTACCGCCTGCAGCCATTCGAGGCCGTCGCGGGTGCCGGCTTCCTTCAGCGTGAAATTCTTCTCGAGGTCGTTGCTGCCGAACAGGATCGCCGCCGGCGAGGAGCCGAGCGCGTTGCCGAGCTTGCGCACCGTGACCTGGTTCAGGTCCTTGTCGTAGATGTAGAGCCGGTCGCCGTCCGCCTGCAGCACTTGCTCGTAGGGTTTCACATAGGTCCAGACGAAACGGCCGGGCCGCGCGAACACGAACCTGCCGCTCGACGGCGCGGACGCTTTCGCCTTGCCGCCGTTCTCGCGCGAGACCTGCTGGGTGAATTCGCCGCTGGCCGACTTCGTGGTGGCGACGAAGGACTTGAACTGGTCGAGCGCCGCCGCGGCAGCCGCGCCGTGGACGGCGGCCAGCGCGGCGGCGGCCAGGGCGATGCTTGCGATGCGCTGCGTGACGTTACGTGGCATGTTTCCTCATTCGGCGTTGTTACCGGCCGGCACCATGATCTCGCGGTTGCCGTTGCTCTGCATGCTGGACACCAGGCCGCTCTGCTCCATCTGCTCCAGCAGGCGCGCGGCGCGGTTGTAGCCGATGCGCAGGTGGCGCTGGACCAGCGAGATGGATGCCTTGCGGTTCTTGAGCACCACGGCGACGGCCTGGTCATAGAGCGGATCGGCTTCGCCGGACGCGCCCTCGCCGCCCTCGCCGCCGAGCAGGTCGCCGCCTTCGGCGCCGGGTCCACCATCTAGGATTCCCTCGATGTAATTGGGTTCCCCCTGGGCCTTGAGATGTTCGACAACCCGGTGCACTTCATCGTCCGACACGAAGGCGCCGTGCACCCGCATCGGCAGGCCGGTCCCCGGCGGCATGTAGAGCATGTCGCCCATGCCGAGCAGCGTCTCGGCGCCCATCTGGTCGAGGATGGTGCGCGAGTCGATCTTCGAGGACACCTGGAAGGCGATGCGGGTCGGGATGTTGGCCTTGATCAGGCCGGTGATGACGTCGACCGACGGACGCTGGGTGGCGAGGATCAGGTGGATGCCGGCCGCGCGCGCCTTCTGGGCGATGCGGGCGATCAGTTCCTCGACCTTCTTGCCGACCACCATCATGAGATCGGCCAGCTCGTCGATGATGATGACGATGGTCGGCAGCTTCTCGAGCGGCTCCGGCGCGTCCGGCGTCAGGCTGAACGGGTTGGGGATCTTCTCTTCCTTCTTCTCGGCCTCGGCGATCTTGTTGTTGTAGCCGGCCAGGTTGCGCACGCCCAGCTTGGACATCAGCTTGTAGCGGCGCTCCATCTCGGCCACCGCCCAGTTGAGCGCATGGCCGGCCTGCTTCATGTCGGTGACCACCGGCGCCAAGAGGTGCGGGATGCCTTCGTAGACCGACATCTCCAGCATCTTCGGATCGATCAGGATCATGCGGACATTGTTCGGGTCCGACTTGTAGAGCAGCGAGAGGATGGTCGCGTTGATGCCGACCGACTTGCCCGAGCCCGTGGTGCCGGCCACCAGCAGGTGCGGCATCTTGGCCAGATCCGCCACCACCGGGTGGCCGGCGATGTCCTTGCCGAGCGCGACGGTCAGGCTGGAGTGGCTGTCGTTGTAGACCTTGGAGCCGAGGATCTCGGTCAGGCGCACGATCTGGCGCTTCGGGTTCGGCAGCTCCAGGCCCATGTAGTTCTTGCCCGGGATGGTCTCGACCACGCGGATCGAGGTCAGCGACAGCGAGCGCGCCAGGTCGCGCGCCAGGTTGACGATCTGGCTGCCCTTGACGCCGGTGGCCGGCTCGATCTCGTAGCGGGTGATCACCGGCCCCGGATAGGCGGCCACCACCTTGGCCTCGACGCCGAAGTCGGACAGCTTCTTCTCGATCAGGCGCGAGGTGAATTCGAGGGTCTCGACGCTGACGGTCTCCTGCGCCTCGGGCGGGTCGTCCAGCAGCGACAGCGGCGGCAGGTTGGTGTCCGGCAGGTCGGTGAACAGCGAGGTCTGGCGCTCCTTCTGGACGCGCTCGGATTTCGGCACCGCCACCACCTGCGGCTCGATGCGGATCGGCGGCGCCTCGACGATCTTGGCGCGCTCCTGCACCACGGCTTCCTCGCGCTTCTCGGCGGCCACCTGGCCGACCTTGCGGTCCTCGCGCGCGGCCACCAGGCCCTGGATGCCCTCGACCAGGATCTCGATGGCGCCGCCGACCTTTTCGGCGACGGTCAGCCACGACACGTGGAAGAACAGCGAGAAGCCCAGGCCGAACACCAGCAGCAGGATCAGCGTGGCGCCGGTGAAGCCGAGCAGGGTCTGCGCATTGGCGCCGATCAGTTCGCCCAGCACGCCGCCGGGCTCGAGCGGCATCTGCATGCGCTGCTTGAGCGAGTACATGCGCAGGTGCTCGATCGCCACGCTGCCGGCCAGCAGCAGCGTGAAGCCGACCGAACGGTAGATGACTTCATGGGCATGCTCGGGTTCCGGCTCGGTCTGCAGCAGGAAACGCTGCTGCAGCCGCTTGTAGCCGCCCCACACCGAGCGCAGCAGCAGCACGCACCACCACCAGGCGGAGGCGCCGAACAGGTAGAGCAGCAGGTCCGCCAGGTAGGCGCCGATGCGGCCGCCCCAGTTGTGCATCTTCGCGACCGCGATCGAATGCGACCAGCCCGGATCGGCCTTGGAATAGCTGACGAGGATCAGGATCAGGTAGACGGTGGCCACGGCGAACGCGATCCAGCGCGCCTCGGACAGCAGGCGGACGAGGCGGTTCGGCAGCGGCTGGGCATCGGCGGGTTGGGGATTGCGCGTATAGGCCTGGGTGGTTCGGGTCATGGTTCAGGGTGCCGGGCGGGGTTGCCAGAGGGTCAAGCTTGCCTGCTTGCTCATTTTGTTGCGCCGGCAAGAAACGAATCCGACACATTCTACCGAGGTTGTCGTTGCCGGGGTACATCAAGATGTTACCGCTGCCACGGCTACCGGCTGGCATGCCACCGGTCCAGGAAACCGTCGGTTGCCGGCCCGTCTCGGCCGCCCGGACTGTCATGACCGCGTAAGCGATCGACTATAATCTCGCCTTGCTCCTTTCCGGGCGGCATGCGGCATTGATTTCGCGCCGCGAGCAGCCATCTGGACGGTGGAGCGGCACGCGGCGCCCTCTTTCGCGCCTTGCGGCCGTGCCGCGCGCCAGAGTCAATCCGTCATCATTTTTCCAGGTCGACCATGCAAACTCCCAAACACGCCAAAGTCCTGATCCTCGGTTCCGGTCCCGCCGGCTACAGCGCCGCCGTCTACGCCGCGCGCGCCAACCTCAAGCCGCTGCTGATCACCGGCGTGGAACAGGGCGGCCAGCTGATGACCACGACCGACGTCGAGAACTGGCCGGGCGATCCGCTCGGCGTGCAGGGTCCGGAACTGATGCAGCGCATGCTCCAGCATGCCGAGCGCTTCAACACCGAGATCGTGTTCGACCACATCCATACCGTGAAGCTGGACGAGAAGCCGATGCTGCTGATCGGCGACGCCGGCCGCTACACCTGCGACGCGCTCGTGATCGCCACCGGCGCCTCGGCGCAATACCTCGGCCTGCCGTCGGAACAGGCCTTCATGGGCAAGGGCGTGTCGGCCTGCGCCACCTGCGACGGCTTCTTCTACCGCGGCCAGGACGTGGCCGTGGTCGGCGGCGGCAACACCGCGGTCGAAGAGGCGCTCTACCTGTCCAACATCGCGAAGAAGGTCACCGTGATCCACCGCCGCGACAAGTTCCGCGCCGAGGCGATCCTGATCGACCGCCTGATGGCCAAGGTGGCCGAGGGCAAGGTCGAGATCAAGTGGAACCACACGCTCGACGAGGTCACCGGCGACGATTCCGGCGTGACCGGCATCCGCGTGAAGTCGACCGCCGACGGCGCCATCACGGAAGTGCCGGTGCACGGCGTGTTCATCGCCATCGGCCATCGCCCGAACACCTCGATTTTCGAAGGCCAGCTGGAGATGCACAACGGCTATCTGAAGACCCGCGCCGGCCAGGAAGGCATGGCCACCATGACCAGCAAGCCGGGCGTGTTCGCCGCAGGCGACGTGCAGGACCACATCTACCGCCAGGCGATCACCAGCGCCGGCACCGGCTGCATGGCCGCGCTCGACGCCCAGCGCTACCTCGAAAGCCTGGAGGGCTGACCGCCCCGCCGCGGGTTCCCGCCTGCAACGCGGCGGGAACTCGCGCGGCGCCGGCCTGACCAACCGGCATGAGCAGCGCGCGCGGCCCGCATCCGGGCCGGTCCGCATGCGCGTGGCCATGCCGGCGCGCCGTTGCATCGTTCCATTCACCCATCGTCAGGGAAGCCGCCATGCCCGGACCGATCAAGGATTTTTCCGACCTCAAGTCGCTGCGCAAGGAGCTCAAGGCCCAGGAAGAAGCCCGCGCGAAGGCCGAGGCCGAGCGCCGCCAGCGCGAAGCCGAAGCCCGCCGCGACGCCGACCTGTTCCGCAAGGCCATCGGCGACGTCAAGCCGCTGCCCGACCGCGGCAAGGCCGAACTGCGCGATCCTCCGCCGCAGCCGATCGCCCGCCAGCACCTGGCCGACGAACAGGCGGCGCTGGCAGAATCGCTGTCCGACGAATTCAATGTCGAATCGCTGCTCGACACCGACGAGGCGCTCAGCTTCGCGCGCAACGGCATCGGCGGCGACACGCTGCGCAAGCTGCGCCGCGGCCACTGGGTGATCCAGGCGCAGCTGGACCTGCACGGCATGCGCACCGAAGAGGCGCGCGAGGCGCTGGCGGAATTCCTCCGCAATGCCGCCAAGCGCGGGCTGCGCTGCGTGCGCGTCATCCACGGCAAGGGGCTCGGCTCGTTCAACAAGGAACCGGTGCTCAAGAACAAGGTGCGCAACTGGCTGGTGCAGAAGGACGAGGTGCTGGCCTTCTGCCAGGCGCGCGCGGTGGACGGCGGCGCCGGCGCGCTGGTGGTGCTGCTCAAGGCGCAGACGCAGTAGCCCGATCGAGGGCGCGCAGTGCGTCGGCCGGCGGCGGGAGGGTGTATGATCTCGCAACAAAAAATAACGAGAGCCGACCCCGATGAGCCACCACGCGCCCCTCCCGGAGACCTGTCCCAACTGCTCCCATCCCGTCGCGGGGCCGTATTGCTTTCACTGCGGCCAGAAGGTCGCCATCGAGACGCCGACGCTGTGGGAATTCATCCATGAGTACCTGCACCACTACGTCGCGCTCGACGGCGCGCTGACCAGGACGCTCAGGCTGCTGGTCACGAAGCCGGGCCTGCTGACCACCGAATTCCTCGCCGGCCGCCGCAACCGCTACATCAAGCCGCTGCAGCTCTACATCACGATCAGCTTCATCTTCTTCATCGTGCTGAGCATCTGGGGCAAGCCGCCCGTCGAGATCGGCAGCGAGGCGCCGGGCGTGCAGCTCGGCGTCAAGGTCAGCGAGGACGCGCGGCCGCCATCGGCACGTGCTGCCACCCGACCGGACACCGAGGCCGAGCCGAAGCTCTCCGAGATGCTGGCGCGCCACCCTTCCCTGCATGGCCTTGCCAAGAGGGTCGCCGCCCGCGAGCGCCAGCTGGAAACCGACCAGGCCGGCGCCATGGAGGCGATGGGCGACCGCGCGCGCCGCTTCGCGCCGTATGCCGTGTTCGCGCTGATGCCGATCTTCGCGCTGCTGCTGATGCTGGTGTACCGCAACCGCCGCCTGCGCTACGGCGCCCACCTCGTATTCGCGCTGCACGTCCATGCCTTCGTGTTCCTGGCGCTGCTGCTGGGTCGCCTGCCGCTGCCGGAGCCGCTGTTCGTGCTGCTCGGCGCCAGCGTTCCCGTGTACCTCTATCTCGCGCTCGGGCATGTCTACGGCGGGGGCACCGGCATCCGCCTGCTGCGCATGGCCGCGCTGACGGCATTCTATTTCGTGTTCTGCCTGATCGCGGTCGTGCTGGTCGCGGGCACCGCCTTCCTTGCCTGAGGACACATGACGCTCATCAAGATCATCGAGATCATGGCGATCCTGGTGGGCGCCTTCTCCGGCTTCGCCGAAGCGCGCAGCAAGCGCATGGACGTGGTGGGCGTGTTCACGGTGGCCTTCATCACCGCGTTCGGCGGCGGCACCCTGCGCGACATCCTGCTCGACCGCCGGCCGCTGTTCTGGGTCATCCACCAGGAATACGCGATCCTGATCTTCCTGTTGTCGCTGGCCGCCGTGCCGATGATGCGCCTGGCGAAGAAGGTGGTGCCCGAGACCGTCGTGATCCTGGCCGACGCGCTCGGCCTCGGGCTGTTCTCGATCGCAGGAGTGGCGGTGGCGCTCGACCAGGGCATGCCGCTGTTCGTGGCGGCGATGATGGGCGTGATCACCGGGATCTTCGGCGGCATCCTGCGCGACATCGTCTGCAACGAGATCCCGATGGTGCTGCGCGATGGCAAGCCCTACGCGATTTGTGCTTTCCTCGGCTGCTGGGCCTACCTGCTGATGCAGAAGGTCGGCATCCCGCCCGATTTCGCGTTGTGGGCCAGCGCGCTGCTGATCGTGGTCTCGCGCATGGTGACCTGGGCCAAGAACGTCAGGATCGAATGAGCGCCTGCGCGCCGGTTCGGCATTTTTTTGGCAGGTGCGTCAAAGGATACTGAACAGGCGCCAAACTCAGCCGCCCGCCAGCATGGCCGCCTCGAGCGAACGCCCGAGAACGTGCCCCACCGTCAGCATCGCGCCCAGGGCCGCCGTCCCCGCCGCCACGATCGCCAGCCAGCGCCAGCGCCGCCCGCGGAACTGCGGCAGCAGCGCCGCATTGGCGCGGATCGCCGCCACCAGCGCCGCCACCGTCGACAGCACGAAGGCCGTCTGCACCCAGGAATCGGGACCGAGCCGCACGCGCAGCGCGACCAGCGACAGCCAGACGGTCCAGGCCACCAGGGCCACCGTCAGATTGCGGAGCAGGATGTGCATGTCGACAGGATAAGGATTGCGGACAGGTGGGAGTGTGCCGTCCGCCGGCGGATCAGGCAACCGGCCGGGACCGAAACCCAACGGCCGGTGGCGCCAGCGCAACGCCCTGCCGTGCTGCGGCGGGCGTTGCGGAGCAAATGGAAGATCAGACTGCGTCGGGGCCGGTCTCGCCTGTGCGGATGCGGATGACCTGCTCGACGTCGCGCACGAAGATCTTGCCGTCGCCGATCTTGCCGGTGCGGGCTGCCTTGATGATGGCGTCCACCGCCTGGTCGACCACGGAGGCGTCGACCACGGCTTCGATCTTCACCTTCGGCAGGAAATCCACCACGTATTCGGCGCCGCGGTACAGCTCGGTGTGCCCCTTCTGGCGGCCGAAGCCTTTCACCTCGGTCACGGTCAGGCCGGTGATGCCGACTTCCGCGAGCGCCTCGCGCACTTCGTCCAGCTTGAACGGCTTGATGATGGCAGTGATTTGTTTCATGACAGCTCCTTGGTTTGACATCCTGTCGCCGCGCGGCCGGCATGCCGGCTGCCTGGCCCGGTGACGCTGCCGGCGGCGCGGGGCGCCGTGGCGGACGCGCCAGCCGTGGCCGGACCGGGCCGGTAGCCGCGCTGCCCGCCGCATGTGGCGGGCGTATCGGATCGATTATAGCCGCTGGCGCCGCGTTTTTTGCAGCGCGTCATGAATGCGGTTTGTCACCCTTCGTGTCGCGGTCTTGCGCGGGGCTGCCGTCCGGAATGTTGCGCAGGTCGTCGAGCCAGACCGTCGCCTCGGCATCGCTCGGCGCGCGCCAGTCGCCGCGCGGCGACAGCGATCCACCCGAACCGACCTTGGGCGCGTTGGGCACGCAGGTGCGCTTGAACTGGCTGGTCTGGAAGAAGCGCTTGAGGAAGATGCCGAGGAAGCGCCTGATCTCGGGCAAGCCGTACTGGTTGCGTGCCACGTGCGGGCCTTCCGGCCAGCGTCCGCGCTCGCGGTCGCCCCAGGCGGTGTGCGCCAGGAAGGCCACCTTGGACGGACGGAAGCCGAAGCGCAGCGTGTAGTACAGGTGGAAGTCCTGGATCTCGTAGGGGCCGATCACGCTTTCGGTCTTCTGCTCCGGCGCGTCGCCCGACTTGCCGGGCACCAGCTCCGGACTGATGTCGGTGTCGAGGATGGCCAGCAGCACCTCGGAACCGCTGTCGCCGATCTGGTGGGTCTCCGCGACCCAGCGCACCAGGTGCACGATCAGCGTCTTGGGCACGCTGGCATTGACGTTGTAGTGCGACATGTGGTCGCCCACGCCGTAGGTGCACCAGCCGAGCGCCAGCTCCGACAGGTCGCCGGTGCCGATCACGATGGCGTCCTGGTGGTTGGCCAGGCGGAACAGGTGGCTGGTGCGCTCGCCGGCCTGCACGTTCTCGAAGGTGATGTCGTAGACTTCCTGCCCCGCCGCATACGGATGGCCAAGGTCCTTGAGCATCTGCAGGCAGCTCGGGCGGATGTCGATCTCGCGCGCGGTGCAGCCGACCACTTCCATCAGGCGGCGCGCCTGCGCCAGCGTGCGTTCGCTGGTGGCGAAGCCGGGCATGGTGTACGCCAGGATGTTGGTGCGCGGCAGGCCGAGGCGGTCCATCGCCTTGGCGCACACCAGCAGTGCGTGCGTCGAATCGAGGCCGCCGGACACGCCGATGACGACCTTGCGGATGCCGGACGCCGACAGCCGCTGCACCAGCGCCTGCACCTGGATGTTGTAGACCTCGCTGCAGCGCTCGTCGCGGCGGCGCGCATCGGACGGCACATAGGGAAAGCGTTCGACGTTGCGCGCCAGCGGCAGCACCTCCGGCTGCTTCATCTCGAGCGACAGCGACACGGTGCGGAACTTCGCCACCTCCACCGCGTGGCGCCGGACCGAACCGCCGAAGGTGGTGGCGCGCATGCGCTCGCGCGAGAGGCGCTCGAGGTCGACGTCGGCACGGATCCAGTGCGAGTCGTCCGAGAAGCGCTCCGACTCGGCCAGCAGCTCGCCGTTCTCGCAGATCAGGGCCTGGCCATCCCAGGCCAGGTCGGTCGAGGATTCGCCCTTGCCGGCCGAGGAATACAGGTAGGCCGACAGGCAGCGTGCCGACTGCTGGGCCACCAGCTGGTGGCGGTAGCAGGACTTCCCGACCACGATGTTGGACGCCGACAGGTTGACCAGCACGGTCGCGCCGGCGAGGCTGGCGAAGGACGACGGCGGGATCGGCACCCACAGGTCCTCGCAGATCTCGACATGGAAGCGCAGCAGCGGCACGTCGGCGACATCGAACAGGATTTCCGGCCCGAACGGCACACGCTGGCCGAGCAGCTCCACCTCGTCGACCGCGGCGCAATCGGCGGGGCTGAACTGGCGCGCCTCGTAGAACTCGCCGTAATTGGGCAGGTAGGTCTTCGGCACCACGCCATGGATGCGGCCACGGGCCACCACCACCGCGCAGTTGAACAACTGGTGCGCCGCCACCAGCGGCATGCCGACCACCATGGCGATCGGCAGGCTGGCGGACGCCGCCACCACCGCGGCCAGCGCCGCGCGGCTGGCGTCGAGCAGCGCGCGCTGGTGGAACAGGTCGTCGCAGGTGTAGGCCGACAGGCCGAGCTCGGGAAACGCGATCAGGGCCGCGCCCTCGTCGACGGCGGCGCGCGCCAGCGCGATGGTCTGTTCCGCATTGAAGGCCGGGTCGGCCACGCGGCAGCGCGGCACGCCCACGGCCACGCGCGCGAAGCCGTGCGAATAGAGATTGAAAAAGGGTCGGGTCATCCTGTTGCCTCAACGAATCCGTGGCGGCGCGACCGCGGCGGGTCCGGGCGATGTCGGAGCGAATTGCGTAGAATGGCCGGACCCGCCGGCGCCGCCCTGCTCCCCATCCACCCGCGGCATGCCGCAGCCGCCTGTTATCGATCGTGAATTATCGCACGCGCATCCTTTCCTCTCTGAGCGACGTCGGCCCGCAACGCTGGGACGGCCTTGTGCGCGCGCAGGCCGGCGCCACGCCCTTCCTGCGCCATGCGTTTCTCGCTGCACTGCACGAGACCGGCTGCGCCAGCGCGGCGACCGGCTGGCAACCGCATTTCCTCACGCTGTGGGATGGCGAGTCGCTGGCCGCGGCGCTCCCGCTCTACCTGAAGTCGCACTCCTACGGCGAGTATGTGTTCGACTGGGCCTGGGCCGACGCCTACCGGCGCAACGGGCTCGACTACTATCCGAAACTGCTGTCGGCGATCCCGTTCACGCCGGTGACCGGCAACCGCCTCCTGGCGCGCGATGGCGCGGCGCGCGCCGCGCTGGTGGCCGCGCTGGCGGAACTGCAGGCGTCGGTCGACGTGTCGTCCACCCACGTGCTGTTTCCGACCGACGACGAAGCCACGCTGCTGGCGCAGGAAGGCTTCATGCTGCGCGCCGGCGTGCAATTCCACTGGGCGAACCGCGGCTACCGCGACTTCGAGGATTTCCTCGCCTCGCTCGACCACAAGCGCCGCAAGAACATCCGCGCCGAACGACGCAAGGTGCGCGACGCAGGCGTGACATTCCGCCATGTGCGCGGCGACGAGGCGTCGGAGGCGGACTGGCGCTTCTTCAAGCGCTGCTACGACCACACCTACGCAGCGCACTATTCGACGCCCTACCTGAACCTGCCCTTCTTCCTGCGCATCGGCCGCGACATGCCCGAGAACCTGCTGCTGGTGGTGGCCGAGCGCGACGGCCGGCCGATCGCTTCCTCGCTGCTGGTTCACGACGAGCGCGCGCTGTACGGCCGCTACTGGGGCGCGCTGGAAGAGGTGTCCTGCCTCCATTTCGAGACGGCCTACTACCAGCCGCTCGAAGTCTGCATCGCGCAGCGCATTCCCGGCTTCGAGGGCGGCGCCCAGGGCGAGCACAAGCTGGCGCGCGGCTTCCTGCCGCAACGGACCGTGTCCGCCCACTGGCTGGCCCATCCTGCCTTCGCCGATGCCGTCGAGCGTTTCCTGCGCCAGGAGCAGGGCGGCATCGATGCCTACATCGGCGAACTCAACGAACACACGCCGTTCCGCCGGACGCGCGACATGAACGGCTGACGTGTGTCGGCGAACGGCGCAAATCGTTAAATCCGACACAAAAAGACATGTAACTACTTGAAAGTCAGGCGCAGGACAGGCATGCTCACGGCACCATGACTGTGCCGAACGCCGCAACAACCACGCCGACTCCTGCCGTCAGCCGGATCGGACGCTTTTACATCGTGCGCGAGCTCGGCAGGGGTTCGGTCGGCACCGTCTATCTCGGCCACGACCCGGTGATCGACCGCGACGTCGCCATCAAGACCTTCAGTGCGAAGCTGTCGCCGTCGGAGAAGCGCCAGCAGGAGCAACAGTTCATCAACGAGGCGCGCGCCGCCGGGCGGCTGTCGCATCCGCACATCGTCACGATCTACGACGCCTCCAGCGAGGGCGGCACCACTTACATCGCGATGGAATACCTGCAGGGCCGGGAGCTGAACCGGCTGCTCGACGGCGGGCACAAGTTCTCCGCGGTCGACGTGGCATCGATCATCGCGAAGGTGGCCGATGCGCTGCAGTATGCGCACGCCAACGGCGTCATCCACCGCGACATCAAGCCGGCCAACATCTTCCTGATGGGCGAGCGGCAGCCGAAGGTGGTCGACTTCGGCATCGCGCGCGCGCCCAACCGCGTGTCCGACCAGGCCGAACCCTATACGCTGTTTCATCAGAACCTGCTGGGCACGCCGAACTACATGTCGCCCGAGCAGGCGCTCGGGCGCGATGTCGACCACCGCACCGACATCTATTCGCTCGGCGCCGTGATGTACGAGATGCTGACCGGCAAGCGGCCGTTCCGCCATGCGAAGACCGAGGAATTGCTGGAGATGATCGCCTACAAGGCGCCGCAGCCCCCGCACGCGCTCGATCCGTCGGTGCCGCAGGAACTGTCGCACATCGTGATGAAGGCGATGAGCAAGAAGCCGGAAAAGCGCTACCAGCAGGCCGACGAGATGGTGCTCGAACTGAAGCGCTTCATCGCGCGCGAACGCAAGTCGCGCCGCCGCGAAAAGGCGCAGTCGGCCACCGCCGCCGGCGCCGCCCCGCGCGCCGTGGCGGCGCCGCGCCGCTGGACGCTGGCTGCCGCCGGCGCGGCCAGCATCGCGATGCTGGCCGTGGCGGCCTGGCTGCTGCTGCGCTGACCTGCCGCCGGCGTCTCTGCGTCAGCGCGCATTGAGCGCCGTGATCACCTGCCCCTTCAGCGTCTTGATGAGTGCCGTCTCGTCCGGCGGCACGCCCTCTGTCGCCGGCTGGGCGCGGTCGGCGTAGAAGAACCCGAGCTGCTTGCCGTGCACCACCAGCGGCAGCACGATGAAGCTGCGCGCGTCGGGCAGGAGCGCGCGATGCCAGGCGGGGAGCAGGTCGCGGATCTTGGGGTCGCTGGCCTCGGAAATCAGCAGGTCGGCATCGTTGGCCATCGCCAGGTGGAACAGGTCGCGCGCCGTGGTGGCGGCGAACACGAAGCCGGCCTGGCGCTCGGCATTCTTCTCCCCGAGCGTGATGCGGGCCCGGTACTGCGCGGCCTTCATATCCTTCAGGCACACCGTCGCGAAACGGAAACCCAGGCTGCGGTACAGCGTCTCCAGCACCAGCAGGATCAGGTCGTTCACGGAACACTTGCCCGCCGCCATCATCTCGGTGACATCCTGCACGCCCGCCAGCAGCAGTTCGCGCGCATTGACCGGCTTGCCGCTGGCATGCCGCTGGTCGATGTTGAGGCTGCCGGTTTCGGGCGAAGACATGACGAGGTCCATCGGCAGGCCGCCGTTGCCTTCGATGTCGAAGTCGATCGCGTTCGCCAGCGCCTGCAGCTCGGCCGAGCTGGCCGGCTTCTCCGCCGCGCCGCCCTGGGCGCCCAGCGCGGGCAGGTTGGCATTGGCGGTCAGCACCTTCGCCTCTTCCGCTACCGTGGCGAACATGTGCGCGATTTTTTCCTCGTCGAGATTGAGCGCCGAGCCGTAGCGCTCGAACAGCTGGCGCGAGACCACCTCGAGCGAGCCGCCGTTGTCGGCCAGCGCATTGGCGGCGGCCGCAGAGAACCCGACCACCTGCTGCATCCACTCCTGGCGGTTGCGGGCCACCTTGAGCGTGCCGCCCGGCAGCGGCGCCAGCGCCTGGATGATGGTATCGGGAATGCTCCAGTCCTCCAGCACGCCTGCGCTGATGATTTCGAAGGTGGTGCCGAGCACGTTGAGCGACGCCTGCGACGGCGTCGCGCCGCTCTTCACCATGTCCATGATCTGCTTGTAGAGGATGTGGTCGTGCGAGGCGACCAGGATGCGGCCGATGTTGCGGAACAATGCCGCCACCGCGGACTCCTCGGCGTCGCGGTAATGCGTCTTGCGCGCCAGTTCGCGCGCGAAGATGCTCGCTGCCAGTGCCTTGGACAATTCCTGCCGCACGCTTTCGCCTCGCTTGCCGGAGATGCCCTCGACCAGCATCATCGCCAGCGCGCTGGTCTTCACCGTATCGAAGCCGAGCATGAAGATCGCCTTGGACACCGTCGTGATCGGCGTGCCCGACCGCGTGCGGTACACCACCGCGTTCGACATCCTGAGTATCTTCTGGGTCAGGCCGACATCGGACAGCACCAGGTAGGCCAGCTTGCGGATCGCCTCGTCGCTCGACGACGCCAGCTGGACGACCCGCGACACGGAACCGCCCAGTGCCGGCAAGTCGGTCTCCTCGCCGATCTTCTGCAACAGGGCGTCGCGCGCCGTGCGCGCGGCATCGCTGGTGGGGATCGAATCGTACCGGGGTTGTGCCCCTGCTTCGCTGGTAGTAGCCACGCTTTCCTCCTCGGCACCAGCGTACCCCATAACACGTGCGTATTGCGCGCCAGTGACTACAAAATGCGACAGCGGCGTGTATCGCGATGTTACACAGCGCGGGCGGCCCGCTTAACAGTCGACTTACGGAAACGCCTGGCGGCCGTGGCGCGCCGGCGGCATGGCAGACTGACAGCGGCGCGACAACGGCAATCTCCGCAACGGCCTACAATGGCTGGCCCGCCCCGCCCGCCCCGCACATGAAACCGACCGATATCCTCCTCGCCCTCGCCGCCGTCTCGATCTGGGGGTTCAATTTCGTCGTCATCAAGATCGGGCTGGAGGGATTGCCGCCGATCCTGTTCACGATGCTGCGCTTCCTGTTCGCGGCGCTGCCGCTGGCCTTCTTCATCCGCCGGCCGCAGGTGCCGCTGCGGCTCTTGGCCGGCTACGGCATGTTCCAGTTCGCGCTGCAGTTCACGCTGCTGTTCTCGGGCATGAAGCTGGGCTTTCCGCCGGGCCTGGCGTCGCTGGTCATCCAGCTGCAGGCCTTCTTCACCATCGGCCTGGCGGTGCTGGTGCTGCATGAGCGGCCGCTGGGCATGCAACTGGCCGGCGCGCTGGTCGCGTTCGCCGGCATGGCGCTCGTGGCGGTCCATCTCGACGCGCGGCCGACCGTGATCGGCTTCATGCTGGTGGTGGCAGGCGGCATGTGCTGGGCGGCCGCCAACATCTTCACCAAGAAGATCGGCCCGGCCAACCCGATGGCGCTGGTGGTGTGGGGATCGCTGATCGCCACGCCGCCGCTGGCGGTCGCTTCCCTGCTGATCGAAGGGCCCGCCGCCTGGGCGCAGGCGGCTGCGGGCTTCGGCTGGGTGGCGGCCGGCGCGGTGTTCTTCCAGTCGTATCCGAACACCATCATCGGTTTCGGCATCTGGTCGATGCTGATGCGCCGCTACCCTGCCGCGACCATCGCGCCGTTCACGCTGCTGGTGCCGGTCACCGGCATGCTGAGCGCGGCCGTCGTGCTCGGCGAGCCGCTGCAGTGGTGGAAGATCGGCGCCGGCCTGCTGGTGCTGTCCGGCCTGGCGCTCAACCAGTTCGGGACCCGCCTGTTTGCCCTGCTGAGACGCTGACATGCGGCTGTGCAGCATCGAAATAAGTTCCCCCGGTTGACTTTCCTCAAGCCGCCGGCTGCGGCGCCCCGTACATTGCTAGTCAGCATGCAGGACGATCGGCCGGATTCCCGTTGCATCGACTCTTTCCTGCTCGCTGACGCGACGCCCACGTCGCGTGCATGTTCCGGGCAGGACGGTTGTCACCCAGGGGGAAACACCATGGACATACGGACGTCATCGCAGGAACTGGACCATGCCGTCGGCGAAAGCCATCGCTGCGGCGGCTGCCGCACCGCGCTCGACTTCGCCTTCGATTACGCCTTCCAGCCCATCGTCGACCTGCGCTCGCGCACGATCTTCGCCCACGAGGCACTGGTGCGCGGCCCCGGGGGCGAGCCGGCCTCCACCGTGCTGTCGCGCGTGACCGATGCCAACCGCTACGCGTTCGACCAGACCTGCCGCGTCAAGGCGATCCGGCGCGCGGCCGAGCTCGGCATGCACACCCTGCTGTCGATCAATTTCCTCCCCAATGCGGTCTACCAGCCGGAATCCTGCATCCGCAGCACGCTCAATGCGGCGCGCCGCTTCGGCTTCCCGGTCGAACGGATCGTCTTCGAGGTCACCGAGGGCGAGAAAGTCGATGGCGAACACCTGCTCGACATCTTCAGCAAGTACGACAGCATGGGCTTCCACACCGCGCTCGACGATTTCGGCGCCGGCTACTCCGGCCTGGACATGCTGTGCCGCTTCCAGCCGAGCATCCTCAAGATCGACATGTCCTACGTGCGCGACATCCACCGCAGCCCGGCGCAGCAGGCGATCGTCGAGGGCATCGTGTGGATGGCGCGGCGGCTCGGCGCCAAGGTGGTGGCCGAGGGGGTCGAGACGGCCGCCGAGCGCGACTGCCTGGCGGCGCTGCAGATCCACCTGATGCAGGGCTTCCTGTTCGCCCGCCCCACCTTCCGCGCGCTCGGCGGCGTCGATCCCGGCGCCTGGTAGCGGCCCTTCCCATTTCCGCCGCAGCCGCGCCGCCATGAAAAAAGGGCGCACCTGCGTGCGCCCTTCCCCTGATGCGGCCGCGCCGCGGCGATCAGAAATTCGGCTTTTCGGCGGCCTTGTTGTAGTTCTCGACGCCGGCCATGATCTCGGCCTTGGCTTCCTCCGGTCCGAACCAGCCTTCGATCTTGACCCACTTGCCCTTCTCCAGGTCCTTGTAGTGCTCGAAGAAGTGCTGGATCTGCTTGAGGCGCAGCTCGTTCAGGTCTTCCGGCTTCTGCCAGTGCGAGTAGATCGGCAGGATCTTGTCGACCGGGACGGCCAGCAGCTTGGCGTCGCCGCCGGCTTCGTCGGTCATGCGCAGCACGCCGATCGGGCGGCAGCGGACCACGACGCCGGGGATCAGCGGAAACGGCGTGATCACCAGGACGTCGACCGGGTCGCCGTCGTCGGAGATCGTGTGAGGGATGTAGCCGTAGTTGCACGGATAGTGCATCGCGGTGCCCATGAAGCGGTCGACGAAGATCGCGCCGGTGTCCTTGTCGACCTCGTACTTGATCGGGTCGGCATTCATCGGGATCTCGATGATGACGTTGAAGTCGTTCGGCAGGTCGCGGCCGGAGGGGACGTTATTGAGACTCATGGTGATTTCTCGTGGTAGGCAAAAGAATTCTGCGAAAGCCGACGATTATAACGGCTTTGCCTTGCGGATTGTGCATTGCAACAGCACAAACCGCGTCAACAATCCTGCAATGTCAATCGGATAGCGCGGCGGGCGGATCAGAGGATGGTAGTCAGTGCGCACTGGCGGTAATGCAGCGCCGCCTCGTCGGCCTGGCCGAGGGCTTCGTGCATCTGCGCCAGCTTCAGGTGGGCTTCGCGCGCCAGCGCGGAATCGGCGGCATCGGACAGGGCCTGCTCCAGGTGGCGTTGGGCCTTGCCCCAGAGCTTCTGACGCAGGCACAGGGATCCCAGCGTGAGCGCCAGCTCGGCGTCGGTCGGGCGGCGCGCCAGCCATTCCTCGCAGCGTTCGATCTGCGCCAGCAGCTCGGGCGAACCCTCGGGCGCGGCGGAATCGCGGTAGGCGCGCACCAGGCGCTCGTCCCAGTCGGCCGCCAGCGAACGCTCGATCGTCTCGCGCGCCTCGGCATGCAGGCCGCAGGCATTGAAGCTGCGCGCCGCGCGTGCGGCCACCGCGCTCTGCAGGCGGTCGGCGCTCGGCACCGTGGCCCAGACGCGGCGGATCGATTCGGCATCGTGGGCGGCGTCACCCAGCATGTCCTCGTAGGCGAGTTCGCGCAGGCGGCGCGACAGCGCCGGATGCAGCGCATTGTGCTTGTCGAGCAGGCGCACCAGGCGCAGGACCTCCGGCCAGTCGCCGGAACGCTGGCTGGCCTTGAGCGCCAGCTGCAGCGCCTGGATGTGGCGCACGCCGGTGGCGTTGAGCTCGCGCACCGCCGCCAGGGCCTGCTCCGGCTTGTCGTCGTCGACCGACAGTTCGATCGAGGTCATCAGGCGCGCCACGCGCAGCGAGGTATCGGCCTGCGCCTTGGACAGCCAGCCGTCGCGGCGCTCGTACTGGCGCATGCGCTGGGCGGCGCGCGCGCCGATCAGGGCGGCCAGGCCGGCATTGTCGGGACTCTCCGCCGCGCGGCGAGCGGCCTTCTCGGCCTGGCCGTAGCGGCCCTCGAACAATCCCTTGAGCGCCTCGCGCAGCGCGCGGTTGCCTTCGCGGTCGCGCTTCTCGCGGCGGTAGGCGGCGACCTTGGCCGGCATCTCGCGCGTGATGTCGATCGCGCGCAGCACGAAGTGAATGAGCAGGAAGACGCCCAGCGCGATCAGCAGGAACAGGTTCAGCGACAGGTCGATCCGGTACGGCGGATAGAAGAAGACGACGTTGCCCGGGTTGTAGCGGGCCGCGACGGCAAGTCCGATCGCCGCCGCGAACAGGGTCAGGAGCCAGAGGAAGAAACGCATGTCGGTCTGTCCCCGTCCCTTACGGCTTGGCCTTGTAGTTGCGCACCGCGTTGATGCTGTCGGCGAGCGTGGGCATCTGGATCGACAGGTTGCTGGTCTGCACCTGGCGCAGGATGGATTGGGCCGCCTGGGTCTGGCGCGCGCGCGTGTCGAAGTAGCGCGTGATGCCGTCCTGGGCCGCGGTGAGGTCGCTGCGGAAGGCCGACTCGTTGCGGGCCAGCAGCGCCAGGCGCGCATTCATCAGGCGCAGCTTGAGGTTCTCGCGCACGTAGTAGGCCTGGGTCGGCGACAGCAGCAGCGCGTCCGGCGTGTCGACGCTGCGGATGCGGATCAGCTGGCGCACGTCGGTCCACATCTCGTTGCTGAAGCTCTGCCATTTCTCGTCGAGGCCGGCCAGCCACTCGGAAAGAGCACCTTGCTCCTGCGGCGCTTCCTTCGCGGGCTTGGCATTGCGCAGGTTCGAGCGCCCCTCGGTGCGGCGCGACGCCTTCGGCGGGGTGGCCGGCAACGCCGGTGTCTCGTCGGACAGCAGCGGCATGGTGTCGATCTGGGCGACCACGCTGTCGATGCGCAGCGCGATGCCGGTCACGTCGAGGTTGGGCAGCGCGCGCAGGCGTTCCTGGTCGCGCGCGATGGCGCGGCGGATGTTGATGAATTGCGGCTTGTCGGAATGGGCCAGGCGGGCATCGGCATTCTGCAGCGCGATCAGCGCGCCCTGCACGTTGCCCGCCAGCTGCAGCTGCTGGCTGGCGGTCGACAGCACCTGTTCGATCTCGGCCAGCGCCCAGTCGTCGCGGCTGCGCGACATTTCCTGGTACAGCTGTTCGAGCGCCAGCTGCTGGCTTTGCGCCTCGGTCTGGCGGTTTTCCAGCACGCCGATCTTGGCTTGCAGGTCGCGGGAGGCATCCTGCAGCGAACGCACCAGCACCTTGGTCTCGGTATTGACGGCATCGCCGGCCTGCAGGCGGCTGGCGACTTCCTGGCGCAGCTGCTGCAGTTCGTTCCGCGTGCTCCACCACTGCAGGGCGAGCAGCACGGCCAGCGCGCCGACGGCGATCGGCAGGCGGTTCTCGCGCGCGGTCAGGGCGCGCGACAGCGGGGAGCCGGGCGCGGACGGCGCCGGCGGCGGCATGGTGGACGCGGCGGAAGCAGGCTGCGCCGGAGTCTCTGCCCCGGTGGAGTTCGGCGATTCGTTCATGGACGCGATTGTAACGCGGCAAGTATCCGCTCGTCCCCCGAACCGGTGAGCGTCACGTCGGCGAAGCCCAATGCCCGTGCGGTTTCCTCGATGCGCGCATGGGGCACCACGAGATGCTGATGTTGCAATTTCGCGACGCCTTCCGTGCCGGCGCAGCGTTCGGCCATCGGCAGCAGGAAGCGCAGCGCTTCGGAACTGGTGATGATCCAGTCGCAGCGGCGCTCCAGCAGCGAACACAGCTGCGCCGCGCGCGCCGCGTCGAGTTCCGGGGCGCAGCGGCGGTAACCGGCGACCTGGGTGACGTCGACACCGGCCGCGCGCAGTTCATCGGCCAGCAGCTCGCGCCCGGTCTCGCCGCGCACGATCAGCACGCGGCGCCCGCGCAGGGCATCGAGGTCGAGCGTGGCCAGCAGGGTCTGGGAGTCGGTGCGTTCCTTGTCCTGCGGGCTGGCGACGCGGGCGGTGGCATCGGTGATGCCGTGCCGAGCGAGCGCCGCGCGGCTGCCCTCGCCCATCACGGCGAAGACGATGTCGCGCGGCCAGGCCGGCGCCAGCGCGAAGGCGGCATCGATCGCATTGGGGCTGACGAAGGCCACCATCGCGTAGCTGCCGATCTCGGCGAGCGCCGCCTTCAGCGCGGCCGGGTCGGCCAGCGGGCGGATGTCGAGCAGGGGAAACAGGACGGCCTCCCGGCCGATCGCCGCGACTTTCTGCGCGAGGGAATCGGACTGGGAGGCGGGACGGGTGATGACGACCGGGTCAGCCATCCACCTTGCACGCGGCAAGAATGGATGCCGCGTCCTGGGCGTCGAGCGCGGCGGACACGGCCTTGCCGAGCGCCTCGGCGGTGTCGGCCGGGCCGCTGGTCTCGGCGCTGGCGACGCGCTTGCCGTCAGGCGTGGCGACCATGGCGCGCAGGCGCATGCTGCCGTTGTCGACGGTGGCAAAGGCCGCCAGCGGGATCTGGCAGCTGCCGCCGAACACGCGCGAGACGGTGCGCTCGGCGGTGACCGCCTGGGCCGTGGCCAGGTGGTTCAGCGGGGCCAGCAGTGCATGCAGTTCCGGGCGGCCGGCGGGAATCTCGATCGCCATCGCGCCCTGCCCCGGCGCCGGCAGGCTCTGTTCCGGCTCGATCAGCGAGCGGATCCGTTGCGGCATGCCAAGGCGCTTGAGGCCGGCGGCGGCCAGGATGATGGCGGCGTATTCGCCGCGATCCAGCTTGCCCAGGCGCGTGTCGAGGTTGCCGCGCAGCGGCTTGATGACCAGGTGCGGGAAGCGCGCGGAGATCAGCGCCTGGCGGCGCAGGCTGCTGGTGCCGACGACGGCGCCTTCCGGCAGCGCGTCGAGGGAATCGTAATCGTTCGACACGAAGGCGTCGCGCGGATCCTCGCGCTCCAGGAAGGCGGCCAGCTCGAAGCCTTCCGGCAGCTCCATCGGCACGTCCTTGAGCGAGTGCACCGCCAGGTCGGCCCGCCCCTCGGCCATGGCGACTTCCAGCTCCTTGACGAACAGGCCCTTGCCGCCCACCTTGGACAGCGTGCGGTCGAGGATCTGGTCGCCGCGGGTGGTCATGCCGAGAATCGTTATGTTGCAGTGCGGATATAATACGGACAACGCGGAGCGGACATGCTCCGCCTGCCACATCGCCAGACGGCTTTCCCGCGATGCAATCACAAGTTTGGAGGGGATGGACACTTTCAAGACGGGCTCTTTCAATTCTGTATTGACCAAACCGGCACAGACCGGTGTCAACGTAGGACCGCAGTTTATCACGCGCTTCTCTCGAATCCGGCATATCGACCGGACACCATCAATCGCTGATCGCCCACGTTAACCATGGCCAAACAATCGAATGCGCCCGCGCGCGCTAGCAAGACTGCCGTCGACAAGGACGCGCCCCTGAAAGAAGACATCCGCCTGCTCGGCCGGATCCTCGGCAATGTCCTCCGCGAACAGGAGGGAGAAGCCGTGTTCGATGTCGTCGAGACCATCCGCCAGACGGCGGTCCGGTTCCGCCGCGACGCCGACGCGCAGTCCGGCGCCGAGCTCAACAAGCTGCTCAAGAAGCTGACCCGCGACCAAACCATCTCGGTGGTGCGCGCGTTCTCCTACTTCTCGCACCTGGCCAACATCGCCGAGGACCAGCACCACAACCGCCGCCGCCGCGCCCACCTGCTGGCCGGCTCGGCGCCGCAGCGCGGCAGCGTGGCCTATGCGCTGTCGGTGCTGGACGACGCCGGCGTGTCCGGAGCCGCCGTGCGTAATTTCCTGAAGGAGTCGCTGATCTCGCCGGTGCTGACCGCCCACCCGACCGAGGTGCAGCGCAAGTCCATCCTCGACGCCGAGCGCAAGATCGCCCAGCTGCTGGCCGAGCGCGACCTGCCGCAGACGCCCAAGGAACGCGCCCGCAACATGGAGCTGCTGCATGCCCAGATCGCCACGCTGTGGCAGACCCGCATGCTGCGCTACTCCAAGCTGACGGTGGCCGACGAGATCGAGAACGCCCTGTCCTACTACCGCATCACCTTCATGCGCGAGCTGCCGGCGCTGTACGACGACATCGAGGCCGAGATCGCCGCCCAGTTCCCGCAGCGCCACGGCCACGCGTCGCACCGCGCCGAGCTGCCGGCCTTCTTCCAGATGGGAAGCTGGATCGGCGGCGACCGCGACGGCAATCCCAACGTCAATGCCGGCACGATGCAGCATGCGCTGGCGCGCCAGTCGACCACGATTCTTGATTTCTATCTCGACGAGGTCCATGCGCTCGGCGCCGAGCTGTCGATCTCCTCGATCCTGGTCGGCGTCAGCCCCGAACTGCAGGCCCTGGCAGACCAGTCGCCGGACGCCTCCGACCACCGTTCCGACGAACCCTACCGCCGCGCGCTGATCGGCGTGTATGCGCGCCTGGCCGCCACCGCGCGCCAGCTCGGCGCCAAGCACATCCTGCGTCACGAAGTCGGCTCGGCCGCGCCTTACGCGTCGCCGGCGGAATTCACCGCCGACCTGGCCGTGATCGCGGCCTCGCTGGAGAGCCACCACGGCGGCATGCTGGTGCGCCCGCGCCTGGCCACACTCAAGCGCGCCACCGAGATCTTCGGCTTCCACCTGGCCACCCTCGACATGCGCCAGAGCTCCGACGTGCACGAGCGCACGCTGGCCGAGCTGTTCTCGCGCGCCAAGGTCGCGGCCGACTACGCCGGCATGAGCGAGAAGGACAAGGTCGCCCTGCTGCTGGGCGAGCTGGACAAGCCGCGCCTCTTGTACTCGCCGTATGTCGAGTATTCGGCCGAGACGCAGTCGGAACTGCAGATCCTGCGCGTGGCGCGCGAAATCCGCCAGCGCTATGGCGAGCGCGCAATCCGCAACTACATCATCTCGCACACCGAGACGGTATCCGACCTGCTGGAAGTGCTGCTGCTGCAGCGCGAGGCGGGCCTCTTGCGCATGTCGTGGGACGAGGCCGGCACGGCCACGCCGACGCTGGACCTGATGGTGATCCCGCTGTTCGAGACCATCCCCGACCTGCGCTGCGCCGCCGAGATCATGGAAAGCTTCATCGCGCTGCCGCTGGTGCGCAAGATGATCGAGAAACAGGGCCAGCTGCAGGAAGTGATGCTCGGCTACTCCGACTCCAACAAGGACGGCGGCTTCCTGACCTCCAACTGGGAGCTGTACAAGGCCGAGATCCGCCTGGTCGACATCTTCAAGCGCGCCGGCGTGACGCTACGCCTGTTCCATGGCCGCGGCGGCACCGTCGGCCGCGGCGGCGGCCCGTCCTACGACGCCATCCTCGCCCAGCCGGCCGGCACCGTGAACGGCCAGCTGCGCCTGACCGAACAGGGCGAGATCATCGCGTCCAAGTTTTCCAACCCGGAGATCGGCCGCCGCAACCTGGAACTGCTGGTCGCCGCCACGCTCGAGGCCGGCCTGATGCCGCATGCCACCGAGGGCAAGCGCGCGCGCCAGGTCGCCGAGTTCGAGCGCGTGATGGAAGAGCTGTCCGAGCGCGCCTACCGCGCCTACCGCAACCTGGTGTACGAGACCCCGGGCTTCACCGACTACTTCTTCTCCGCCACGCCGATCGCCGAGATCGCCGAGCTGAACATCGGCTCGCGTCCGGCCTCGCGCAAGTCGACCCGTCGCATCGAAGACCTGCGCGCGATCCCGTGGGGCTTTTCGTGGGGCCAGTGCCGCGTGCTGCTGCCGGGCTTCTACGGCTTCGGCAGCGCGGTGGCCTCGTGGCTGGAGGATGCCTCCGGCATGCCCAAGGCGAAGAAGCTCACGCTGCTGCGCGCGATGTTCAAGGAATGGCCGTTCTTCGCCACCCTGCTCTCGAACATGGACATGGTGCTGGCCAAGACCGACATCGCGGTCGCCTCGCGCTACGCCAACCTGGTGGCGGACAAGAAGCTGCGCAATGCGATCTTCAAGCGGATCGTCGACGAGATGGAGCGCACCAGCGCCTGCCTGACGCAGATCACCGGGGCGCGCGAGCGCCTGGCCGGCAATCCGCTGCTGGCGCGCTCGATCAAGAACCGCTTCGCCTACCTCGACCCGCTCAACCACCTGCAGGTCGAGCTGATCAAGCGCCACCGCCAGGCGACCACGGAAGGCCGCAAGCTCGACGAGCGCGTCCGGCGCGGCATCCACCTGTCGATCAACGGTATCGCGGCCGGCCTGCGCAATACCGGCTGAGCGCTGGACCAGCCCGCTTGCGGGCATCGTTCGCAAAGCCTGCAGCCCGCGCTGCAGGCTTTTTTGTCGCCTGCCGCCGGAATCGGGCGCCCTTAGCAATTTCCCGTGGGAAATTCAACATCTGCAAGGCAATCGTCGGGAAAATTTCAGCAGATTTAACATTCCAGCATGCAAAAATCGATTATCTTTGCACAACATTTCGCTCCTCACTCGATCAGCCAAGGACCCGCACCATGAGCAACGGCAACAGCGCAGCATCGAACAAGAAGAACGCAACCGCGACCACCGGGGACGACCTCGGCTTCTCGCTCGCCAAGCTGAACGGCAAGGCCTCGACCGTGACGCTTGGCGGCGTTGCCGAAGCCGGCGCCACCGTGTCGATCCTCGACGGGCGCGGCAATGTCATCGGCAGCACCACGGCCGACAGGAATGGCGAGTGGCAGTTCAAGACCGGCAAGGTATCGGGCATCCAGAGCTTCGGCATCTCGATGACGGGCCGCGACGGCATCGTCAGGACGACGACCGATACGGCCATCGTCGGCACCATGGGCGGGGAGATCATCCAGGACGTCTCGGGCCAGGACAACATTCTCTCGGGCGGACAGGGCATCGACCGCTTCGTCTTCGGCAACGTATTCGGGCGCGACATCATCACCGATTTCATTCCGGGCTATGGCACCCACGAGGTGATCCAGTTCAACCTGAATACCTTCAGCGACTATGCCGCCGTGATGGCCAACGCGACGCAAGTGGGGAACAATGTCGTCATCGACGCCGGCAACGGCAACACCCTCACGCTGGTGGGCATCCAGCGCGCCGATCTGAAAGACGTGAATTTCGCGTTCTTCGGCGACCCGCTGCCGATGTGACCCGGCATCGCCGTCCTGCCAGGCGCCCGCCCTCCGGCGGGCGTTTTCATTTCCGCGCGGCGGTGCCTAGCGGACCAGCGCGCGCACCGTCGGCCACTGACGGCGCGACACCGGCAAGCGGTCGTCGATGCCGCGCACGATGACCTGCCAGCTGTCCTGCCCCTTGTCGGCGCCGTCGCCCTCGCCGTCGACCTGATGGCTACCCTTCTCGACGCCGGCGATCGCATGGCGAGCCACCAGCGCATTGCGGTGCACCCGCACGAACAGCGCGCCGAATTCCTGTTCGAGCGAGGTGAGCGATTCCTCGATCAGGTATTCGTGGGCCGCCGTGCGCACCGTGGTGTACTTGAGTTCGGCCTTCAGGTAGAGGACCTCGGCCACCGGCACCAGCAGTAGGCGGTCGCGCTCCTGCACCGTGAAATGGCGCCGCTGCCCCTGCAACCCTGCCGCCGCCGCGGCCAGCCCGGCCTGGCGGGCGCTGTCGCGCAGTGCCGCGGCGCGCCGGATCGCCTCGGCCAGGCGCGCGGAACGCACCGGCTTCATCAGGTAGTCGAGCGCATGCACCTCGAACGCCTTGACGGCGAATTCGTCATAGGCGGTCACGAAGATCACGGCTGGCGCACCGCCCGGCAGCTTCGCCAGGTGGCCGGCCAGCTCGATGCCGCTCATGCCGGGCATCTGCACGTCGAGCAGCACGATGTCCGGGGCCAGCTGCGCGATGCCGTCCAGCGCCGACTGCGCGTGCTCGGCGCTGCCGACCAGCGCGTGCGGGCACTCCGCGGCGATGTCGCCGAGCAGCGTGATCATGCGGTTGCGCGCGGGCGCCTCGTCGTCGACGATGAAGATGCGCGGGATCATGCGTCGCCTTTCATGTAGGGAAAGCGCAGGCGGACTTCGAACATGCCGCGCGCCTCGGTGGTGGTGAGCTGGCCCTCGACGTCGTACAGCAGGGCCAGCCGCTCGCGGATGTTGTCGAGCGCCATCTGGTTGCCGTGGCGGCCGGCATCGGTCTCGGGATGGACCGGGTTGACCACCGCGATCTCGATGCGGTCGATGCCGCGCGCCACGTGGATCTGCACCAGTGCCGGCGCGCGCGCCGGTTCGACGCCGTAATGGACGGCGTTCTCCAGCAGCGGCTGCAGCAGCAGCGCGGGCATGCGCGCGCGGCGCAGCACCTCGTCGCCGACGTCGGTGAACTCCCATTTGACCTGCAGTCGCTCGCCGAGGCGGATCGATTCGATCGCCAGGTACTGGCGGCAGATGCGGATCTCGTCTTCCAGCGACGTGATGTCGCGCGCATCGCGCATCAGCACGCGGAACAGGTCGGCCAGGTCTTCCAGGGTCTCCTCGGCGCGGCGCGGCTCGGTACGGATCAGCGACAGCACCGCGTTGAGGCTGTTGTAGAGGAAATGCGGGCGGATGCGCGCCTGCAGCGCCTGCAGCCGCGCCTCGGTCAGGGCCGGCGAGAACGCCAGCGTACGCAGCTCCAGATAATGCTGGAGCACGATGCCGAACAGGCCGGCGATCAGCATGCCTTCGAACGGCGTCAGGTCGGTGAGTTCGCCGGCGGCGAGGAAACGCACGATGATCGAGGTACAGGCGGCAGGCACCAGCGCGCAGGCCAGGCGCTGACCCCAGGCGGGAATCGTCTGCACGATGCGGCGCGCGCCGCACAGGGCCAGCAGCGACACCATCGTGGCCAGTTCGACCAGCACGGAGGCTTCGACGAAACGCTGCACGGCTGCGCGCCAGCTGTCGGTCTGGGCGATGGTGGCGGCGGCGACGGCGAGATTGACCAGCACCAGCGCGCGCAGCACCACCCCCATGTTGCAGCAGTCGGGGATGACGATGTCGAGCTTGCGGGCGGCCGGCAGGTGCTTGGGCATCGGTGGACGGGTCCTTGTGGCGGATTCGGTCCCGGAGCGTCGTTCGGACGGGGTGCCGGGATGGCCTTGCTTTATAATCAGCGGCTGCAGCGAAGTCAATGCGACGGCCCTGCGCCCGTCCGCCGCCAGCCCCACCCGATTCGAGAATTCCTTCCGGACAGCACTATGACAGCACAACTTTCCAAAAAAAGCGAGGCGTGGTCCGCCCGCTTTTCCGAGCCCGTCTCCGACCTGGTCAAGCGGTATACCGCCTCGGTATTCTTCGACAAGCGCATGGCCGCGTGCGACATCCAGGGTTCGCTGGCGCATGCCGAGATGCTGGCCCACCAGGGCATCATCCCGGCCCAGGACTACACCGACATCCAGCGCGGCATGGCGCAGATCCTGTCCGAGATCGAAGCCGGCAAGTTCGAGTGGCTGCTCGACCTGGAAGACGTCCACCTGAACATCGAGAAGCGCCTGACCGAGCTGGTCGGCGACGCCGGCAAGCGCCTGCACACGGGCCGCTCGCGCAACGACCAGGTGGCGACCGACATCCGCCTCTACCTGCGCGGCGCCATCGATGACATCCTCGGCCTGATCCGCGAGCTGCGGCTGGCCCTGGTCGACCTGGCCGAACAGCATGCCGACACCATCCTGCCGGGATTCACGCACATGCAGGTCGCCCAGCCGGTCACCTTCGGCCACCACATGCTGGCCTATGTCGAGATGTTCGGCCGCGATGCCGAGCGCATGGCCGATTGCCGCCGCCGCGTCAACCGCCTGCCGCTGGGCGCGGCCGCGCTGGCCGGCACCACCTTCCCGATCGACCGCGTGCGCGTGGCGCAGACGCTCGGCTTCGAGGACATCTGCCACAACTCGCTCGACGCCGTCTCCGATCGCGACTTCGCCATCGAATTCTGCGCCGCCGCGGCGCTGGTGATGACCCACGTGTCGCGCATGTCCGAGGAACTGGTGATCTGGATGAGCCCGCGCGTGGGCTTCATCGACATCGCCGACCGCTTCTGCACCGGCTCGTCGATCATGCCGCAGAAGAAGAATCCCGACGTGCCGGAACTGGCGCGCGGCAAGACCGGCCGCGTCAACGGCCACCTGGTCGCGCTGTTGACCCTCATGAAGGGCCAGCCGCTGGCGTACAACAAGGACAACCAGGAAGACAAGGAACCGCTGTTCGACACCGTCGACACCGTGATCGACACGCTGCGCATCTTCGCCGACATGGCGCGCGGCATCACCGTCAAGCCGGAAGCGATGCGCGCCGCCGCGCTGCAGGGCTATGCCACCGCCACCGACCTGGCCGATTACCTGGTCAAGAAAGGCCTGCCCTTCCGCGATGCGCACGAAGCCGTGGCGCACGCGGTGCGCGTCTGCGTCGACCGCGGCTGCGACCTGGCCGACCTGCCGCTGGACGAGCTGCGCAAGTTCTCCACGCTGATCGAGCAGGACGTGTTCCTGGTGCTGACGCTGGAAGGCTCGGTCTCGGCGCGCAACCATGCCGGCGGCACCGCGCCGGAGCAGGTGCGCACGGCGATCGCGCGGGTGCGGGGCCTGCTGGGCTGACACGGACCGCGGATCCGCCCGGCCGCGCAAATGCCGGCCGGATACAGGCAAGAAAAAGCCGGGCAGTGCCCGGCTTCTTCATTTCAGGGACCGCTTGCGCCCGCCGCGGCGGGCGCCCTGCCCTTATTTCTTCGCCGCGGCAGAAGCCGGGCCGATGTAGCGATTGACGAAGTCGAGCACTTTCTCGCCGAACATGATGTTGTTGGACTCCTTGTTCCAGCCGTGGCCTTCGCCGACCATCACCAGCCATTCCACCGGAACGCCGCGCGCGCGCAGCTTGTCGCGCATCTTCTCGCCGTGAATCAGCGGCACGCGGATGTCCTCGCTGCCGTAGGCCATCATGACCGGCGCCTTGATGCGATCGGCGTTGTCGATCGCCGAGACCTTGCGGAAATATTCCTCGTCGGTCTTCGGGTCGCCGTGCATCTTGGTGGCCATGTCGTCGAAGACCGGGCCGCGGGTGTCGGACCAGGCTACCGTGAACAGCATCTTCACGTCGGTGACGCCAACCCAGTTGATGCCGCACTTGTACAGGTCGGGATCCTTGACCAGGCCGTACATGGTGGCGTAGCCGCCATAGCTGGCGCCCATGATGCAGACGCGGTTGGCATCGACGATGCCGCGCTTGACCAGTTCGTGCACGCCGTCGGTCAGGTCGTCCTGCATCGCCAGGCCCCACTGTTTCCAGCCTGCGGTGTGATGCTTCCAGCCGAAGCCGGTGGACATGCGGAACTGCGGCTGCAGCACGGCATAGCCGCGCGAGGCCAGCAGCTGGAGCAGCGGGTTGTAACCCCAGCTGTCGCGCGCATGCGGACCGCCATGGACATACACCAGCAGTGGCAGGCCCTTGGGTTCGACGCCTGCAGGCAGCGTCAGGTAGGCCGGTATGCTCAGGCCGTCGCGTGCCTTGTACGCAATGGCGGTGGTCGGCGACAGCTTGCGATCCTCCAGCTCTGGCTTGCGGGTGTAGATGAACTCCAGTGCCTTCTTCTCGGTATCGTAGAGATACACCTTACCCAGGTTGGTCTCGCTATACACGGTGACGATGGCACGCTTGCCGCGCAGCTGGATATTGACGTACTGGTTCGGGAAGCTCGCCCTCATGGCGGCCTCGACGCGGGCGTACTCTTCGTCGAAGAAATACATCTCCGGTTTCATCGATTCGAAGGCCACGCCGACGAGCGACTTGCGCACGCGGTCAATCACGAGATTGCCGGTGACATCGACGAGCGGATGGTCGGCGATAGCTTCGCCAGCGGTGCCTTTCGCGAAATCCCAGACGTGCACGGCGACGCGGTCGTTGCCGTTGAAGCGGCCGGCGACGATCATGGTCTTGTCGTCGGTGTCGAAGCCGAGCACCTCCATGGTGTTACCTTCGGACGGATAGCCCGTGTGGATCTTCTTCCACGGCGACTTCTCGTTGTCGCGGTAATAGACCACCCCGCGTACCCGTTTCGTGCCCGGCTCGACCTCCATCGCCATTGCGGCGCGGATGACATTGGCATTGTCAAACGCCCAGCCCAGGACGTTGCCGGGGTTGTCGAACGTCAGCAGCGTTGTGCGGCCGGTAGTGGTGTCGAGGCGCAGCACGTCGGTGGCGGCAATGTCGGCGTCGCGGCCACGGTCGTTCGACAGCACGAACACGTCGTTGCTGCCGTCGGAGGCAGTACGCAGCAGCTGGAAACGCTTCTTGGGCGCATTGTCGCCGTCCTTGACGGATGCCATCAGTTTGCGGAAGCCGCTGCCGTCTCGGTTGACCGCAAACATGCCGCCGCCGGTCTGCTCCTCGTAGGTAGCCGAACTGCCCTTGGTATTGCGGAACAGCAGACGGTTGTTGTTGATCCACACTGGCTGCGTCACGTCCCATTCGGGATCCGCCGCCACTACAGTGGCCTTGCGCGTGTCGAGGTCGATCACGGCCAGCACGGCGCGGCCGTTGCGCGGCGTCAGCACGGCAATGTGGGTACCGTCCGGCGACATGACGGGGATGCCGTCATACGCGGGACGCTTGTAGAAATCGGCGACCGGAATGGTCGGGTCCGCCTGCGCAACCGGCAGGGCAGCGCCGGCCAGCAGCATGGCGGCCAGCAGGGATGGTACGAAACGTCGCATCACGACTTGTCTCCTTCTTTGTTGCGTTCGCTATGAAAAAAGCGCTGCAACCCGAAGGTTGCAGCGCTTGCCGTCTCAAGCGATATCAGTCGAACTTGTAGTCGAAACGGACCTGGAAGTAGCGACCGCGCGGGCTATGCAGCGGAGCATAGTAGCCCAGGCCGCGGCTGCTGTAGTAGTGGAACGGCGGCTTCTTGTCGAAGGCGTTTTCGACGATCAGGCCCACGACAAGGTCCTTGGCGAACGAGAAGCCCTTGTACTTGACGCCGAGGTTGACCGTGGTGAACGACTTGATGCCGTTGCACAGTTCCGGATAGCCTTCGGTGCGGAAGGTGCACGGCAGCGTGAAGTCGTCCACAGAGGCCATCTTGCCGATGTGGTTGACGTCTGCCGACACCTGCCAGGCTGCCTTCTTCCACACGGTGCGCAGGTTGGCCGTGTTCTTCGGCGTGCCGCGCGTGCCGGCGTACTCGATCAGGTCGTCATCCGGCGACGGCGCATGCTTGTACGAGTGGTAGCGGGTCCACTGAAGCTGCGGCTCGAAGATGCCCCATTCGCCCATGTTGAACTTGGCCTTGAGGTCCAGATCCACGCCGCGGATGTCGGTCACCGACACGTTGGTCAGCAGCATGCGGATCAGCGTGATCTCACCGGCGGTCGCACCGGCAGCCTGGTCGGCGGCGGTAATCGGATCGCGCACGATCGCGACAGCCGGGTTGCCGGCGTAGCGGCTCGGGTCCTGCAGGACCTTCTGCAGATCGAGCGTGCTGATCTCGTCTTCACGCTTGATGCGCCACAGGTCGACCGATGCATTCAGCCAGGTAAACGGCTCGTACACGGCACCCACCGTGAAAGACTTGGCGGTCTCCGGCTTGAGGGCCGGGTTGGCGCCGCTCTCGTACGGGCTCTGGTCGTTGCAGCCGACCTTGAAGCGGTCGTTGCAGCGTGCCGGATCGCGGAACGAGATGAAGGCCTTGCGGATGTCGTTCGAGTTTTCCACCAGCGTCGGCGCGCGGAAGCCTTCCGCGTAAGTGCCGCGCATGGCGAAGGTCGACAGCGGGGTCCACTTGACGCCGACCTTCGGCGTGGTCGAGGTGCCATAGTCCGAATAGCGGTCGTGGCGGACGGCCAGCTGCGCTTCGAGCGATTTGATCACCGGGACGTTGGCTTCGGCATAGATCGACTTGACTTCACGATCGTTCGTGAAGCCCGGCGGCAGCTGGGCGTTGTTGTACAGCTCGCCGCGCACGGCGACCGGATCCGGGTTGGTGGTCAGCTTTTCCTTGCGCGCTTCGACGCCCACGGCGACGCCTACGGCGCCGGCCGGGAGCGTGAACAGCTCGCCGCTGATCTTGGCATCGAACTGGGTCACCGACGACTTGTAGAAGCTGGCGGTGTTGGTCAGGATCTGGCTCAGCAGGGCCTGGTTGTCGTACGACTTGCCGAAAAGGAAGGTGCCGTTGCGGTAGGCATTGACGAACGGTGTGCGCAGCAGGCCGGAGGTACGGCGCGACTCGACGTGCGAGCCGGTCCACAGGGCGCCGGCTTCCCAGTCCCAGTTGCCCACCGTGCCCTTGATGGCGGCAAGGTAGCGACCGAAGTTGGTCTCGTTGTTCTGTCCCTGGCCCGGGAAGTCGGTCAGCTGGGCACGGACGCGCACGGTGCCGTTGCCGCCGGCGAGGGTACGGCCGGTGACCGGGTCGATCAGGTCCTTCGGATACTGCGGGTGAGTGATCGGCAGTGCCGGATGGGTGGCGCCGTTCTGGCCGGCGACCCAGTGCGGCAGGCCCTGCAGCGACGAACGGTTCTGGTGCCACATCACCTCGGCCCACGCGGTGGTGGTCGGGCTGATGGCCCAGGTGGCGCGCGAGGTCAGGCCGACGCGCTCGCTGTAGCCGGCGGCATTGTAGGTGCTGTCCTTGATGTCGTCGAACACGCACACCGTGCCGATCGAATTGCCGGCGCCGAAGAAGTTGTCCGCCGGGACCAGGCGGTCAGCCGGGCAGCTGCCGCCCTCGATCGGGCGGGCGACGAACTTGCCGGTCGCGCGGTCGGTCCAGTACAGGTTGCCCGGCGAGGTGTACAGGTTGCGGTTGTCGCGATAGCCCCACGGACGGAAATCCTGGGTGCCCAGGTAGTCGTCGCGCTTGGACAGCAGCATCGGCTTGAACTTGCGCAGGTCGACCGTGGCGTACACATTGAAGCGGTCCTGCACCAGGCTGCCCTTGCCGAAGGTGACGGTGGCGCGGCCCTGTTCGCCGTCGCTGCGCTCGGACATCGCATAGGAGCCGCCGACTTCGATGCCTTCGAAGCTCTCGCGCATGATGATGTTGACCACGCCGGCCATGGCTTCGGAGCCGTAGATCGCGGAAGCGCCGTCCTTGAGGATCTCGATGCGCTCGACGGCGCCGATCGGCACGGAGTTCAGGTCGACGAAGGTGGTCTGGAAGTCGGGCTGGGCATAGGACGCCAGGCGGCGGCCGTTGATCAGGGTCAGGGTAGCCTGGGTACCGATGCCGCGCAGATTCAGGCTGGCCGCGCCGGACGTGAAGCCGCCGGCACGGGTGTCGTCCACGCCGCCGACGTTGGCGGCGATGTTGCGCAGGGCTTCGTTCAGCGAGGTGGCGCCGCCGCGGGTCAGCTCATCCTTGGTGATGATGGTGACCGGGGAAGCGGTTTCCGCATTGACGCGGCGGATGCGGGTGCCGGTGACGTCCACCTTGTGCTGGGCGCTTGCGTCTTCCTTCTTCTCGGCCGGCTTGGCATCCTGGGTTTGTGCATGTGCCGGAACAATAACCGCGCCGGCGAGAACGGCGAGTGCCAGTCGTACCGACACCACTCCCACTTTTTCCTTGATTTTCATGTCGTCAGGTCTTTTTGATATGTAGTTGTTGTTGCGCGATGACAGGCTCCCTGACCTGCCATCGCCTCCATGCCGGCATGGCTCCGCGCGAAGACGGTGCCGGCATATCCTTCGTCGAGCGAGAACTACTTGCTTGCCGATGCTCCGGCCGTCTCCTCTCGCTTACATGACAAGGCCGGCGCGACCTGAACGCTACAGTCCCACCGGCCCATGCACATGTAAATTTATTTACGCCGACGTCACAAAAATGTAACGAAAGCATGCACGGATTATATGAGATGTGCCGTTCCTAGCGGAAATACTGGTCTAAAGTGTCGCTTCTAATCCACGATGCTCTTGGGAAAGATCGTTTCAAGAAAATTAATTTTCATGGTTGCACGTTTCCCAAGAGAAATATTCATTCCCTAACGCGAGCAGCCGCGATGTCCTGACGTCATCCTCTCCAGCTTCGGCTGGTGCTGGCTTGCGCGCCGGAACGCAAGCCGGATTGCCTCACATGCAACTGAAATACGTGCTTCTACGTAAGAACAACTGCCGAAACATCGGCGATTTGATGAAAATTCCATCAAGTTTCGCTAAGCTGCATGAAAAATGCGCCCATCCGCGAGGGGCGCACCTGGCCGCAATTTGAAATGACTTATACTCGGCCGGATCGTCGCTCCCACCCATAGACAAGCACAAGACTCGGGATCGGTTTGGCGACCAGACAATTTTTCAATACGATGGAGACACATCATGTCTATCGACCTTGCGGCGCAACAGCGCCGGCCACCGGTCATCCCAGGGAGTCACAGGCTGCTTGCCGCCATGCCGGCCGTTTTCGGAACGATTCCGTCGATCGAGGTAACCGCACCATGAAACCCTTGCTGAAGCTTTCCGGCATCATCGATGCCATCAACGACCGCGTCGGCGTCGTGGCGATGTGGATGATCTTCGCCGCCGTGGTGATCAGCGCCGGCAACGCGGTGGTCCGCAAGGCATTCAACATCAGCTCGAATGCCTTCCTCGAGATCCAGTGGTACCTGTTCGCCGCCGTATTCATGCTCGGCGCCGGCTTCACATTCCTGAAGAATGCGCACGTGCGCATCGACTTCCTGTCCAACCACCTGTCGGCGCGCGTCCGCAACTGGATCGACATCATCGGCATCGTCTGCGTCCTGGGGCCGTTCTGCTACCTGCTGATCGTCCTGTCCTGGCCGCTGTTCATGAATGCCTGGAATTCCGGCGAGATGTCGCAGAATGCCGGCGGCCTGATCCGCTGGCCGGCCTACCTGCTGATCCCGACCGGCATCGCCCTGCTGATGCTGCAGGGGGTGTCCGAACTGATCAAGCGCTTCGCTTACCTGCGCGGCCTGATTCCCGACCCTCTCGCCCACGCCGACCATTCGGAGGAGGAGGAACTGCTCCACGAGCTGGAAAAAGAAGCGGAGGCCCGCCAGGCAGGACTCACGGGAGGTAAGCAATAATGGAATTCATCGCCAACAATTTCGTCCCGCTGCTGTTCATCGGGCTGCTGGCATTTCTGCTGACCGGTTTTCCGGTCGCCTTCAGCCTGGCCGCCACCGGCCTCGCCTTCGGCGTGATCGGCATGGAAGTCGGCCTGTTCCCGTCCTCGCTGTTCCAGGCGCTGCCGCTGCGGATATTCGGCATCATGCAGAACGATACGCTGCTGGCCATCCCGTTCTTCACGCTGATGGGCATCATCCTGCAGCGCAGCGGCATGGCGGAAGACCTGCTCGAGACCGTCGGCCAGGTGTTCGGCCCGTTGCGCGGCGGCCTCGCGCTGGCGGTGATCGCGGTCGGCGCGCTGCTGGCGGCCACCACCGGCGTGGTGGCGGCAGCGGTGATCTCGATGGGTCTGATCTCGCTGCCGATCATGCTACGCTACGGCTACAACCGCAGCATCGCCACCGGCGTCATCACCGCGTCCGGCACGCTGGCCCAGGCCATCCCGCCGTCGCTGGTGCTGATCGTGATGGCGGACCAGCTCGGCCGTTCCGTCGGCGACATGTACGCCGGCGCCCTGGTGCCCGGCCTGCTGCTGGTCGGCCTGTACGCACTGTTCATCATCATCCTGACCGTGGTGCGCCCGAACTGGGTACCGGCCCTGCCGCCGGAAGCCCTGATCTACAAGGAGCCGAACGGCGCCACCGGGCACAAGTCGCTGCTGGTGCTGATGCTGGTCCTGACGGCGGCCGCCGTCGGCTGGGCCCAATTGCATGAATCGGTGATCAATCCGCTGGTCGGCCGCTCGGGCGCGGCGCCGAAGGACGAAGTGATCGTCCTGTCGATCACGATCGCCTCCTTCCTCGCGCTGGCGCTGGCGATTCTCAACCATGTGCTCAAGCTCGGCCTGCTGTCGCGCCTGTCCGAACGCGTGACCTTCGTGCTGATCCCGCCGCTGGTGCTGATCTTCCTGGTGCTGGGCACGATCTTCCTCGGCGTGGCCACGCCGACCGAGGGCGGCGCCATGGGCGCCATGGGCGCGCTGATCATGGCGGTGTCGCGCCGCAAGCTCAGTTTCGACCTGCTCAAGCAGGCGCTCGACAGCACCACCCGCCTGTCGTGCTTCGTGCTGTTCATCCTGATCGGCTCGACGGTGTTCAGCTTCACCTTCAACGCGGCCGACGGCCACATCTGGGTCGAGCACCTGTTCGACAAGCTGCCGGGCGGCCAGCTCGGCTTCCTGATCGCGGTGAACCTGCTGATCTTCATCCTCGGCATGTTCATCGACTTCTTCGAGATCGCCTTCATCGTGATCCCGATGCTGGCGCCGGTGGCCGAGAAGATGGGCATCGACCTGGTCTGGTTCGGCGTCATCGTGGCGATGAACCTGCAGACCTCGTTCCTGACGCCGCCGTTCGGCTTCGCCCTGTTCTACCTGCGCAGCGTCGCGCCGCGCAAGGATTACAACGACAAGGTGACCCGCCAGCGCATCCCGGCGGTGACGACCGGCCAGATCTACAAGGGTTCGATCGCCTTCATCGTCATCCAGCTGGTCATGGTGGGCATGGTGATCACCTTCCCGAACCTGGTGACCGGCAACCTGAACACCGGACCGGCGGTCAACCCGGACGAGATCAAGCTCGAAGCGGAGACCGGCGGCTACGGCGACGACAGCCAGCAGCAGAACGATCCGTTCGCGCCGCAGCCGCAATCGCCGGAGCCGGCAGCCCCGTCGGTCGAGCCGGCCCCGCAGGGCACTGCACCGGCGGACGATCCGGCCGAAGCGCTCAAGCAGTCGATGGACGTCGACAAGAAGAAGTGACTTTCACACGGCGCCGAAGCTGGCGCGAGGTAACGGAGAACCGCCCGGCAACGGGCGGTTTTTTTCGCCTGCGCCGGTGGTCTGGCCGGCCTTCCCCAACGCGTCCCCATGCCGGATGCGCCGGCACGGACGTGCGGACGAAAAAAAACCGCGCGGCAAGCCGCGCGGTTCTGGTCGGGGCCTAACCCCGGCTTACCACTTCTGCGATTGCATGAAGTCGTCGAAGCCGGCCTCGGTGAAGCGGAACCAGACGTTGGAATCGGCACGGAACTTGGCGTAGTCCTCGTAGACCTTCTTCCAGTTCGGGTTCTTGGCCGACAACTCGCTGTAAAGAGCCATGGCTTCCTTGAACGCGGCCTCCATGACGTCCCTCGAGAAGCGGTGCAGCTTGGCACCGCTGGCCACCAGCTGCTTGAGGGCGGCCGGGTTGCGCGCGTCGTAGCGCGCCTGCATCTCGACGTGGGCATGCGAAGCCGCTGCCTCGACCATGGCCTTGTATTCCGGCGTCAGTGCGTCGTAGGCCTTCTGGTTGATGTACAGGTCCAGCTGTGGGCCGCCTTCCCACCAGCCCGGATAGTAGTAGTTCGGCGCGACTTTCTGGAAGCCGAGCTTGAGATCGTCATACGGACCGACCCATTCGGCCGCGTCGATGGTGCCTTTCTCGAGCGCCTGGTAGATCTCGCCGCCCGGGATGTTCTGCGGCACGCCGCCGATGCGCTCGAGCACCTTGCCGCCGAAACCGCCGATGCGCATCTTCAGGCCCTTGACGTCGGCCAGCGACTTGATCTCCTTGCGGTACCAGCCACCCATCTGGGCGCCGGTATTACCCATCGGGAAACTGATGATGTTGTAGTTGCGATAGAACTCGCGCATCAGCTTCAGACCGTTGCCTTCATACATCCAGGCGGACATCTGGCGGGAGTTCAGGCCGAACGGGACGGCGCATCCGAGCGCGAAGGTCTCGTCCTTGCCGAAGAAGTAGTACGGTGCGGTATGCGCGCACTCGACCGTGCCGTTCTGCACGCCGTCGACCACGCCGAACGGCGGCATCAGTTCGCCGCCGGCATGCACCGACACGACGAATTTGCCGCCGGACATCTTGTTCAGTGCCGATGCGAACACTTCGGCCGCGCCGTAGATCGTATCGAGTGCCTTCGGGAAGCTCGATGCCAGGCGCCAGCGGACCTGGGCTTGCGCATGGACGATGGCGGGTGCGGCGACAGCGCCGACGGCCGCGCCGACGGTGGCTTTCTTCAGGAAGGAACGACGTTCCATAGTGTCTCCTATGAGTTGTGCTGCGGGACAATCATCGGTTGGGGATGGTTGAATCTACGGGCAGTAGACCATTGGTATCACTGTGCCGTATTTCACGGCTGATTGTATGAGCGACATGCATGGGTTGCAACAGGTAAATGTGTGCCGTATCGATATGAATTTCCCGGCTGCATCCCAGAAATTTCATGCACTTGTAAGGTTCCTGAAAGATTGCCTCGATTCGCGGTGTTTTTGCAGCGCATCAGCGCATGTCGTTTGCGGCAGCGCAAACAGAAAGCCCGTGCGGCTTTCACCACACGGGCTTTCCTGTGTGCCGCTCGGATCAGCGGCTTACCATTTCTGCGATTGCATGTAGTCGTCGAAGGCGGCTTCGGCGAAACGGAACCACAGCGTCTGGTCGGCGCGGAACTTGGAATAGTCTTCGTAGACCTTCTTCCAGTTCGGATTCTTGGCCGACAGCTCGCTGTACAGCGCCATCGATTCCTTGAACGCCAGGTCCATCACCGACTTCGGGAAGCGGTGCACCTTGGCGCCCTGGGCAACCAGCTGGCGCAACGCGGCCGGATTGCGGCCATCGTACTTGGCCTGCATGTCGACGTGGGCGTAGGCCGACGCGGCTTCGACGATCGCCTTGTTCTCGGCGGACAGCGCATCGTAAGCCTTCTGGTTGACGTACAGGTCGATGTTCAGGCCACCTTCCCACCAGCCGGGATAGTAGTAGTTCGGCGCAACCTTGTGGAAGCCGAGCTTGAGGTCGTCGTACGGACCGATCCACTCGGCCGCGTCGATGGTGCCTTTCTCAAGCGCCTGGTAGATCTCGCCGCCCGGAATGTTCTGCGGTACGCCCCCCATGCGGCTGATCACCTTGCCGGCGAAGCCGCCGACGCGGAATTTCATGCCCTTGATGTCTTCGGCACCCTTGATCTCCTTGCGATACCAGCCACCCATCTGCGCGCCGGTGTTACCCATCGGGAAATTGACGATGTTGTAGTTCCTGTAGAACTCGCGCATCAGCTTCAGGCCGTTGCCCTCGAACATCCAGGCGGTCATCTGGCGGGAGTTCATGCCGAACGGGATGGCGCCGCCGATGGCGAAGGTGTCGTCCTTGCCGAAGAAGTAGTACGGTGCGGTGTGCGCGCATTCGACCGTGCCGTTCTGCACGCCGTCGACCACGCCGAACGGCGGCATCAGTTCGCCGCCGGCGTGCACGGACACCGTGAACTTGCCGCCGGACAGGGCGCTGACCTGCTTGGCGAACGCTTCGGCGCCGCCGTAGATGGTGTCGAGCGATTTCGGGAAGCTCGATGCCAGGCGCCAGCGCACCTGCTGCTGCGCGTGCACGAACGACGGCGCCGCGACGGCGCCTGCGGTGGCCGCGCCGACGGCGGCCTTCTTCAGAAAGGAACGGCGTTCCATGTTGCTACCTCCACGGGGAAATTGCGCTGCGATTGAAATCGTTTGACGTGCGTCAGTGGCAATACATTCCATCGCCACGTGCACTGCACGTGTCTCTTCCGATCTCAATTGTAGGAGGGGCGAATTTTTCGCAGGGAGGGAAAACCACGTAGGCGAACGCCTAAATCTACCTACGTGGAATTACGCAGAACCGTTCGCGACCGGTGTGACGGTCAGTTGCCTGCCACCGTCATTTCGGAGATGAGGATGGAACCGGTCTCCTTGGTGCCGCGCACGAGCGTGTCGGCGCCGATGGCGACGATGTTGCGGAACATGTCCTTCAGGTTGCCCGCGATGGTGATCTCTTCGACCGGATAGCGGATCTCGCCGCCCTCGACCCAGTAGCCGGAGGCGCCGCGCGAATAGTCGCCGGTCACGTAGTTGACGCCCTGCCCCATCAGTTCGGTGACGAGCAGGCCGGTGCCCATCTTGCGCAGCATCGCGCGGAAGTCGTCGTCCCGCGCCGTCAGCGACGAGGTCAGCGACAGGTTGTGCGAGCCGCCGGCATTGCCGGTGGTGGCCATGCCGAGCTTGCGCGCCGAATAGGTCGACAGGAAATAGCCCTGCACCACGCCGTCGCGCACCACGTCGCGGCGGCTGGTGCGCACGCCCTCCTCGTCGAACGGCGCCGACCCGACCGCGCCGACCACGTGCGGATCCTCGACCACCTGGATGTGCGGGGCGAACACTTCCTTGCCGAGCGAATCGAGCAGGAAGGTCGAACGGCGGTACAGCGCGCCGCCGGACACCGCCTGCACGAAGGCGCCGAGCAGGCCGGCGGCCAGCGGCGCCTCGAACAGCACCGGGCACTTGCGGGTATCGAGCTTGCGGGCGTTGAGGCGGGCCAGCGCGCGTTCGGCGGCGTAGCGGCCGATGTCCTCCGGCTTGGCCAGGCGGCCTGCATCGCGGGCCGACGAATACCAGTCGTCGCGCTGCATGTTGGCGCCCTTGCCGGCGATCGGCGCGACCGAGATGGTGTGGCGCGAGTAAGGATAGCCGCCCATGAAGCCGCGCGAATTGGCCGACATGAAATGCGACTGCTGGGCGTACACGCTGGCGCCCTCGGAATTGGTGATGCGGCGGTCCACCGCGAAAGCGGCCGCTTCGGTCCGCTGGGCGATGCCGACGGCGTCCTCCGCGGTGATGGTCCACGGATAGTAGAGCTGCAGGTCGCGCGGATTGCGCTCGAGCATGTCTTCTTCCGGCAACCCGGCGGCATCGTCCTCCGCCGTGAAACGGGCGATGTTGTAGGCGGCGTCGACCGTGTCGCGCAGCGCCTGCGCCGAAAAGTCGGACGTGCTGGCGTTGCCGCGGCGGATATGGCCGCGTTCGCCGAGATAGACCGTCACGCCCATTCCCTTGTCCTTGTTCTGCTCGATCGTCTCGACCTTGCCCTTGCGCACGGTCACGGCCAGGCCGTTGCCCTCGCTGAATTCGACAGCCGCATCGGAGGCGCCTTTCTCGCGGGCATAGCGCAGCACGTCGTCGGCAAGCTGGCGCAACTGGTCCTGGCTGTAGGTGAAAACGGAATCGCTCATGGGTGTTCTTCTTGTCCGGGAAGGGTTGGGCGGTGCGCCTGGCGTGCCCGCGGGCAGCGCCGGGCCTGTCCCGCGCTATGGTAAAGCAGTTATGATAGCAGCCGTTGACAGAACGCTTACCAGGTCCATTTCCATGCCAAACGCCAATCGCGGCTCCGTCGGATTCAAGTCGAACGAATTCGAGCAGGAGTACGACCGCCCCTCCAAGTCCCAGCTCAAGCGCGAGATGACCGCGCTGCAGAAGCTGGGCGCCGACCTCGTCGCCGAGCCGAAGGACCGCGTCATGCGCGTGCCGATGCCGGAGGACGTGCGCGACGCCATTCTCGACTGCCAGAAGATCAAGGACCACGAGGGCCGGCGCCGCCAGCTGCAATACGTCGGCAAGAAGATGCGCTCGCTGACCGAGGACGAGGTGGCCGTCATCCAGCGCACCATCGACAGCTGGCGCGGCGCCTCCAAGGCGGAGACCGCGGCGATGCACGCGCTGGAACGCTGGCGCGAGAAGCTGCTGGCCGACGACGGCGCGCTGACCGCCCTCAAGAGCGAATTTCCGGACGCCGACGTGCAGCACCTGCGCCAGCTGATCCGCAATGCCCGCAAGGAGCAGGCCGAGAGCAAGCCGCCCAAGGCCTACCGCGAGATCTTCCAGATCCTCAAGCAGCTGCAGGGCGCGGCGGCCGGCGCAGGCGCCGGCGACCATGACGAGACCGCCGACGAGGAAGGCGATGACGACCAGTCCTGACGAACTGCTGATCGGCCTGGTGTCGGTCTCCGACCGCGCCTCCTCCGGTGTCTACGAGGACCAGGGCATTCCGGCGCTGCGTGACTGGTTCGGCGCCGCCCTGTCCAGCCCCTGGCGCATGGAGACCCGCCTGATCCCCGACGACCGCGCGACCATCGAGGCGACCCTGCGTGCATTGGTCGACGACGTGCGCTGTCACCTGGTGCTGACCACCGGCGGCACCGGCCCGGCGCGGCGCGACGTCACCCCGGAAGCCACGCTGGCGATCGCCACCAAGGAGATGCCCGGCTTCGGCGAGCAGATGCGCCAGATCAGCCTGCGCTTCGTGCCGACCGCGATCCTGTCGCGCCAGGTGGCCGTGATCCGCGAGACCGCCGACCATGCCGCGCTGGTCATGAACCTGCCCGGCCAGCCGAAATCGATCCGCGAAACCCTGGAAGGCCTGAAGGATGCCGACGGCAGGCAGGTGGTGCCCGGCATCTTCGCCGCCGTGCCCTACTGCATCGACCTGATCGGCGGACCGTACATCGAGACTCACGATGCCGTCTGCAAGGCATTCCGCCCGAAGTCGGCGATCCGCCCGCCGAAGGCCGGCTGACCCGATCCGCATTCCGAACCGACCCTGGATACCCCATGACGCTACACCACCTCGACGCCATCGAACTCGAAACCGGCCCCCATCCCTCGGTCTCCGTGATCTGGATGCATGGCCTCGGGGCCGACGGCACCGACTTCGTACCGATCGTGCGCGAGCTCGACCTCAAGGGCTGCCCACCGATCCGCTTCGTGTTCCCGCATGCGCCGACCATGCCGGTGACGATCAACAACGGCTACGTGATGCGTGCCTGGTACGACATCCTCGGCACCGACATCGCGCGCCGCGAGGATGAGGCCGGGCTGCGCAAGTCGCAGGCGGCGATCGAGGCATTGATCGACAAGGAAAAATCGCGCGGCATCGCCGCCGGCCGCATCGTCCTGGCCGGATTCTCGCAGGGCTGCGCGATGACGCTGCAGACCGGCCTGCGCCACCCCGAGAAGCTCGCCGGCCTGCTCTGCCTGTCCGGCTACCTGCCGTTGCACACGCTGGTGCCGCAGGAGCGTCATGCGGCCAACCAGGACACGCCGATCTTCCTGTGCCACGGGCGCACCGATCCGGTCATCCCGATCCAGCGGGCCGAGCAGTCGCGCGACATCCTCGAGTCGCTCGGCTACCAGGTCGAATGGCACGAGTACTACATGCCGCACTCGGTGTGCGCCGAGGAAGTGGCTGACATCAGCGCCTGGCTCCGGCGCGTGCTCGTCTGAGGACGGCGCGGCACGATCCGATCGCACGGGCAACCGTCGCACGCAGCGCGATGAAAAAGACGGCGCATCCTCGCGGATGCGCCGTTTGCCATTCTGCCCGTGCCACGGGGCTTACATCGGCAGGCTGAATTTGGCCGATCTCATGTTCGCCACGTCGTTCGGTTTCGGCGGCGCCGAAATCACGAAGGCATTCACGTTCACGGGCGCTTCCACGCCCAGCGACAACGCGCGGTGGAACGCGCCCGGCGGCAGCTCCATGCTCCAGACGCCTTCGTACTCGGCATCGTGGTTCGGGTCGGGATTGTCGACAAGGTAGGAAGTCAGCGCGCCGAGGTGGCCGCCGTAGGACTTGCCGGTCTCGTCGGCGATCTTGGTCACCAGCATGATCGATCCCATCTCCAGCGGCTGGCTGCTCTTGTTGCGCACCGAGATGTCGAACACCACGTAGCGGTGGCCTTCCTTCACCTTCAGCATGCCGGCCGGCTCGTTCCTGGGCATGAACGGGATGGCGCGATGCACCTTCATCACGTAGGTGTCGGTCTCGATGACCGCGATGGCCTGGCCATCGGCCGGCTTGCCGGCGGGGGCCGCCGCCGGTGCCGACGCCTGCGCCACCGGCGCGCCGGCCGCCTGCTGTCCACTCCCCTCGCCCTTGCCGCAGCCCGCCAGTACCAGCAGGGCCGCGGCCAGGACGCCATACGACATGTTCTTCTTCATTCTTCAATCCTCGTGCGAAAGGGTCGAACCGAAAGGTCAAAACAAAAGCCGGCGGGATGGCCGGCTTGGCTTGCAGGTTACCGGTCTGGCGACCGGATGCACGGTCGCCATCCTACCCAAGGCTGGCCTGAGTGACCGTATCGCCTTGTAACGACTTGTAATCGCCGCTGACGATTCACGCGTGCTTGCCACCGGACGGCACCGCGCCCGGGTGGACGCCGCAACCGGATATCACTTGAAGACGACGGTCTTGTGCCCGTTCAGAAGAATGCGGTGTTCGACGAACCATTTGACGGCGCGGGCCAGCACCACGCATTCGACGTCGCGGCCGATGGCGGTCAGCGTCTCCGGATCCATGGCATGGTCGACCCGCTCGACATCCTGCTCGATGATCGGGCCTTCGTCGAGGTCGCTCGTGACGAAATGGGCGGTGGCGCCGATCAGCTTCACGCCGCGCTCGTGCGCCTGGTAGTACGGCCGCGCGCCCTTGAAGCTGGGCAGGAAGGAATGATGGATGTTGATCGCCCGACCCTTCAGCGCCTCGCACATCGCGGGCGACAGGATCTGCATGTAACGCGCCAGCACGACCAGGTCGATGCCGCACGAGTCGGCGATCTCCAGCACGCGCTGCTCCTGGGCGCGCTTGGCCTCCGGCGATGCGCCGGCCGCCAGCGGCAGATGGTGGAACGGAATGTTGTAGGACGCCGCCAGCTGGTAGAAGTCGGTATGGTTCGACACGATCGCCGGGATCTCGACCGGCAGCAGGCCGCTGCGGTAGCGGAACAGCAGGTCGTTGAGGCAATGGCCGATCTTCGACACCATCAGCATCACGCGCGGCTTGCGGTGCGCGTCGTGCAGCTGCCAGTCCATCTGCATGTCGGCCGCCAGCGCCGCGAAATCCGCGCGCAGCGCCGCATCGCTGACGCTGCCGTCCTCGCGGGAGAAATGCACGCGCATGAAGAACAGCTGCGACTGTTCGTCGCCGAACTGGGCCGAATCGATGATGTTGCAGCCATGCTCCACCAGGAAGCCGGAGACGCGGTGCACGATGCCGCGGCGGTCGAGACAGGACAATGTCAGGATGTATTCGGGATGGGTCATGGCGGTCGGAGCTTGCTGGTGCACTTATGCTGGAAATTCAAAGGGATGCGCGTATTCTCGCATGGCTTTGCCGCAGGGCACAAAAAAAAAGGCCCGGCCGGCAAGCCGGTCGGGCCGAGGAACGCGATACCGGCTCTCGCAGCCGGCATCGCGCTATCGCACGGGATGAATGGATTACTGGGCAGCCTTGGCAACCGACAGGTTGCGCGTGTTGCCGGCGGCGGCGGTGCCGACCTGGATGTCGCCGGACAGCTGGCCACCCTCTTCGATCACGACCTTGCCGTAACGGACCTTGCCGGAGACCTTGCCCGAGGCATGGATCACGAGCTTCTGGCGCACGGTGATGTCGCCTTCGAAATCGCCGCGGATTTCCGCGATGTCGACTTCGGCCGAGCCCTTGAAGGCACCCTGTTCGGAAATCTGGATGACGCGCGAATCGATGGTCGCTTCGACGCGGCCTTCGACGACGATCGTGTCGCAATCGGTGATCTCGACGCCCTTGAGTTTGATGTTCGGGCCGACGATCAGCTTGCTGCCGGGTTCGTTGTTGGTGGACATGGTGGTGTTGGTGGCGGTGGCGTTGTTGGTGGCGATAGAAGTGTTGAGGGTGCCGCCGATCGGCATCGGTGCCGTGGCGGAGGTCTTGACGGTGCCCGATCCGCCGTTCTGGCCGAGAGTGCTGGTGCTGGCGGGGGACGGGTTCGGCGTGCCGTTGTCGCGTTTGCCGAAGAGCGATTCGGATCGAAGCATGGGATCTCCTGTTACTGACGATTTGCGAGGTTGATTGAGGCGCTGTGGTGCAATTGTTGATGTCGACGGGCCAGCCGCACCGTATGCGGCTGCTTGCCCTGCAGCCCGTGTTGCTGCACGGACTGAGACGTTGGTCTTCGGCAAGGAGAATAAGTTCCGGCAAGTTACAACTAATAAAAAAGCACGCCCGTTCGGATATTTTGCTATAGTGGGCGACTCTTCCCGATACCCGCCCTGGAGACCGACATGACCGCCACTCTCGTCAACCAGCAATACCGCCTTGCCGCCCGCCCGGTCGGCATGGTCAAGGCCAGCGACTGGAATCTCACCTCCGAACCGGTACGCGCGCTGGCCGATGGGGAGATCCTGGTGCAGGTGCTCTACCTGTCGCTCGATCCCGCCATGCGCGGCTGGATGAATGAAGGGAAGTCCTACATCCGCCCGGTGGCGATCGGCGAAGTGATGCGCGCCGGCGGCATCGGCCGCGTGATCGCCTCGACCTCGCCGAAGTTCGCCGTCGGCGACCATGTGTCGGGCGGCACCGGCGTGCAGCGTTACTGGATCGGCAGCGCCGACGACAAGTCGGCCGCGTTCTACAAGATCGATCCGCGCATGGCGCCGCTGCCCGCCTTTCTCAATGCGCTTGGCATGCCGGGCATGACCGCCTACTTCGGCCTGCTCGAGGTGGGCCAGCCGAAAGCCGGCGAGACGGTGGTGGTGTCGGCCGCGGCCGGCGCGGTCGGACAGACCGTCGGCCAGGTGGCGAAGCACAAGGGCTGCCGCGTGGTCGGCATCGCCGGCGGCCGCGAGAAATGCGATTTCGTCGTCAGCGAACTCGGTTTCGACGCCTGCATCGATTACAAGAACGGCTCGGTGCGCGAGGGTCTGAAGCAGCATTGCCCGAACGGCGTCGATGTCTATTTCGACAATGTCGGCGGCGACATCCTCGACGACGTGCTGGCGCGGCTGGCGATGCGGGCCCGCATCGTGATCTGCGGCGCCATCTCCCAGTACAACAACACCGCGCCGGTCAAGGGTCCGGCGAACTACCTCTCGCTGCTGGTCAACCGTGCGCGCATGGAGGGCATCGTGGTGTTCGATTACGCCGACCGCTATCACCTGGCGGTGGCCGAGATGGCGAAGTGGATGCAGGCCGGGACCTTCCGCACCCGCGAGGACGTGGTCGAGGGTCTCGAGAACTTCCCCGACGCGCTGCAGATGCTGTTCGACGGGCGCAACTTCGGCAAGCTGGTGCTGAAGGTGTCGGACGGCGCCTGAGGCCCGTTCCCTTCGCCCGGCACGGGCGCGCCGGGCAGGCGACGACGTTTCGCCGCGCGGGCCGCCTCCTTGGGACCGGAGGAATGGATGGCATGCGGCGGAAGGGACGAAAAAAAGCGCCGCGAATGCGGCGCTTTCCTGTTCCACCGGGCCGGCATGGGGCCGGCGTGGCGGACATGCGTGTCAGTTGCGGACGACGCGCTTGTACTCGTTGGTGCGGGTGTCGATCTCGATCATGTCGCCCTGGTCCACGAACAGCGGGACCTGGATGGTGAAGCGATGCGCCTCGATGGCGTTCTCGATGATTGCGTCCTTCAGGACGTTGCCCGAGGTATTGCCCTTGACGGCCGGCTCGGAGTAGACGATCTGGCGCTGGATGGTGATCGGCAGTTCGACCGAGATGGCCTTGCCGTCATAGAACACGGCCTCGCACTCCATGCCGTCCTTGAGATAGTGCAGCGCGTCGCCGAGGTTCTCTTCCTCGATCTCGTACTGGTTGTATTCCTCGTCCATGAACACGTACAGCGGGTCGGCGAAGTAGGAGAAGGTCACCGGCTTCTTGTCGAGGATGACGACGTCGAACTTGTCGTCGCCGCGGAACACGTTCTCGAGCGGCGCGTTCGTCAGCAGGTTCTTCATCTTCCACTTGTAGGTGAAGCCGGTGCGGCTGGAGCCGTTGACGTCGGAACGCAGCACGATGAAAGGCTTGCCGTCGACCATGATGATGTTGCCGACGCGGACTTCTTTTGCGAATTTCATAGACAGATCTTAAAAGGTGAGTTGCTCAAAAAAGTATCTCTCGTGTCCAGCCAACCGCTCGGCAAGCTCGTTTCATCCTGAGAGATTTACAGAATAACCGCGCATTATACCTTGTTTTCATCCCGATTCGACCAGAGCCGGCCGGCAAATGCGAGCAGGTTGGCGGCAAGGTCGCCGTGGGCAAGCGCATGCCGGCGCCAGTCCGCGGCCATGCCCGCGATGCGCGGCAACTCCCCGCGCAAGGCTTGCCACAGCGCCGGCCAGTCGCCTTCCTGCCTGGCGCCGTTCCAGTGCCAGGACAATGCGGCCAATGCAGGCAACCCGCCGGCATACCGCTGCAGAAAGGCGCCGAGCTTCTTGTGATGGAGGTTCTTGTCCTGCGGGTAGATATGCCAGACGAAGGGCCGGTCGGCCCACTGGGCGCGCACGAAGGAGTCTTCGCCGCGCACGAAGTTCAGGTCGCAGGACCACAGCAGGCGGTCGTAGTCGGGCTGGGGCACGAAAGGGAGAACCCGTACCGTCAGCGCACCGCGCGCGGCATGCGAGCCCGCCCTGCCCTCGCAGCCCAGGAAAGCGCGGACGGCATCGGCCGCGACACCTTCCGGCACCAGGCAGACAACGGCCTCATGCCCGGCCTGCCAGGCGGCGAACAGTTCCGCGACCGGCGCATGCGGATAGCAGAACAGGGACACCTTCAGGGCCGCCATCTCCGTCGGCGTGACGCCGAAGCGCGCCAGGAAGCCGGACATCGCGGTGGCATCTGCCTGGAAGGCGTCGCGCTGCGTATCGAGACCGGCCTCGCGCAGCAGCCCGCCGGTGCGCGCGGTGAAGCCTGGGAAAAAGAAATACTTGGTCAGCGGCAGGCGCGGATGGGACGACGGCAGCGTGTGGCAGCCCTCCACCCAGTCTTCGGCGGTCAGCCCCTCCAGATTGAACCACAGCGGGCGCGGCGCGCACTGCGCCATCGCTGCGATGTAACCGGGCGGGATGTCGCAACCGAAGAATTCGATCACGATGTCGGCGATGTCCGCCGGCGCGAAGACGCCGTCCTGGTCGCGCCAGTGGCGCACCGAGATGCCCTCGATCCGCTGCAGCGGGAGCGAGGTATCGACGTCGGGACAGATGCGCCGGAAGCTGGCGAGGTCGTCGACCCACAGCGTGACCTCGATGCCATGCTCGGCGCGCAGCTGCCGCGACAGGCGCCAGCAGATGCCGATGTCGCCGTAGTTGTCGACGACCTTGCAGAACAGGGCGAGCGTGACGGGACGGCTGGCTGGACGGGTCATGGATCGATCGGCGTGTCGATGGAAACAGGATCGCGGACGCTTGCCGCCTCGCGGCGATGCATCCGACTGCGGCAAGACTACACCGAAGCGGCGCGTTGGCGGCACATGCAAAAAAAGAAGCCACGCATTGCGTGGCTTCTTCAACTGGCGTCCCCTAGGGGATTCGAACCCCTGTACTCACCGTGAAAGGGTGATGTCCTAGGCCTCTAGACGAAGGGGACAGAATACTGTCCTTGCGGCGTGTGCTGGTTGCGCTTCCGGAATGCCGCACCCCGGAAATAAAAACGCCACGCGTACGTGGCGTTTCTGAAATCTGGCGTCCCCTAGGGGATTCGAACCCCTGTACTCACCGTGAAAGGGTGATGTCCTAGGCCTCTAGACGAAGGGGACAGCGATCTGTCCTTACTGCCTTGCTACCTTAACAGACTTCTGCGGTTTATTGGTGGAGGTAAGCGGGATCGAACCGCTGACCTCTTGCATGCCATGCAAGCGCTCTCCCAGCTGAGCTATACCCCCGTACCGCGAAGAAACAAGATTATAGCAAGGATTTTTCTGTTGTGTAAATCGTTTTTTTTTGGATCGGCCGCAAATTTCGGAATCGCCGCTTATCCGACGTACTTGCCCAGGCGTGCCAGCACCACGTCTCGGCCGAACAGCTCGACCACCGCATCGATGGACGGCGTCTGCAGCTGACCGGTCAGCATCAGGCGCAGCGGCATGGCCAGCTGCGGCATCTTCAGGCCATGGGCCGCCAGCACGTCCTTGAGCATCGCCGACAGCGCTGCCCTGCTCCACTCCACCGTGCCGATGCGCGCGGCATAGTCGCGCAGCGCCGGCCTGACGGCATCCGTGAAGTGCTGGGCCATCAGCGCCGCGTCCGGTTGCGGATCGCGGTAGAACAGCATGGCGGCATCGGCCAGCTCGACCAGGGTGTTGGTGCGGTCCTTCATCAGGGCCAGCACGGCTTCGAGCGCCGGCGCCCCGGCGAAGTTCGCGCCGTCGCGTTCCATGAACGGGCGCACCAGGCCGGCCAGGCGCGCGTCGTCTGCCTGCTTGATGTAATGGTTGTTCAGCCAGTTCAGCTTTTCCGGATTGAACTGCGCCGGCGACTTGGTCAGGTGATCCACGTCGAACCACTGGCAGAACTGCTCCATCGAGAAGATCTCGTCGTCGCCGTGGCTCCAGCCCAGGCGCGCCAGGTAATTGAGCATGGCCTCCGGCAGGTAGCCCTGCTCCGGGTACTGCATCACGCTGACCGCGCCGTGGCGTTTGGACAGCTTCTCGCCATCCGGGCCGAGGATCATCGGCACGTGGCCGTACTCCGGCAACGTGGCGCCGAGCGCGCGCAGGATGTTGATCTGGCGCGGCGTGTTGTTGACATGGTCGTCGCCGCGGATGACGTGGGTGATCTTCATGTCCCAGTCGTCGACCGAGACGCAGAAATTGTAGGTCGGCGTGCCGTCCGGGCGGGCGATGATCAGGTCGTCGAGCTCCTTGTTGGAGATCGTGATCGGCCCCTTGACGATGTCGTTCCAGGTGACGTCGCCGTCGAGCGGGTTGCGGAAGCGGATCACCGGCTTGCGGCCTTCCGGCACCGGCGGCAGCGTCTTGCCCGGCTCCGGGCGCCAGGTGCCGTCGTAGCGCGGCTTTTCGCCGGCGGCGCGGAAGCGCTCGCGCATCGCCTCGACCTCTTCGGGCGTGCAATAGCAATGGTAGGCCGTGCCCTCGGCCAGCATCTTCTGCAGGACTTCGCGATAGCGGTCCATGCGCTGCATCTGGTAGTACGGACCTTCGTCATGGTGCAGGCCGAGCCATTGCATGCCGTCGATGATCGCCTGCACCGCTTCCGGGGTCGAACGTTCCAGGTCGGTGTCCTCGATACGCAGCACGAAGGTGCCGCCGTGGTGACGGGCGAAGGCCCAGGAGAACAGCGCGGTGCGCGCGCCGCCGAGGTGGAGATAGCCGGTCGGGCTCGGAGCGAATCGGGTGCGTACGGTCATGGCAAATGGCAAAGGCCCCTGGACAGGCGGGGCCGGAAATGAAAGATCGCTATTCTAGCGCGCCGGGCCGGTGCTGCGGCAGGCGCCGCGCGGCCCGGCCTGCGCGGCTCGACCTGCGCGGCCCGGCCTTCGCGGCCCGGCCTGCGAGGCCCGACCGTCACTCAATCGTTCTTGACGACGATGCTGGGGAATTTGCTGGTCATGTCCTTCGCCTTCTCGGCCACCCTGACGGCGACCTTGCGGGCGATGGCGCGGTAGATCTCAGCGACCTTGCCGTCCGGATCGGCCACCACCGTCGGCTTGCCGGAATCGGTCTGCTCGCGGATCTCGATGGCCAGCGGCAGCGCGCCGAGGAAATCGACCTCGTACTCCTCGCTCATCCTGTAGCCGCCGCCGGCGCCGAAGATCGGGTCGGCATGGCCGCAGTGGGAGCAGATGTGCACGCTCATGTTCTCGACGATGCCGAGAATCGGAATACCGACCTTCTCGAACATCACCAGGCCCTTGCGGGCGTCGAGCAGCGCGATGTCCTGCGGCGTGGTGACGATGATGGCGCCGGTGACAGGCACCTTCTGCGACAGCGTCAGCTGGATGTCGCCGGTGCCCGGCGGCATGTCGATGATCAGGTAGTCGAGGTCGCGCCAGTTGGTTTGCTCCAGCAGCTGGGTCAGCGCCTGCACCACCATCGGGCCGCGCCAGACCATCGGCTGGTCGGGGTCGATCAGGAAACCGATCGAGGCCACCTGCACGCCGTGGTTCTCGAGCGGCTCCATGGTCTTGCCGTCGAGCGATTCCGGGCGGGCATTGATGCCCATCATCATCGGCTGCGACGGGCCGTAGATGTCGGCGTCCAGGATGCCGACCTGGGCGCCTTCGGCGGCCAGCGCCAGCGCCAGGTTGGCCGCCGTGGTCGACTTGCCGACACCGCCCTTGCCGGAGGCGACGGCGATGATGTTCTTGACGTTGGGCATCAGGCGCACGCCGCGCTGGACCGCATGGGCGACGATTTTCGAATGAACGTTCGCCTCGATGCGGCCGATGCCCGGCAGGCCCGCCAGCGCGGCGCGCACCATGGCGCGCACCGGCTCGATCTGGCTTTTCGCCGGATAGCCGAGTTCGACGTCGAGGCGCACGTCGGCGCCGTCGACCTGGATGTTCTTCGCCGACTTGCTCGAGACGAGATCGCGGCCGGTATTGGGATCGATGACCTGGGACAATGCCGACTTGACGGCCTCGACGGTGATGCTCATGCGTTCTCCTGGATGCGGATGCCGCGCACGGAATGCGGCGGGCGGATGCGTTCAGCCTGCAAGTCTACCCGAATGCCCGCCGCCCGCCCGCCACCCCGGATTGACCGGGAACAGCCCGGCCGCCCCGCCTGCTGCGCCGCCACGCTGCTAAAATGCCTGCTTTCCCTTGTCGTCAGCCCCACTACAGCTCATGAGCACCGCACCTCGCCAGATTTTCGTCACGACCGCCCTGCCCTACGCGAACGCCGCCTTCCACATCGGCCACATCATGGAGTACATCCAGGCCGACATCTGGGTCCGCTTCCAGCGCATGCAGGGCCACGAGGTGAACTTCGTCTGCGCAGACGACGCCCATGGCGCGCCGATCATGATCGCCGCCGAGAAGGCCGGCCAGACGCCGCAGGAGTTCGTCGCCGCCATCGCCGCCGGCCGCAAGCAGTACCTGGACGGCTTTCACATCAGCTTCGACAACTGGCACTCGACGGACGGCGCCGAGAACCATGAACTGTCCAAGGACATCTACCGGAAGCTCAAGGCCGCCGGCTTCATCACCAGCAAGACCATCGAGCAGTTCTACGACCCGGTCAAGAACATGTTCCTGCCGGACCGCTACATCAAGGGCGAGTGCCCGAAATGCGGCGCCAGGGACCAGTACGGCGATTCCTGCGAGGTGTGCTCTTCCGTCTACGCGCCGACCGACCTGAAGAACCCGTATTCGACCCTGACCGGCGCCACGCCCGTCATGAAATCGTCCGAGCATTTCTTCTTCAGGCTGTCCGATCCGCAGTGCACCGCCTTCCTGCGCGACTGGGCGCTCGGCGAGTACAAGGGCCGCCCGCGCCTGCAGCCGGAAGTGGCCAACAAGGCGCGCGAATGGCTCGATTCCGAGTCCGGCCTGGGCGACTGGGACATCTCGCGCGATGCGCCGTATTTCGGCATCGAGATCCCGGATGCGCCGGGCAAGTATTTCTACGTCTGGCTGGATGCCCCGGTCGGCTACCTGGCCTCGCTGAAGAACTACTTCGGGAAGACCGGCCGCGACTTCGATGCCTTCATGGCCGATCCGAAGACCGAGCAGTTCCATTTCATCGGCAAGGACATCACCTATTTCCACACGCTGTTCTGGCCGGCGATGCTCAAATTCTCCGGCTACAAGCTGCCCGACAACGTGTTCGTGCACGGCTTCCTGACGGTCTCCGGCGAGAAGATGTCGAAGTCGCGCGGCACCGGCATCTCGCCGCTGCGCTACCTCGAGATCGGCATGAACCCGGAATGGCTGCGCTACTACATCGCCGCCAAGCTCAACGCCAAGGTCGAGGACGTCGACTTCAACCCGGACGACTTCATGGCCCGCGTCAACGCGGACCTGGTCGGCAAGTACATCAACATCGCCAGCCGCGCCGCCGGCTTCATCGCCAAGCGCTTCGGCGGCAAGGTGGCGATGGGCTGGGCGAAGGATGACGACGCCTTCCTGGCCGGCCTGCGCGGCGTGTCGGGCGAGCTGCAGTCGCTGTTCGACGCGCGCGAATACGGCAAGGCGCTGCGCACCGTGATGGAACAGGCCGATGCGATCAATGCCTATGTCGATGCCAACAAGCCGTGGGAGCTGGCCAAGGATCCGGCCAACGACGCGAAGCTGCAGGAAGTCTGCAGCCGCCTCCTGGAAGCCTTCCGCATCCTGACCGTCTACCTCAAGCCGGTGCTGCCGGCACTGGCCGGCGAGGTCGAGAAGCTGCTGAACGTCGCGCCGCTGCAATGGGCCGACACGCACCGCCCGCTGCCGGATGGCCACGCGGTCAATCCGTATTCGCACCTGATGACGCGGGTGGATGCCAAGATGCTGGATGCGCTGTTCGAGCCGCCGGCGGGGGCTGCTGCGTCGGGCGGCGCTGGCGCAGGAGCGAATTCGGCCTCCTCAGCCCCATCCCGGCCTTCCCCTTTGCAGGGGGAAGGAGTGGACGGCGGGGCGATCGAGGCGATCGCCCCGGAGATCAAGATCGACGATTTCGCGAAAGTCGACCTGCGCATCGCCAAGATCGTCAACTGCGAGCACGTGGAAGGCTCGGACAAGCTGCTGCGCCTGACGCTCGACGTCGGCGAGGGCCGCCACCGCAACGTGTTCTCCGGCATCAAGTCGTCCTACCAGCCGGAAGACCTGGTCGGCAAGCTGACCGTGATGGTCGCCAACCTGGCGCCGCGCAAGATGAAGTTCGGCATTTCCGAAGGCATGGTGCTGGCCGCCTCCGCCGCCGACGAAAATACCAACCCGGGCATCTACGTGCTCAACCCCTGGCCGGGCGCCGAGCCTGGCATGCGGGTCCGCTGATCTCTCGTCAGGGCCATGGACGTACTGATACGCGAAGCCACGCTCGACGACGCGGAACTGATCGCCGAGCTCACGCGTGCCGCCTGGGCCGGCAAGGTTGCCGTCACCTCGAGCGGCCACCGCGAGACCGCGGTGCGCGTGGCCGAGCACCTGCGCGACGGCGGCGGTTTCATCCTGCTGGTGGGCGAGCAGCCGGCCGGCTCGGTGCGCTGGCTGCCGCTCGACGGCGATGCCGATGTCTGGGAGACCCTGCGCATGGGCGTCCTGCCGCAGTTCCGCGGCCGCAGCCTGTCGCAGCACCTGCTGGAAGCGGTGATCCACCGCGCGCTGGCGGCCGACGTCGAGGAAATCCGCCTCGGCGTGCGCTCCGACCAGCCGCGCCTGGTGGACCTGTACGCCGCCTACGGGTTCGAGGTGGCGCCCGAACTCGAATATTCCCACGCCAATCCGCTGGAACCGCCGCCGACCGTCATGCGGCGCTTCCTGCGCAGCTGAAACCGCCGCCGGCCGCCTCCGATCAAATCGTCATCGCGACGCTGGCCAGCAACGGACGGTCGCGCAAGGTGTGCATCCACCCGCAACACCGGGGCTCCGGCCGCTTGCCCCGTGTAAAATAGCGGCTGCTCATCTTCTGTTGCCAAAACGCCATGATTCTCTGGAAGAAAACCACCAACTACAAGTCGGACATGACCAAGTTCATCGACGACCTCAAGGCCAAGAACCCGCACATCGACGAAGGCCAGCGTGCCGGCCGCGCCCTGCTGTGGGACAAGGAGCCGATCAACCTGGACGAGCGCGCTCGCGCCGAACAGTCGCGCATCAAGCAGCAACCCTACGTCTACCAGTCCAAGGGCTAAGACCCCGCCATGAGCAACCTGCTGGCGCAATTGCCGTCGAGCGCCCCCGAGGTCACGCCCGAGGGACAGCCGGACACCACCCCGGACGTCGTCGACGGCATGGCCTTCGCCAGGCTGTACGGCGAGCCGCTGTTCAAGCTGCCCAACGACCTGTACATCCCGCCGGATGCGCTCGAGGTCTTCCTCGAGGCATTCGAGGGCCCGCTCGACCTGCTGCTGTACCTGATCCGCAAGCAGAACTTCAACATCCTCGACATCCCGATGGCGCAGGTCACGCGCCAGTATCTCGACTACGTCGACCAGATCCGCGTGCGCAACCTGGAACTGGCGGCCGAGTACCTGCTGATGGCCGCAATGCTCATCGAGATCAAGTCGCGCATGCTGCTGCCGGTCAAGAAGGCCGACACCGGCGAGGAGCCGGAAGACCCGCGCGCCGAGCTGGTGCGCCGCCTGCTCGAGTACGAGCAGATGAAGCTGGCCGCCCAGCAGCTCGACACCCTGCCGCAGATCGGCCGCGACTACGTGCGCGCCCATGTCTACATCGAGCAGAACATGGTGGTGCGCTGGCCCGAGGTGAACCTCGACGACCTGCAGAATGCCTGGGCCGACGTGCTCAAGCGCGCCAAGCTGGCCACGCATCACCGCATCACGCGCGAGGAGCTCTCGGTGCGCGAGCACATGACCGGCATCCTGCGCCGCCTGCAGACCGCGCGCTTCGTCGAGTTCGCCGACCTGTTCGACCCGTCGCGCGGCGTGCCGGTGGTGGTGGTGAACTTCATCGCCCTGCTCGAGCTGGCCAAGGAAACCCTGATCGAGATCACCCAGGCCGAAGCCTTCGCGCCGATCTACGTGCGCCTGGCCTACGCGCCCGCCTGACACCCCATTCCAACCGAATCGGCGCCAGACCGACCCACCGCTCACCGTTACCGGACCGTTCCATGAAAATCATTTCCTCCATCGACGAACTGCGCGACCACCTGCGCGGCCAGCTGCGCACCGCTTTCGTGCCGACCATGGGCAACCTGCACGAAGGCCACCTGTCGCTGATGCGCCTGGCGCGCAGGCATGGCGATCCGGTGGTCGCCTCGATCTTCGTGAACCGCCTGCAGTTCGGCCCCAACGAGGATTTCGACAAGTATCCGCGCACCTTCCAGGCCGACGTCGAGAAGCTGGAAAAGGAAGGCGTCTACATCCTGTTCGCGCCGACCGAGAAGGACATGTACCCGGAGCCGCAGGAATACCGCGTGCGCCCGCCGGACGGCCTGGGCAACATCCTCGAGGGAGAGTTCCGCCCCGGCTTCTTCACCGGCGTGACGACGGTGGTGCTCAAGCTGTTCTCCTGCGTGCAGCCGCGCGTGGCGGTGTTCGGCAAGAAGGATTACCAGCAGCTGATGATCGTGCGGAACATGGCGCGCCAGTTCGCGCTGCCGACCGAGATCATCGCCGCCGAGACCTTCCGCGCCGACGACGGCCTGGCGCTGTCCTCGCGCAATGGCTACCTGTCCGACGCCGAACGCGCCGAGGCACCCTTCCTGTACCAGACGCTGAATTCGGTCGCCAACGACGTGCGCTCCGGCCACATGGACGTGTTCGACATCGAGAAGAGCGCGATGGCGGGCCTGGCCGCGCGCGGCTGGAAGCCGGACTACGTGTCGATCCGCAAGCGCATCGACCTGCAGCCGCCGACCGCCGGCGACATGGTCAACCGCGAGCCGCTGGTGGTGCTGGCTGCCGCCAAGCTCGGCGCCACGCGCCTGATCGACAACCTGGAGATCTGATGCGGGCATTGCGCTCCCTGCGCGCGGCCCTTGGCGCCGCCGCGCTCGCGCTGGCGTCGCTGCCGGCGCAGGCGTCCGTCAGCGTGGTCGACGACAGCAGGCAGACCATCGCGCTGCCGGCGCCCGCCAAGCGCATCGTCAGCCTGGCGCCGCATGCGACCGAGCTGGTGTTCGCGGTCGGCGCCGGCGACCGCCTGATCGGCGTGATCGAGTTCTCCAACTTCCCCCCCGAGGCGAAGAAGCTGCCGACCGTCGGCAGCGCCACGGCGATCGACGTCGAGCGCATCGTCGCCTCGCGCCCGGATCTCGTGGTGATCTGGGGCAGCGGCAATCTCAAGCCGCAGGTGGACAAATTGCGCCGTCTCGGCATCCCGGTGTACGACTGCGAGCCGCGCGATTTCGAGACGATCGCCACCTCGCTCGAGCGGCTGGCGAAGCTGACCGGAACGGAACCCCGGGGCAGCCAGCTGGCGGCGGACTTCCGCGCGCGGCTGGCGAAGCTGGAACAGGAATACCGCCAGCGCACGCCGGTCACGGTGTTCTACCAGATCTGGCGCGAGCCGCTGATGACGCTCAACGACGAGCACATGGCGTCGGCGCTGATCCGCCTGTGCGGCGGCCGCAACGTGTTCGGCAACCTGCAGCCGATCGCGCCGACGGTGTCGATCGAAGCGGTGCTCAAGGCCGATCCGCAGGTGATCCTGACCGGCGTCGGCGCCAAGGACGATCCCTTCGGCGTGTGGCGCAAGTTCGGCAGGATGACGGCGGTGGCGAACGACAACCTGCTCTCCATCCATTCGGACCTGCTCACGCGGCAGACGCCGCGCATCCTCGACGGCACCGAGGCGCTGTGCAAGGGACTCGACGCGGCGCGTACGCGCCTGAAGCTGCCGCAGAAATGACGAGCGCCGCTGTGCGCGGCGCCCGGCATCTTCCCGACTGCCCCGCAGGCGCGGGGCCATCCTTCCTGAATTCAGCGTTCGATCCAGCGCAGCAGCTCGTCCCACTGCTCGAGGTCTTTCTCGACGCGCGACGGCGCCACGTCCCACAGCGTGGTGCCGTGGGCGGCCAGCTGCACGTAGTTCTGCGTGTCCCGCAGGTAGCCGAGCACCGGCAAGCCCAGCCCCTGCACGTAATGCGCGAGCTGGTCGGCGGCGCGCGTGCGCGCATTGACGCGCATGCCGAGCACGCCGACGTCGAGCCTGCCGCGGCGCGCGGCCAGCTTCTGCAGGAAAGTCTGGGTGGCGAGGATGTCGAACATCGACGGCTGCAGCGGCACGATCACCTTGTCGGCGATCTTCATCACTTCCTCGAGGCGCGCGCCGTCGAGGCCGGCCGGCGTGTCGAGCACCATGTGGGTGGCGCCCTTCGGCGGGCGGCCGATGTGGCCGTCGACGATGTCCCAGGAATGGATCGGCGGCAGGTGCGCCGGCCGCAGGTCGAGCCAGGCGCGCGAGGACTGCTGCAGGTCGACGTCGCCAAGCATGACGTTGTGACCCTGGTAGGTGAAATAGCCGGCGAGATTGGTGGCCAGCGTGCTCTTGCCGACGCCGCCTTTCGGATTGGCGACAACGATGACGGGCATGACGGTCTCCTGGATGCGGGGCCGGCACGGAGTCGACTGCGGCGTGCCGCACAGGTCCGGTGGCGACCGGCCTGCTCTCCCTGCTGCCGTTGCGGATTCGTGCAAGAATAGCATGGCGTTTTCGGCACAAGGACCACCTATGCAAAGAAACCACACCCCGGCTGGCTTCATGGAGATGCAGAAAGGGACGCTGCCCGAACTGCTCGGCGTGGAAGTGCTCGCGCTCGGCGAAGAAGGCTGCCATGTCCGCATGACGGTCAGGCCGCATCACCTCGCTCCCAACGGTTTCCTGCATGCTGCCTCGGTCGTGATGCTGGCCGATACCGCCTGCGGCTACGGCTGCATCGCCAACCTGCCGGAAGGCGCCGAGAGCTTCACCACCATCGAGCTGAAGAGCAACCATCTCGGCACGGCGCGCGACGGCGTCATCGAGGCGAAGGCCACGCCGGTGCACCGTGGCCGCACCACGCAGGTATGGGATGCCGCCGTCACCGGGCCGGACGGCAGGACCATCGCCCTGTTCCGCTGCACGCAGATGGTCCTCTGGCCGCGCAAGTGAGGGAGTACAATGCGGCGCATTCGACCGACCGGATGCAGCAGCACATGAAAAACTCCCCGCACGAGGCCGCCGCACGCGCGGCCGACTATTACGACACCCAGTACAACGCCCTGGCCATGGTGCCCGATCATCCGCGCATCGCCGGGCGCTGGATGAGCGACTCGGCGCGTGTGCGCCGCACCAATGCCGGCATCTTCGACATCGCCTACGGCGACGCCCCCGGCGAACGTCTCGACTTCTTCCCGGCCAACGGCGGCGGCGCCCCGCTGCTGGTGTACATCCACGGCGGCTGGTGGCGCTCGCGCGACAAGTCGGATTTCTCCTTCGTGGCGCCGGCCTACACGCGCGCCGGCATCAACGTCGCCCTGACCAACTACAGCCTGGCGCCGTCAGCGACCATCGAGGAGATCGTGCTGCAGCAGCTGCGCGCTCTCGCCTGGCTGTACCGCCACGCCGACAACTACGACTTCGATCGCGAGCGCATCGTCGTCGCCGGCCACTCCGCCGGCGGCCACCTGGCGGCGATGTGCATGGCGGCCGTATGGCCGGTATTCGGCGCCGACCTGCCCGCGGGCCTGGTGAAGGCCGGCGTGCTGCTCTCGGGCCTGTACGACCTGGAACCGGTGCGCCATGCGCAGTTCGTCAATGCCGACCTGCGGCTGACGCCGGAACGCGTCGCGCGGCTGTCTCCCGCGCTGTTGCCGCAATCGCATCCGGCGCCCTACCTGACGGCGGTCGGCGGCCTCGAGTCCGAGGAGTTCCGCCGCCAGAACGACCTCATCCGCGCAACCTGGCCCGGCACCCATCGCGGCGACATCGCCCTGCCCGACGCCAACCACCTGACCATCGTCGATGCGTTCGCCGACCCGGAGGGCGCACTGCATGCTGCGGTGCGTGAACTGGTCGCGGGAACGACGCGCGCCTGAAGGCCGCGCGCAGCGCGGCGTGGCGGGCGCGCCATACCGCCCGCCGGCCCTCCCCGAATTGCTATGCTGCATTTCCAAATCTAGGTATGATTGAACGAACACTTGGGGAGTGGGCGCTTCCGGGCGCGGCTTGCAGCCGGCACGGCGTCAGCGCGACGACAAGAATCATTACAACGACGACAACATCGACAGCGCCTTCACCTCCGGCCCGGCCGGGTCCGCTCCATGCCGCATGGGCAGCATTCCCCGGCTTCCAGACAACGACTGACAACGAATATGGAGAAGCACTGACATGACGAGCGCCGGAGACGAATTCGAAGCACTATTCGACGAGGTGGCCGCACAGCGTGCTCAGACGGCAGCGGCAACCGAAGCCCCCGCGGCGGCGGAGCCTGCCGCACAGCCGGCCGCCCAGGCCGCGGCCCCCTCCGCAGAGGAACAGGCCGCGGAAGCAGCGTTCAAGTCGCTGACCGGCGGATTCACCGACGAAGAGCTGGCCAACCTGGCCGACAAGCCGATGTTCGAACGCCTCGGCAGCATCGTGCGCATGCTGCACGATTCGCTGCGCGAACTGGGCTACGATCGCTCGCTGTCGGATGTCGCCTCGCAGATCAACGACGCCAAGGGCCGCCTCGAGTACATCGCCACGCTGACCGAGCAGGCCGCCAACAAGGTGCTCAACGCGATCGACCAGTCGATGCCGCAGCAGGAGACCATCTCCAAGCAGGCGCGCGACATGGAGGAACGCTGGAACGCCCTGTTCGAAGGCAAGCTCAGCGTCGAGGAATTCAAGCAGCTCGCCGCCGACTCGCGCGACTTCTCCGCGCGCGTGGCGACCGACGCCGAAGCCGAGAAGGCCCGCCTGCTCGAGATCATGATGGCCCAGGATTTCCAGGACATCACCGGCCAGCTGATCAAGAAGATCGTCGGCATCACGCACAAGGCCGAGCACGAGCTGGCCCAGCTGCTGCGCGACAATGCGCCGCCCGAGATGAAGGCCGCCATGGCCGCCGCCGAAGCGAAACCGGTCGAGCTGATGCAAGGCCCGTCGGTCGCCGGCGTGGCGATGGTCCAGGATGACGTCGACAACCTGCTCGCAGAACTGGGGTTCTAATGGACGACATGCTCAAGGAATTCGTCGTCGAGGCGCTGGACCTCGCGTCGAACGTTGAAGAGCACCTGCTGTCGCTGGAACGGCAGCCCAACGACCCGGACATCCTCAATGCGGTGTTCCGGTCCTTCCACACGATCAAGGGCGGCGCCGGCTTCATGAACCTGGGCGCCATGGTGTCCGCCTGCCATCTCACCGAGAACCTGTTCGATGCGCTGCGCACCGGCAAGGCGCCGGTGACGCCGCTGGCGATCGAGGCGGCGCTGCAGGCCTCCGGCTTCGTCGCCACCCAGCTGCAGCAGCTGGCCGCCGGCACGCCGCCGGAAGCGCTCGAGGCGATGCCCGACGTGCTCAAGGACATCCTGACCGACGCCATCGAAGGCAAGGGCGAGGAAGCCAAGCCGAAGAAGAAGCCGGCCGCCAAGAAGGCCGCCGCCAAGCCGAAGAAGGCCAAGGCCGAGGCAGCCCCCGCGGAAGCTGCCGCCGCGCCCGCCCCCGCCGGCGACGGCAAGGTCGACTGGGAAGCCTACTATCTTGCCGTCGTGCCGGCCGGGACCGCGGTGGCCGCGACCGCCGCCACCGCCGCCGCCGTGCAGGCGGAGCAGGCGGACGAGGAAGAGGACGACGAGGAAGAAGAGGACGCCGCCCCGGCGGCCGATCCGGCAGCCATCGCGCCCAAGCTCAACACCCACGAGCAGGTCGCCAAGGTCATCAATGCGCCGATCAAGGAAGACAGCATCCGCATCGACGCGGTCAAGCTCGACGCTCTGCTCGAGGTGGCCGGCGAATCGGTGCAGGCCGCCAACCAGGCCGCGGTGCTGCTCGAGAAGCTGCAGCAGTTCAAGTTCGAGGGCCAGGCATCGACGCTGATGTCGGCGCTGGCGGAAACGCTCAACCGTGCCTCGCGCTATTCGACCGAACTGCAGCGCGCCACGCTGTCGACCCGCATGCAGCCGGTCGGCAAGCTGTTCCAGAAGTTCCCGCGCCTGGTGCGCGAACTGGCGCGCGACCTCGGCAAGGAAGTCGACCTCGTGATCGAGGGCGCCGAGACCGAGGTCGACCGCGTGGTGGTCGACAGCCTTTACGATCCGCTGGTGCACATGCTGCGCAACGCGCTCGACCACGGCATCGAGGACAAGGATGCGCGCACCCAGCGCGGCAAGCCGGCACGTGCCGTGATCGCCCTCAAGGCGTGGCAGGAAGCCTCGTCCGTCATCATCGAGGTGTCCGACGACGGCAAGGGCATGGATGCCGACGAGCTGCGCCGCAAGGCGATGAAGAAAGGCCTGATCACCGAGAACCAGGCGCAGTCGCCGGAGGAAGCCTACCAGCTGGTGTTCCTGCCGGGCTTTTCGACCAAGGAAGTGGCCTCGTCGGTGTCCGGCCGCGGCGTCGGCATGGACGTCGTCAAGACGGCGGTCGAGAAACACCGCGGCGCGATCCGCATCGATTCGAAACTCGGCGTCGGCACCACCTTCACGATCCGCCTGCCGATCGAACTGTCGATCGTGCCGACCATGCTGGTGCGCACCATGGGTGCGGCGCTCGGCATGCCGATGGCGGTGGTCGAGCGCGTGGTCGAGCTGCCCGACGTGTTCTCGTCGGTCGGCGGCCAGCCGGTGTTCCGCGACCAGGGCCGGCCGCTGCCGGTGCTGTCGCTGGCCGGCGTGCTCGGCTACGGCCAGGCCACCGAGAAGGTCGGCATCGTCATCGCCGCGCCGACGCCCTACATCCTCGCGGTGGAGACCGTCGATGGCACCGCCGACCTCGTCATCAAGCCGATGACCGCGATGCCGGTGCACGGCGTGTCCGGCACCGCGCGCTCCGCCGAGGGCGAGCTGGTGCTGGTGATCGGCCTGTCCTTCCTGCTCGACGGCTGCAAGGCCGCGCCCCAGGCGCCGCGACTGGCGGCCTGACCTCCTCGCGTGCCGCCGCCCGCGCGCGGCGGCATGCGCTCCCTTCCCACGCTCGCTCGTTGCCATCGCGGCCATTGTCGCCGGCGCATGCGCATCGTCGCATCGGCGCCGCATGCACACTTCGCAACTTTGCGCGGTTTCGCAGGGAAGTTCGGATAAGATCGTGACTCCTGCCGCGGCCGGTGCGCATCGATGTCGGTGCGCGCATGACGCCGCCCGCCCGACACGCGCATGGATGCCACCACCACGACTCGACGGAACTCGCCAGACCGGCAGCGCCAGCGGCTGATGCTCGGCATCGCGCTGTCGCTGCTGTTCCATGCGGTGCTGCTGTCGCTCGAGTTCGGCCTGCGCGGCCTCGGCCTGCCGGGGCTGGAACTGCCCTGGTCGGTGCGGCGTGCCACCACGCCGGACCTGCAGGTGGTGCTGGCGCCGCCGCCGGCGCCGCTGCCTCCCCTGCCGCCCCCGCCGCCGCTGCCGGCGCCTGCTCCGGCGGCGCTGCCGCCCCTGCCGCCAGCTCCTGCCGCCGCGGCCGCAGCGCCGGCGACCATGTTCCGCCTGGTGCCGCCGCGCACGGCCGCGCCGGAGGTGAAGCGGCCGCCGCGCAAGCAGGCTGCGGTGCGCCCTGCCGTCCGGCCGAAGCCGAAGGCGCAGAAGAAGCTCATCGCCCAGGACCGCACCGACACCGGCTTCGCCGTCACGCCGCCCGATCCCGACCTGCCCGCCGAGGATGGCACCGCGAAGGCCGACACGGCCGAGCATGCCGCGCCGGTCGTCGACCAGCCGGCGCTCGAACAACCCGCGCCGGCGCCGGAAACCGTCGTCGACGAATCGGCGCAACTGGCGCAGCGCGCGGAGGAACAGAAGCGCGAGGAAGAAATCCGGCGCCGCGAAGCGGCCGAACGCGAGGAAACCGCCCGGCGTGAAGCGCTGGCCCGGGACGAGCAGCGCCGCGCCGAGGAACGTGCGCGCGCGGAAGCGCTGGCGGCCGCACGGCGCGACGAGGAACGCCGCCTGGAGGCGGAACGCCTGCAGGAGCAACAGAAGCAGCTGCAGCGCGATCAGGAGCGCCTGGCGGAACAGCGCCGCCAGCGGGAACAGCAGGCCGCCGCGGCGCGCCAGGCCGAGCTGGAGCAGCGCCGCGTCGAGGAAGCCCGGCAGCAGCAGGCGGAGCTGGAAACGCGCCGTGCCGAAGAGGAAGCGCGCCAGCGTCTGGCAGAACTGGAACAGCGCCGCCAGGCGATGGAAGCGGAGCGCCAGCGCCGCGAGACCTTGCAGCGCCAGCGCGAGGCCGAGGAACTGGCGCGGCGCCAGGCCGAGGAAACCGAGCGGCGCCGGCTGGCCGAGGAAACCGAACGCCAGCGCCTGGCGGAAGAACAGGCGCGCCGGCTGGCGGAAGAACAGGCGCGCAAGCAGGCGGAAGAAAGCGCCGCCCGCGCCCGCGCCGAAGAACAGTCGCGCCAGGCCGAGGCCGCGCGCCGCCAGGAGATGGAACGCGAACGCCAGGCCGCCGAGGACGCGATGGCAGCCGCCATGGCCGCCGCCGCGGCGCGGCGCCAGGCCGGCGGCGGCAGCGGCACCGAGGGCCGCAATACCGGCGCCGCGCCGCTGCCGCGCAATGCGCTCGGCGGTGTCGACCTCGGCTCGCGCGCGGCCGACCTGGTGCGCCGGCCGGACTTCCTGCGCGAACCGCCGCGCGGCGCCGGCCCGGAACGCTCGGCGCGCCGTTCGGTATTCGGCAACAACGACCGCGACGTCGGCCTGTCGCTCTACATCCGCAGCTGGGTGCAGAAGATCGAGCGCAACGGCAACCTGAATTACTCGCAGACCGCCAAGGACCGTGCGCGCGCCGATCCGATCGTCACCGTCGCGGTCCGCAGCGACGGCACGGTCGAGGACGTGATCATCAACCACACCAGCGGCCGCGCCGACCTCGACGAGGCGGTGCGGCGCATCGTGCGCGTCAATGCGCGCTACGCGGCGTTCCCGCCGGAGCTGGCGCGCCGTTACGACGTGATCGAGATCCGCCGCATCTGGAGCTTCGACGACACGCTGCGGCTGATCGAAGAGCTGCGCTGACCAGGCGTCAGGGCGGCAGCAGGGAACGCACCTGGCGCCACGACTCTTCGTCGGGCGCAACCAGCAGTCCGAAGCGACCGTCGGAGGCGCGATAAGGGCTGCCGTCCAGCCGTGCGACATGCGCCCCCGCCTCGCGCGCCAGCAGCGTCCCGGGTACATGATCCCAGGCGAGCGTGCGCCAGTACATCAGGAAGCGCAGCCTTCCGTCGGTGAAATCCGGATATTCGATCCCGGCTGCGCCGCAGCCCTGGTGGAAGCGCAGCACGGCGGGCGAAATGGCGTCGAGCGGCTGGCGCAGTTCCGGCGGCAGAAAGCGCGTCTTGACGACGGCCGGGAGGGACGGATCGTGATGCACCCGCAGCGGCCTGCCGTCGATGGCCGCACCTGCACCGGCTTCGGCCATCGCCATGCGGCCGAGCGCCGGCGCGTGGATCCAGCTGGCCAGCGCGGCGCCATCGCGCATGAGCGCCACCATCATGGCGAAGTGCTCCCGTCCGGCCGCGAAATTGGCGGTCCCGTCGATCGGATCGACGAGCCACACCAGGCCGTCGTCGAGCGAACGGATCAGGCCGGGATCGGCCGCACAGGCTTCCTCGCCGATCACGCGCGAACCGGGCACCAGTGCCGCGAGTCGCGGCGCCAGGGCGAGTTCCACCGCGCGGTCGACCACGGTCACCAGTTCGCCGGGGGATTTCTCCTCGATTTCGCCGGTCTGCAGGTTGCAAAAGCGGGGCAGGACGAGCGACGCGGCCAGCTCGCGCAGCAGCGCGGCGACCCGGTCGGTCGGGATGGCCGTCATGCCGCGCGGATGGCGGCGGCCAGACGCACCACGAGCACTTCGGGGCCGGACAGGCGCAGCCCGAGCGCGGTTTCGGCGATCGCCTGCAGCGCGCCGTCGGGCAGCACGATCTCGTAGCAGATGTATTCCTCGGTGCCGCCGACGTCGTGCGACGCCAGGTCGATCGTGCCGCCGTGGGCGGCGACAGCGCCGTGCAGGCGGCGCATCAGGTCGCCGTCGGTCTCGGCGCCGAGCTCGATGGTGGTGTGGTCAGCGTGCAAGTCTTCCACCTCTCAGCCGGCCTGCCTGGCGGCCAGGCGTTCGTTCTTTTCCTTCGTCCAGGCGGCCACCTTCTCGTGGATGCCCCTCCTTTCCGCGAACATCTGCGAGTTCGAGGCCAGCTGTGCCGACAGCTCCAGGCGGATGCCGTTGGGATCGAAGAAATAGATCGACTTGAACACGCGGTGGTCGGTCACGCCGAGCACCTCGATGCCATGGGCTTCCAGGCGCGCCTTCATGCGCTCCAGGTCCTCGACGGTGTCGACGTTGAAGGCGACGTGGTTGACCCAGGCCGGCGTGTTGGGCGACGGCTCGGGTTTGACGTTGTCGCCGAGATCGAAGAAGGCGATGCAGGAGCCGTCGGTCATGCGGAAGAAAATGTGCACGTAGGGGCAGTACTCGCCGGTCGACGGCACGATGTCCGCGCGGATGAAATGGAACAAGGTCAGGCCGAGGATGTCCTCGTAGAAATGGCGCGTTTCCTCCGCGTCGCGGCAGCGCCAGGCGAAATGATGCAGGCCGTTGATGGCGGCCGGCGCAGGCAGTGCCGCCTGCTGCCCGACCGCGGTGTCGGTGATGGTGTTCATGCTTCCTCCTCGTGCGCCGTGGGTTGGCGCGATGGGCAAGATGGTCAGCGGGACGCGGTTGGCGCGACCTGCTGGGAAATGGCGCCGAAGATCGACTTGCCGTTCGCATCCAGCATTTCGATCCGGATCGTGTCGCCGAATTTCATGAACGGCGTCTTCGGCTCGCCGTCGGCAATGGTTTCGAGGCAGCGCTTCTCGGCGATGCAGGCATAGCCCTTCTTCGCTTCCTTGTTGGAAATCGTGCCGGAGCCGATGATCGAGCCGGCCCGCGCATTGCGCGTCTTGGCCAGATGGGCGATCAGCTGCGGAAAGCTGAACACCATGTCGACGCCGCAGTTCGGCTGGCCGACCAGCGCGCCGTTCCAGGTCACGCGCAGCGGCAGGTGGATCTTGCCGCCGTCCCAGGCGCTGCCGAGCTCGTCGGGCGTCACCGCCACCGGCGAGAAGGCCGAGGCCGGCTTGGACTGGAAGAAGCCGAAGCCCTTGGCCAGCTCGGCCGGGATCAGGTTGCGCAGCGACACGTCGTTGACCAGCATCAGCAGCTTGATGTGGCCGAGCGCTTCGTCGGCGCGCGTGCCCATCGGCACGTCGTCGGTCACCACGGCCACCTCGGCCTCGAAGTCGATGCCCCACTCCTCGGAGGCCAGCACGATGTCGTCGGTCGGGCCGATGAAGTCGTCGGAGCCCCCCTGGTACATCAGCGGATCGTGCCAGAAGGATTCCGGCATCTCGGCGTTGCGTGCCTTGCGGACGAGTTCCACGTGGTTGACGTAGGCCGAGCCGTCGGCCCACTGGTAGGCACGCGGCAGCGGCGCCATGCATTGCTTCGGATCGAAGTCGAAGGTGCGGTGGGCGCGGCCGGCGTTCAGTTCCTCGTAGACCCGTTCGAGCTGGGGCGAGATGAACTGCCAGTCGTCGAGCGCCCGCTGCAGCGTCGGGGCGATGCCGTCGGCGATGACGGCCGTCTTCAGGTCGCGCGCCACGACGGCCAGGACGCCGTCGCGGGTTCCATCCTTGATCGTTGCCAGTTTCATGCTCGTCCGCGTGAGGGGTGGATAACCCGGCTATTCTACCGTCTTGCCGGTCCGGCAATTGCCGTCCGGATCAAGCCGGCGCACACGGGCCGCGGCGGGCGGTCACAGTTCGTAGGTGTCTTCCTCGCCGCTCATGACGCGGTCGATCAGCTTGCGGTTCAGCGAGGGCTGCAGGAGCTCGATGAAGGTATAGACGTAGCTGCGCAGGTAGGCGCCCTGCTTCATCGCCACCCGCGACACGTTGGTGCCGAACAGGTGGCCGACCGGGATGGCGCGCAGGTTGCGGTCGCGCTCGGGATCGAAGGCCATGCCGGCGATGATGCCGACGCCCAGGCCCAGTTCGACGTAGGTCTTGATGACGTCTGCGTCGATCGCCTCGAGCAGCACGTCCGGCTTGAGGTCGCGCAGCTGGAAAGCCTGGTCGATCTTGGCGCGGCCGGCGAAAGCGGCGTCGTAAGTGATCAGCGGAAAGGCGGCGATCTCCTCCAGCGTCACCGGGTTCGATTTCAGCAGGGCGTGCTCGGCCGGCACCACCACCACGTGCTCCCACTGGTAGCAGGGTATCGACACCATGCCGTCGACGTTGGCGATGGCCTCGGTGGCGATGGCGATGTCGGCCTGGTCCTTGAGCACCATCTCGGCAACCTGCTTCGGATTGCCTTGCAATAACGACAACCTGACCTTGGGGTATTTCTGCGTGAAGGCCTGCACCACCTTGGGCAGCGAGTAGCGCGCCTGGGTATGGGTGGTGGCGATGGTGAAGCTGCCGGTGTCCTGGGCCGCGAATTCCTTTCCGATGCGCTTGAGGCCCTCGATCTCCTGCATGATCAGTTCGACCGATTTCAGGACCGCCCGGCCCGGTTCCGTCAGCCCGCGGATGCGCTTGCCATGCCTTGTGAAGATGTCAATCCCGAGCTCTTCCTCCAGCTCGATGATCGCCTTCGACACGCCCGGCTGGGAGGTATACAGCGCCTTGGCGGCTTCGGTGAGGTTGAAGTTCTGCCGTACCGCTTCCCTGACGAAACGCAATTGGTGCAGGTTCATAGGACCTCTTGACGTGCTTGCAAGTTTTTCCCGCATTTGCATATGCCCGGAGCGCATATAAGCAAATGAGTACTATGTAGTTTGGAATAAGGGTCAAGTTTATTACGATTCGGGCTAATTGGCGCGAGGTGATATGACCGCTTCTTATGTAGTGTGCGGTCCCGCGAAGTCCTTGCCGGTCCCGCCTCGCCGCTGACCGCCGGCACGCTGGACCGGTCTTCCACCCGATTTCATCCACAGGCCCAACGACATGTACCGTTACGACCAATACGACCATCTCATCGTCAAGGAACGCGTGGCGCAGTACCGCGACCAGGTGCGCCGCCGCCTCGCCGACGAGCTGACCGAGGACGAGTTCCGTCCGCTGCGCCTGCAGAACGGCCTCTACATGCAGCGCCATGCCTACATGCTGCGCGTGGCCGTCCCCTACGGCCTGCTGTCGACGAAGCAGCTGCGCATGTTCGCCCACATCGCCCGCACCTTCGACCGCGGCTACGGCCACTTCACCACGCGCCAGAACATCCAGTACAACTGGATCCGGCTGGAAGACACGCCGACCATCCTCGACCTGCTGGCATCCGTCGAAATGCACGCGATCCAGACCTCGGGCAACTGCGTGCGCAACATCACCTCCGACCAGTTTGCCGGCGTCGCGCCGGACGAGCTGCTCGATCCGCGCCCCTACGCCGAGATCCTGCGCCAGTGGAGCACCTTCCATCCGGAATTCGCCTTCCTGCCGCGCAAGTTCAAGATCGCCATCAACGCCGCCGCCGAGGACCGTGCCGCCGTGGCGATGCACGACATCGGCCTGACCGTCGTGAAGAATGCGCAGGGCGAAGTCGGCTTCCGCGTGCTGGTCGGCGGCGGCCTGGGCCGCACCCCGATCATCGGCACCGTGATCCGCGACTTCCTGCCGTGGCAGCACATGCTGACCTACATCGAGGCGATCCTGCGCGTGTACAACCAGTACGGCCGCCGCGACAACATCTACAAGGCCCGCATCAAGATCCTGCTCAAGGCGATCGGCGCCGAGGAATTCGCGCGCCAGGTCGAAGAGGAATGGGCCGACATCGTCGATGGCCCGTCGACCATCACGCAGGAAGAGCTCGACCGCGTGTCGGCCTATTTCGTGCCGCCGGCCTACGAGAAGCTGCCGGCCGTGGACGCCTCCTACGAAAAGCACCTGGCCGAGTCGAAGGGATTCGCCAGCTGGGTGCGCCGCAACGTGCGCGGCCACAAGGTGGCCGGCTATGCCACCGTCACGCTGTCGCTGAAGAAGACCGGCGTGCCGCCGGGCGACGCCACCGCGCAGCAGATGGATGCCGTCGCCGACCTGGCCGACCGCTACAGTTTCGGCGAACTGCGCGTGACGCACGAGCAGAACCTGGTGCTGGCCGACGTGAAACTGTCCGACCTGCATGCCTTGTGGGAGGAAGCCAAGGCCCTGGGCCTGGCCACGCCCAACATCGGCCTGCTCAACGACATGATCTGCTGCCCCGGCGGCGACTTCTGCTCGCTGGCCAACGCCAAGTCGATCCCGATCGCCGCCGCCATCGCGGAGCGCTTCGACAACCTCGACTTCCAGCACGACATCGGCGAGATCGACCTGAACATCTCGGGCTGCATCAACGCCTGCGGCCACCACCACATCGGCAACATCGGCATCCTCGGCGTCGACAAGGATGGCGCCGAGTGGTACCAGGTGTCGCTGGGCGGCTCGCAGGGCAACGACATGGCCATCGGCAAGATCATCGGCCCGTCGTTCTCGGCGCACCAGATGCCGGAAGTGATCGACCGCATCCTGCAGGTCTACCTGCGCGACCGCACCGAGGACGAGCGTTTCATCGACACCGTGCGCCGCATCGGCATCGAGCCGTTCAAGCAGCACGTCTACGCGACCCAGATCAAGGTCGCCCATCCGCACGGAGAAGACGCTTATGCGTAACATCATCAAGCACCGCGCCGTCGTCGCCGACGACTGGAACCTGATCCGCCTGGCCGAAGGCGAGGCGCCGGAATCGGTGCACATCCCGGCCGGCAAGACCATCGTCCCGCTGACCGTGTGGGAAGCCCAGCGCGCCACCCTGCTGCCGCGCGCCGCCGAAGGCACCGTCGGCGTCTGGATCGCCAGCCACGAGCGCCCGGAAGTGCTCAAGGCCGATGCCGAACGCCTGCCGGTGATCGCCATCGACTTCCCGAAGTTCGCCGACGGCCGCGGCTATTCGATCGCCTACAACCTGCGCGCCCGCATCGGCTACACCGGTGAGCTGCGCGCCGTCGGCGACGTGCTGCGCGACCAGCTGTTCTACATGTCGCGCGTCGGCTTCGATGCCTTCGAAGTGCGTGCCGACCGCGACGTTCATGACGCCCTCAAGGGCCTGACCGACTTTTCCGAGCCCTACCAGGCGTCGTGGGACCGCAAGTCTCCGCTGTTCCGCCGCGTGCAGCGCACCGGAGCCGGCGCATGAGCGGCTACGACGACCTGGTCGCCGCGACGCGCGCCACGCTGGAACGCGTCGCCGCGGAATTCCCGCCGACCGTGTTCGCCTCCAGCCTGGCCGCCGAGGACATGGTGCTGACCGACCTGATCCTGCGCGCGCAGCTGCCGATCCGCATCTTCACGCTGGAGACCGGCCGGCTGCATCCGGAGACGCTGGCGATGATCGACCGCGTGCGCGAGACCTACGGCGTCGAGATCGCGCAGTACAAGCCGGACCCGCAGGCGGTGAACGCCTATGTCAATGCCAACGGCATCAATGCCTTCTACGACAGCGTCGAGATGCGCAAGGAATGCTGCCGCATCCGCAAGGTCGAGCCGCTCAAGCGCGCCCTCGCCGGAAACAAGGCATGGATCACCGGCCAGCGCCGCGCCCAGTCCACCACCCGCAGCGACCTGGCCGTGCAGGAGCACGATGCCGCCCACGGCATGGAGAAATTCAATCCGCTGGCCGACTGGTCCGAAGAGGATGTCTGGCGCTACATCCGCGACAACAAGGTGCCCTACAATGCCCTGCATGACCGCGGCTATCCCTCGATCGGCTGCGAGCCCTGCACCCGCGCGATCCAGCCGGGCGAGGACATCCGCGCCGGCCGCTGGTGGTGGGAGAACCCGGAATCCAAGGAGTGCGGCCTGCACGTCGTCGACGGCAAGCTGGTGCGCATCAAGAAAGTCGAAACCACAACCGCCTGAGAAGAACCATGAACACGGCTGTCGAACAATATTTCGTGGACCACGCGTCCAACCGCCACCTCGACTGGCTGGAGTCCGAAGCGATCCACATCATGCGCGAGGTCGCCGCCGAGTGCACCAATCCCGCCCTGCTGTTCTCGGGCGGCAAGGATTCGGTGGTCCTGCTGCGCATCGCCGAAAAGGCTTTCCGTCCCGGGAAGTTCCCGTTCCCGCTGGTGCACATCGACACCGGCCACAACTTCTCCGAGGTCATCGAGTTCCGCGACCGCCGCGTGGCGGAACTGGGCGAGCGCCTGATCGTCGGCTCGGTGGAAGACTCGATCAGGCGCGGCACCGTGCGCCTGCGCAATCCGCAGACCGACTCGCGCAACGCCGCCCAGGCGGTGACGCTGCTGGAGACCATCGCCGAGCACAAGTTCGACGCCTGCATCGGCGGCGCCCGCCGCGACGAAGAGAAGGCGCGCGCCAAGGAGCGCATCTTCTCCTTCCGCGACGAGTTCGGCCAGTGGAATCCGAAGGCGCAGCGCCCGGAACTCTGGGACCTGTACAACACCCGCGTGCATCCGGGCGAGAACATGCGCGTGTTCCCGATCTCGAACTGGACCGAGCTGGATGTCTGGCAGTACATCGCCCGCGAGAAGCTGGCGCTGCCGTCGATCTATTTCGCCCACGAGCGCGAGGTCATCCCGCGCAACGGCCTGCTGGTGCCGGTGACCGAGCTGACGCCGCCGAAGGAGGGCGAGACCGTCGAGAAGCGCGTGGTGCGCTTCCGCACCGTCGGCGACATCTCCTGCACCTGCCCGGTGGCGTCGGACGCCGCCGGCGTGGAGGCGATCATCGCCGAGACCGCGGTCACCCAGATCACCGAGCGCGGCGCGACCCGCATGGACGACCAGACCTCCGAAGCCTCGATGGAAAAACGCAAGAAGGAAGGATATTTCTGATGAACGCCGTGGTTGATTCCTCCCTCACGACGACCGGCACCGATCGTTCCGGCCCGGGCACCGAGCGCGGCCTGCTGCGCTTCATCACCGCAGGTTCCGTCGACGACGGCAAGAGCACGCTGATCGGCCGCCTGCTGTTCGACAGCAAGGGCATCTTCGCCGACCAGCTTGACGCCATCTCGCGCGCCAAGCACAAGCGCACCGTCGGCGACACCATCGACCTGTCGCTGCTGACCGACGGCCTGGAAGCCGAGCGCGAACAGGGCATCACGATCGACGTGGCCTACCGCTACTTCGCGACGCCGCGCCGCAAGTTCATCATCGCCGACACCCCGGGCCACGAGCAGTACACCCGCAACATGGTGACCGGCGCCTCCACCGCCGACGCCGTCATCATCCTGATCGACGTGTCGAAGGTGAAGCTCAACGACGACGGCTCGGTGGAACTGCTGACCCAGACCAAGCGCCACTCGACCATCGCCCGCCTGCTGCGCATCGAGCACGTGATCGTCGCCGTCAACAAGATGGACCTGGTGAACTACGACCAGACCGTCTACAACCGCATCGTCGGCGCCTACAAGGCCTTCGCCGAGCAGCTCGGCCTGGCCGATGTCCACGCCATCCCGCTGTCGGCGCTGGCCGGCGACAACGTGGTGCGCGGCAGCGACAACATGCCGTGGTACCAGGGCCCGACGCTGATCGAGCTGCTCGAATCGCTGACCGTCTACGACGATGCCCACGACGAGCCGTTCCGCTTCCCGGTGCAGCTGGTGGCGCGCCACGGGGGCCACCTGGCCAACGACTTCCGCGGCTACATGGGCCGCATCGAGGCCGGCCGCGTGAAGAAAGGCGACAAGCTGGTGGTGCAGCCGAGCGGCCTGTCCGCGACGGTCAAGGACATCGTCACCTTCGACGGCTCGCTGGAATCGGCCGGCGCCGGCCAGTCGGTCACGCTGGTGCTGGAGGAATACCTCGACATCTCGCGCGGCGACATGCTGGCCGCGGCCGAGGCGCCCGCCACGCTGCTGAAATCGGTGAATGCCGAGATCTGCTGGCTGTCCGAGGAACCGCTCGACCTGCGCCGCAAGTACTGGCTCAAGCACACCACCCGCCAGGTGGCCGCGCGCGTGGCGAAGATCGACACGCTGCTCGACATCAACACCCAGGAACGCCGCCCGGCCGAATCGCTCAAGCTCAACGACATCGCCACCGTGTCCATCAACGTCCAGCAGCCGCTGGCCGCCGATGCCTACGATGCGATCCGCGCCACCGGCGCCTTCATCCTGATCGATGAAGTGTCGCACCAGACGGTCGCGGCAGGCATGATCCGCCTGGGCTGATCGCCCGGTACAGTGCAGTCGCGATCGCCGGGGCGACCCGGCGGTCGCCGGTGCGCCGGCCGCGCCTCCTTTCGTGGCCGGCGCATCATCTCTCCGCATGCCCGGCGTGCGGCCGCCTGACGGCCTGCGCATGACGAACCGGCGTTCCGGCGCGTTGCGGCACGGCGACAGCGCCATGCAAGGCTTGCGCGCGGCGCATGATTGCTGAAGAATCGTCCTCGTTTCCCACCAACGCCCGAGTCTCCATGTCTTCCACCGGAAAGGTCTATCTCATCGGCGCCGGTCCCGGCGCGGCCGACCTCATCACCGTGCGCGGCGCGCGCATCCTGGCGCAGGCCGACGTGGTGCTGCACGATGCCCTGGTCACGGACGACATGCTGAAGCTGTGCCCGCAGGCAGAGAAGATCCCGGTCGGCAAGCGCTCCGGTCAGCGCTCGACGGCGCAGGCGCTGATCAACCAGAAGCTGGTGGAATGCGCGAAGACATATCGCCTGGTGGTGCGCCTCAAGGGCGGCGACCCAATGATGTTCGGCCGCGCCGACGAGGAACTGCGCGCACTGGAAGCGGAAGGCATCGATGTCGAGATCGTGCCCGGCATCACCGCGGCGCTGGCGGCGGCCGCCTCGGCGAAACAGCCGCTGACCAAGCGCGGCGTGGCGCGCAGCGTCGGCTTCTTCACCTCGGCCACCGCGCCCAATCACCCGGAACAGACCACCCTGCCCGATTGCGATACGCTGATCCAGTACATGGGCGGACGTGAAGCCATCGTCACCTCGCAGCGCCTGCTGGAGCGCGGCCAGTCGCCGGACACGGCGGTAGTGGTCATCGAGAATTGCAGCCGCGCCGACGAGCGCATCGTGCGCCTGCGGCTGGCCGACCTGGAACAGGGCCTGGCGCAATGCCACGGCCCGGTGCTGGTCATGATCGGCGAGGCGATGGCGCCGCGCCATCCGGTCGAACCGGCGGCGTAAGGCCCGCTCAGCCGAGCCGTTCCACGCAGTAATCCGCCACCGCGGCGAGCACCGCGGGGCTCTCCCCCACGGCATCGATCACTCTCAGCGACAGCTGGGGAAACTCTGCGCGCAACGCATCGACCATCGCCGGCAGGTCGCGCAGGACATGCCCGCCCTGGCCGAAGAAGATCGGCACCACGGTGACGTCGGTGCAGCCATTGCCGACCGCGGTGCGCACGCAGTCCGGCAGCGTCGGCGACATGAACTCCAGGAAGGCCAGCGCCACCTCCGCATCCGGCGCGCGTTCGCCGGCGAGCGCGCGCAGGCGCTCGAAGGGCTGCGCCCAGCGCGGATCGCGGGCGCCGTGGCCGAACAGGACGAGAAGACGTTTCGCCATGGCGCTCCCGAAAGGTTCAGTGCCGCTCGATGCGCCACAGCGCGCCGATCGCCAGCAGCAGGAACAGCAGGCTGGGCAGGATGGCCGTGGCGAACGGCGGCCAGGTGTTGAGCAGGCCGATGTGCGAGAACAGGCCGTTGAGCAGGTCGAAGGACACGCCGATCATGATGCCGATGAAGATCTTGAGCGACACGCCGCCGGCGCGCGCATGCATGTAGGCGAACGGCAGGGCCAGCGCCATCATCACCAGCGAAGCGAACGGATAGATCAGCTTTTTCCAGAAGGCGATCTGGTAGCGCTCGGCGTTCTGCTTGTTCTCGGTCAGGTGCTGGCTGTAGGCGCGCAGGTTGGAGGCCGACATGTCTTCCGGATCGGCGAACAGCACCGTGAGGATGTTGGACGTGATGCCGGTGACCAGCTCGCTGGCCTCGTAGCGCGTCGAGGTCACCGCCGCGCTCAGGTCGGGCGAGGTGGAGCCGGGAATCAGCGCGTTTTCCGGGAAGCGCGTGACGGCAACGTCGGACAGTTTCCAGGTGTGGTCGGTGCCGAGCTTGCCACGCGTGGCCATGATCATCGACTGCAGGCGGTAGTCGTTGTCGAACTCGAACATGCGCACGCCGACCAGCTCGCCGTCCGGCCGCACTTCCTGCACGTTGAGGAAGCGCGTGCCGATCGTCTCGCCGGTCAGACCGTTGGCCTTGATCTGGTCCTTGGCCCACAGGCCGGAGCGGAACTCGTTGGACAGCGACGCGCCCTGGGCCGCCAGCTTGAGCCGCTTGGCCGCGTTGTTGGCCACCGGCGAGACCACTTCGCCGAACAGGAAGGTGACGAACACGAAGATCAGGCCGATCTTGGCCAGCATCCATGCCGCGCGCACGGTCGACAGGCCGGACACCCGCATGATGGTGAATTCCGAGCGCGACGCCAGCTGCGCCAGCGCCCAGATGGTGCCGATCAGCGCGGCCTGCGGCATCAGTTCGTAGATGCGTGCCGGCACGTGCAGCAGCACGTAGGTGAAGGCATGGTGCAGCTGGTAGCCGCCACGGCCGACGGTCTTCATCTCGCCGGTCAGGTCGAGAAAGGAAAACAGCGACAGGAAGGCCAGCAGCACGAAGAACACCGAGCGCAGGATCTCTTCCGCGAAGTAACGTTGCAGGACCTTCATCGTGCCTCCGCCTTGCGGAACAAGCAGGCGCGCTTGACGGCGCCGAAGAACACCAGCGGATGGTAGCGGCTGTTGACGGTCAGCCGCCAGGTGAACAGCAGCACCACCAGCAGCATCGCCGCAGCGTGCAGCGGCCACCACGCGAGTTCGAAATCGACCCGCCCCTGCGAGATGCGCGCCTGCATCACGCTGGTCAGGTTGTAGTAGGTCACGCACACCAGCAGCGCGATCATCAGGTTGGCCGAGCGGCCGGCGCGCGGATTGACGAAGGACAGCGGAATGGCCAGCAGCATCAGCGACAGCGCCATCAGCGGCAGCGCCATGCGGCGCGCCAGTTCGGCGAGGTTCTGATCGGTGGGATTGCCGATCAGCGCGGCGGTCGACAGCGCGGATGCGGAACGGTCGCCGGCGGCGGCCTGCGACTGGCGCCCGACCAGCACGGTGTAGCGCTCGAATTCCATCATCTCGAAATCGGGCTGGTTGACCACGCCGTCGTACCGGCGGCCCTTCTGCAGGACGAGATACTTGTCGCCGCGCTCGTTGATGTGGATCTCGCCTTCCTTGGCGACCACGATCGAGGTGTGGCCATCCTTGCCGCGCGTGTTGACGAAGACGTTGCGTACCTTGGTGGAATCGCCGGAGATGCCCTCGACGAAGAACACGCGGTCGGCCGAGGCCGACTCCTCGAACTTGCCGGGCGACACGCGCGAGAGGTCCTCGCGTTTCTGGAAACGTTCGCGGAACTGGTCGCTCTGGCTGATCGACCATGGCGTGACGACGAAGGCCAAGAGCGCGATCAGGCCGATCAGCGGCACGCCGAACTTCATGACGGGAGCGATCCAGCGCGTGAGGCTCTGGCCCGAGGCGAACCACACCACCATCTCGGAGTCCTGGTAGCTGCGCGTGACGGCCAGCAGCACCGCGATGAAGCCGGTCAGGATCAGCAGCAGCGGCATCACCTTCAGGCCCTCGAACACCATCAGTTCGATCACGTCGCGCGACGCGACCTTGCCGCCGGCCGCCTGGCCGAGGATGCGCGTGAGAAGGACGGTGATGTTGATGGTGAAGAGCGTCGTGAAGACGGCGCCCGCGTTGCTGACCAGTTCGCGTTGTAAGGCGCGCTGAAAAATCATCGTGAAACTATGGAATATAATTGCGGTTCGATAACCAGGAGGACTGATGGACTTTAGCACAAAACCCTTCGACGCAAAGAACACGATCGCCGTAGCGAAATCGGGCTGCGTCGTCGTCGGCATCCATGACAACCAGAAGTTGTCGCAGGCTGCGCAAGCGCTCGACAAGAAAGGTGCGATCGCCGCGGCGGTCAAATCCGGAGACATCACCGGCAAGGCCGGTTCCACCCTGCTGATGCGCGGCATCGACGGCGTCGCCGCCGAGCGCGTTCTCCTCGTCGGCCTCGGCGCCGAGGGCGAGACCAGCGAGAAAGATTTCAATGCTGCGGTGCAAGGCGCATTCAAGGCGCTGGCATCGCTCGGCGCGACCGACGCGATCATTGCCCTGCCGCTCGACAACGTGAAGGGCCGCGATGCCGCCTGGGGGCTGCGCGCCGCCGTGCTGGCCGGCCGCGAGAGCGTCTACCGCTCCGACACGCTCAAGAGCAAGAAGGAAGTGACCAAGACCGGCGTGAAGAAAGTCGTCTTCGCCACCTCCGCCGCGACCGACAAGGGCGCCAGGGATGCGGTGGCCCAGGCCGTCGCGCTGGCCAACGGCATCGAACTGACCAAGGACCTCGGCAACCTGCCGGGCAACGTCTGCACCCCGACCTACCTGGCCAACACCGCCAAGAAGATCGCCAAGGACTTCAAGCTGCAGGTCGAAGTGCTCGACCGCAAGCAGATCGAAGCGCTCAAGATGGGCAGCTTCCTGTCCGTCACCAACGGCACCGACGAGCCGCCGAAGTTCATCGTGTTGAAGCACATGGGCGGCAAGGCCAAGGATGCGCCGGTCGTGCTGGTCGGCAAGGGCATCACCTTCGACTCCGGCGGCATCTCGCTCAAGCCGGGCGCCGGCATGGACGAGATGAAGTACGACATGTGCGGCGCGGGCTCCGTGCTCGGCACCATGCGCGCCATCGCCGAGATGAAGCTCAAGCTCAACGTGATCGGCGTGATCGCCGCCTGCGAGAACATGCCGAGCGGCCGCGCGACCAAGCCGGGCGACATCGTCACCTCGATGTCGGGCCAGACGATCGAGATCCTCAACACCGACGCCGAAGGCCGCCTGATCCTGTGCGACGCCCTCACCTACGCCGAGCGCTTCAAGCCGGCCGCGGTGGTCGACATCGCCACGCTGACCGGCGCCTGCGTCACCGCGCTGGGCAACCACAACTCGGGCCTGTTCACGCGCCATGACGATGCGCACGACGCGCTGGCCGACGAACTGCTGGCCGCCGGCCGCGAAACCGGCGACACCGCCTGGCGCATGCCGATCGGCGACCTGTACCAGGAACAGCTGAAGTCCAACTTCGCCGACATGGCCAACATCGGCGGCCCGGCCGGCGGTTCGATCACCGCAGCCTGCTTCCTCGAGCGCTTCACCAAGAAGTACACCTGGGCGCACCTGGACATCGCCGGCACCGCCTGGAAAGGTGGCGCAGCCAAAGGCGCGACCGGCCGTCCGGTCAGCCTGCTGACGACCTTCCTGGTCAACCGCGCCAAGTAATCGGGCGCGCGTGCCGATGAAACTGGCGACCTGCAAGCGCTATTAGTGTTTCATAACGTCCCGTAGCGTTTCGCAGGTCTCCTGCACCCCGCGCCGGCCCTTGTGCCGGCGTTTCTATTTGTGTCACGATGCCTCCCGACATCGCACTATTTCCGGGTAGCTAGGTGGGTAGCCAGAACGGTAGCTACCCAGCGACTACCCAGTCCGGGGGGACTCCATGGCCAAACTCACGCACCTGCTAGACGACGTCCAGATCAAGCACTGGATCGCCAAGCGGGAACCCGTTGCCAAGTCAGATGGCGACGGCCTCACCTTCACCTTGTCCAAGGGCGGCACCGCATCCTGGGTGCTCCGGTACCGCTTCGGCGGCCGGCGCAAGGAAGTCACGCTCGGCAACTATCCCGACATGAAGCTGGCCAAGGCCCGGGAGATTGCCCGCGAGCTGCGGGTTGCGATCGACCGCGGCGAGGATCCGGGTGCAGCCAAGCAGCAGGAGAAGGCCCGCGCGCGCGAGGCCTGGTTGGTGCGCGACCTGGTCGAGGACTACCGCACCAAGCGCCTGGTGCCGACTGAGTTTGCCAAGAACACCCTGACCTACCGGGAATACGACCTGAACGGCGTCATTCTGCCGAAGCTGGGCGCCCGGGAGGTCCGCAAGATCACGCCGACCGACATCGTCGACATGATCGTGAATTCGAAGCGGTCATGGGTGATCTGTAAGCGCCTGCTTACCACCGTGAGCCAGGTCTTCGACCACGCCTGCGGCATGCGGCTGATCGACACCAACCCGTGCGCAGGCATCAAGCTCAAGGCTCTGCTCGGGCCGCGGCCGGAGGTCAAGAAGCGGGTCATGCTGTCGGAGGAGGAGCTGCGGGTGCTGCTGCCGGGCATCGACATCATCGGCACCGAGAACGCTCTCGCCTTCCGCATCCTGCTGGCCACTTGCGTCCGGTCGATCGAGCTGGCGCGCGCGCGGAAGGAGCACATCGACCTCGAGCGCGGCACCTGGTGGATCCCGGACGAAGCCACCAAGACGCGCAAGGGCTTCCTCGTGCCGCTGGTACCGGCCGTGCAGGAATGGTTCAAGGAGCTGATCGTGCTGTCCGGCGACTCTGAGTACCTGCTGCCGGCGCGCAGCAGCATGCGGACCAAGCGCCTGGGCGACACACACGTCGGCAATACGACCCTGTGGGCGGCCATCAACAAGGCCTTCGTGAATAAGAAAGTCGACATCCGCCGCTTCACGCCGCACGACACCCGCAGTACGGCCAAGGGCCACATGCGGAACATGGGGATCAGCCGGGAGATCTCGGAGATAGCCCTGAATCACACCCTCAAGGGCATGGAAGGCATTTATGACGTCCGGGAGGAGATCCCGGAGCGGAGGGAGGCGCTCATCAAGTGGGCAGATTTTCTGATCGCGTGCGAGAAGGGACTTCCGTCACCTTCAAATGTTGTATCGCTGCGAATGGCGGCTTGATTGCCGGTAGGCAATCAGTAGAATGGTGTGAATGACTACTCACAATCTCGACGCAATTCGCGCAGCGTGCCTGGACCTCCTTGATGATTCGTACGAGGAGACACCGCTTTCGGTGCGTCAGGCCGCCTACTGCTCCATTGTTGATCCGACCAGTGTATTGACCTTGGTTCGATTCTTCGAGAACAACGGACAGACCGTAACACCAGAAGAATGGAAGGCTATTGGTCAACTAATCCGTGACATGGCGGGCTACATGCGCATGACCGCAGGTGAGAAGCCGGACCTGATACGTGAAGATCTGCTTCTTCGGGCCACACAACTTCTCGACATTACAGGACTGTGAGCAGCTTCCACCACGCCGGCGCGGACCACCCGCCGGAACCGGGATCGGTCTGGGCAAAACTTCGGAACGGCCAGTGCGTGACCATCGTGCTCGAGGATGGGTCCCTGCACCAAGCCACGTGGAGCACGTCAACCTACCGATTTGCCATCACCGGTACCGGCCGCTGGGTAAGCCGGGACCACATCGATGAATGGTGGCCGGCCTAGGCGGCATGACATAGGAGCGACAGATGGACGAAGAGAAGGCTCGCGATCTGATTAGGGAGCATGCCCGCCACCGCGCGGACGTCCTTCGCGACATTACGAGCGAGACAGCGACCGACGGGCTGAAGTATCTGACCCTAATCCACTTGGCGGGCATGGGAGGTACGCTCAGCTTTATCGGCGCGACGAAGACCGCAAATGCCTGGATGGTTGCTGCATTCTGCTCGTTCTTCATCGGCGCGTTCGCCGTTGGCGCCAGCTATTTGCTCCGCTATTGGCACTTCGGCCAGCTTTTGAGTGCATTCAACAACGACGTCACCACCATGTACACGCAGCCAGACAGGATGGCGTTTAGCGAGGTTTCGCGAAGAGATGTAGAGCGCTCAAGCGGTGGCTTTGACAGCGCCCTTGCATGCGCATTGCTTGCCTTTGCACTCTTTGCCTGCGGTGGAATTCTTGGCTTCTATGGTGTGTACCACTACGCGCAGTAAGACACCAGCCGGGCTCCGAGCGCGGCACTCCACAGTCGCCCCTATTTTGGCCAAGCCTCCACGGTCTGACGATGCCGGATCGCGCATTCCCCGTAATCCCGGAACACCGTTCCGGAGATCCACTCGAGCAGCACGTCGAAGCTATCGGTCTCCGGCACCTGGAGCGGTTTGCAGGGCTGGGCTAATCCGGAGTCCAGCGGCGGCTTCGTTGACGGCGGAGGCGGTGTTGGTGAGCTTGCGCAGCCGGATAGGATCCAGCCGGCAGTCAGCAGGCAAAGCAGGTGGTTTCGCATTTCGGAAATCCTTGTGGATGGCATCGAGCTTGGCGCCGAGCGCGTCGATGTCAATTTGTGCGCCGTCGGCTGCGGCTTTGACCTTGCTGCTCGCCGCAGTCAGATCAGCCAGCGCGTTGTCGGCCTGGCTGGCCTTGTCCTCCGCGCGCGCCTTCTCAATGCCGGCGATCTCGGCATCCTTGCGCCAGCCCTGCGCCGTCCAGCCAGCACCGGCACCGGTGGCAAGCAGCACGGCTGCGGCGGTCGCCAGCACCGGCCATTTCACAGAGATGGGGGTCATTCGGCCTCCATGCATGCGCGATAGCGCTCCTGGCTGCGCAGCCAAACGCCCTTGCAGCCGCGCGGCCCCCAGTGCTTCGGGTCCGAGCAGTCCCTGCCCTGCGATTTCTTGTACAGCAGGTAACCGGCGCAACTGGCTTCGTAGTTGCCGGCGTTGGCCTCGCGCACCATGGTGGACGCGCATGTGGCGGCCACACCGTACTGGTAGCTGAAGTCGACCAGGACGTCGTATTCCCCATGCGCCAGCGGTGCAGTCACGCAGCGCTTCAGTCCGCGCTCGTCCTTCTGGATGTGGGCGAGCGTGCGCGCCACCGCACGGTGCGGGGTGATCGTGTCACCCATCTGCACCGGCGTGCCATCCTCCCGGAAGGTCGACCCGAAGCCGACGGTCGGCCGGTCGCCCTTGGTCGGAATGACCGCATCGTCGGTGTAGCCCTCGCTATTCAGGATCGCCGCCAGGCCAGCCGCAGTAAGCGACAGTGCGCCAATCGCGATGCGTACCTTATTCATCGGGGTCCGCCTGGTGGTTGCGCTCGGCGATCAGTAGGTGCTGGTGCTTGAAGTAGACGTTGACGCAGAAGCCGAGGAAGCCAATCAGAAGGCCACCGACCACGCCAATCACGGTCCACTCATCCGGCGTGAAGCCGAAGACCGTTTCTGTCGTAATGGCGCCAGCCACTCCAGTGGCAGCCGCGCTGGCCGACCCGCCATAGGTGACAACGCTTGCCACCTTGCTTGCCGCCGTCGCGCCGGCTTCAGTCAGATTCATCTTCATGGCCTTTCTCGGGAAAAGAAAAGGCCCGCATCTGCGGGCCGGTTCAGGTACTTCAGGATGGCGGCGAGACCGTTCGGGCCGTGCCGCCAGGGATCAGGAAAGCCGAGCGCCTCGGCGATAGCTTCCGAGCAGAACCGGCCGCGTCGTGACTGCGGCACGAAGCCCAGCACGAAGCGCAGGTTGCCGAGCAGGTCGTAAGGTACTCGCCCGTCCCGCAGCTGGAACCACCGGCGCGCCGCCGTTTCGTCGGCGAACGGCAGCTCGACGAAATCCCAGCGCGCCGGGTCGTACTCGATGCGCTTCAGGCGCACGCCACCATCGGCGAACGATGCCGATCCGGACATGCCATCGGAGAACACCAGCTCGACGTGCGAGTACGGGCCGGCCTCGATGAACCGGACGGCGCGGTTGTAGATGCCGGCGATGCCGGGTGTTGATGTTCACGTAAAACTGACCCACGATTTTCATCGAATTTTGACCCACCCTTTTCATGCGTAGATCGCTACGCTGCTGTGGATAAGTCTTCGGTCGCTGGTTCTGTTTCTCCCTTCTTCGTTC